>Ga0335397_10003502_pt1 | contig 20962 bp, 15 predicted proteins | sample MAT04_FD_205740 | JGI IMG/M metagenome (GOLD analysis project Ga0335397, IMG submission 205740) | Freshwater microbial communities from Lake Fryxell liftoff mats and glacier meltwater in Antarctica - MAT-04 (spades assembly) (version 2) ... | reverse complement strand
GGAGAAGGGGAAATACCTAAACCCATTCCGAACTTAGAAGTCAAGCCCTTCATCGCCGATGGTACTGCACACAAGAGTGTGGGAGAGTAGGTCGCTGCCAAGCTTTTTTTTTACTTATATCAAATTATTTTTTATTCAATTTTACTTGGTGACAATGGAGAAGGGGAAATACCTAAACCCATTCCGAACTTAGAAGTCAAGCCCTTCATCGCCGATGGTACTGCACACAAGAGTGTGGGAGAGTAGGTCGTTGCCAAGTTTTTTCATTCATGCCTTAAGGATTATGTCCTTAAGGCTTTTTTTTGCCCAAAAATACGGTTATAATTTGCTAATTTGGAGTGCTGAAACTTGGTTTCAGTTTAGCAGCTCAAATCGACTTGGGCGATTTGCTTTTCCCAAAAGTTCCCTTATTCAACGTAATAAATTCTATTACGACGTTATTTTTCCAAAAACGAAATGTAAACGTAAAATTTGGAGTGCTGTAACTCTGTTACAGCTTTGCAGTTTAAATCGACTTGGGCAATTTGCTTTATCCTATCCTAAAGCGAGCTCAATGATATAAATCTTGCTAATAAGTCAAACCTTTTTTTTAAAAACATCTTGGCCAGAGTCCAAGCTGAACAACAAAGCGGAGGCAAAGACTTACAGTTGGACACATCTTTTTCTTGACATTTCTCAACATTGTCAACCTGCTGATTTTTAAAGATTAACATGAAAATGAAAAAGACCGGCATTTACTTGTGGTGTTTTATTGTTAATCATTACAAGTTAATGTGTTAGTGCAGATAAGATTGTCAAGAAAAAGATGTGTCCAACTGTAAGGGCAAAGCCTCCGCACCTCAAATTAGCAAAATCGCCTTGGCGATTTGCATGTAGGAAGCGGAAAGATAGTTAAAACTAATCCAACTCAACGCGAATACTACGGCCGGCAATTTTAGAAATTTTCTCTTCTAATTCTTTACGTTCGATTTCTCTTTCTTCTTCTCTGTAATCTTTTGGGCGGAAAATGATTTTATCTAAGCATCGTGCATCAAGAGGTAGATCTTCGGTAAATGCTACCCAAGTGTGTTCAAAGTAAAAATAATCGTCAATCATAAAACCCCGAGGAAAGCCATTATCAAGTTCTCTTAAATTGTCATTGAAAACAAGAGCATACTTTCCGTAAGTAAATTCGGGCTTTATAGAAACAAAAGCTTGAAAAAGTTCTGTAGTATCAGAGTCTTCTTTTAAATTTAATTGAGATTTATTCTCTATAAAAAGGCCATGACAACTAATTTTTACAGCACCATTTTCAATAATTTTAATGAGGTTTTTTTCTTGAGTACAATGATAAAATGGCCCCTCAGCAGAAGCTTTTTTAAAAGAGCCAAAACCAAACAATGACCGTGCAGCATTAGGATGTGTTTTTTTATAAGCAGTAATTTCAGGATCATCATGAAATTTTTTTGAAACGGCATAACTTAAAAAAATACCGGTCAAAAGAGCAGCGGCTTTTGTTAAAGACCAATAAAAATTAGAGGATGATAGATTGGAATTTATTGTTGTGCAATGACGAAAAATTGACTGAGGGAAAATTTTTTGATAACTTGAAATGTTCATAAGAACCAAATAGGATGATTAATGCGGGTTAAAACCCGCAAAAACAAGCGCAGGTTGAAACCTACGCTACGAATTAAACCGAAGTTCCTTCTGCGCGCATTTGACGTACGACAGCAGCTACTCCTAATTTATCAATTGTGCGTAAAGCAGCAGTTGACAAACGAAGCTTGATAAAGCGGTTTTCTTCGCCGAACCAAATACGTTTTTTAACTAAGTTTGGTAAAAAGCGACGTTTAGTTTTACCGGTAATTTTAAGACCGATCCCTTTCTTTTTCTTGGCAATACCACGGATCGCATATGAATGACCACATGATGGTCTCTTACCAGTAACTTGACAGACTTTAGACATGAGAATTCTCCTCTATATGAAAAAGACAATGCTAACATATGGATATGTTAAAGCGCAAGATTAAACTTGAAGAAAAGTTGACTTTTTTAACACGTTCCTATATTCATATTGTCTCATCTAAAGGACAAGATTTATGATTAATAGTACTACCAGCATTACAACAATGGGTTTTTACCCTGATTTTATAAAAGACCTCATTTCATATCGATTCTAGAATTGCAATGCTGTTTGCTGCTTGCTGTAAACAATTTAATAAAATAATTTATAGTAATGATTTAAAGCTTTACTGAAAAAAAATAGTATCTGTTTTTTCAAGGCACGAATGTGGTAAAAGCGTGTAGCCACAGGTGTCAACCCGCGGATTAAAGTAAGGTTAAAAAGAGCTGCGTAAGCTGCGACAGATAAAATGTGGTTTTATGTCACAACGTTCGTGGCTTGTGTGAGGGGGTGTTTCTGTCCGCGGGTTGACACCCGCGGCTACATGCTGTCGTCGCATTCGCGACTAAAAAATTGAAAAAGACATTATGACGGGGGTGTCACTGGAGGGGCAACCAGTTATCATTGACGTTGAAACGCTTGTTGATGTGCTTAAGTCTCTCTTTTTCGATGAGCTGATCGTCTGTCACCGTGGTTCCTGCAGTCATTTCCTTCTTCAAAGCATCAATTTTCTCTTTAAGTTGCTTGATCCTTTCAAAATCCTCTGCATTTAAAGCTTCTTTTTTTTCCAATAATGCACTGATTTCAGACTTTTTGATTCCAAGTTTTTTATGCAGAGAAATATCGTGCGTGTGCATCCAATTGAGCTCAAACTTTAAAACAGTTATAAGCTTTCTTTGCGCTTCTAAATTATTTTTAATATCATCGGAGTGAATAGATGACAAAGAATCAGCCAAAGAATGCAAGTGCTGCATCGTCATTTTACGCATTCCTTCATCGAGAGCTTCTTCGACTTTTGTAAAGTTTGTTTTTGCCATATTGACTCCTTTAACCCTAATTATAACATTAAAAAGTAAATAATGTAAGTTGCAAGTAATAATTTTAAAATTTTTTTTGTTATTAAACGCTAGGGGACGGTTTTCTCGTAAGTGCCTAACTTTTAATCGAATTTATTTTTTTTACACGCTAAAATTGTCGATTAAAAGTTAGGCACTTACGAGAAAACCGTCCCACCATTCCTATCTTTGAAATAATTATTCGCAGCTTATATTAAATATTAAAATTGAAAGTTAACGTTTAATTAAGCATACTCGAATTATAGGTTGGTGACAATATGGAAGAGTTAAACGTCGATTTAGTCATTATAGGGTCCGGACCTTCGGGGCAAAAAGCTGCTATTCAAGCATCAAAACTTGGAAAAAGCGTCGTAGTTGTGGAAAAATTACCGGAACCCGGAGGTTCTTGTCTTTTTTCAGGCACCATACCCTCAAAAACTTTAAGAGAAGCCATTATCAATTTGACCGGCTTTCATGATAAAAATTACTATGGCCAAAATTATCAGATCATGGATGTTTCGATCAAAGACCTCAACTTTCGCTTAAATAAGGTAATTGACGAAGAGCGGGCCCTGATTGGCAGACAATTTAAGAAAAATCACATTCGTTTTGTGCAAGGGCTAGCAAGTTTTGAAAATACGCATCAATTAAATATAACAGATCTTACAGGTCAGCTAATATTCTTATTGAAGTCAGAGTATTTCATTATTGCCACGGGTTCAAATCCAAGAAATCCATGCGATGTTCCCTTTGATAATGATGTCATCTTAGATTCAACTAGATTGCTTGGTTTAAATGAAGTGCCAAAAACAATGCTTGTCTTGGGCGGTGGTATTATCGGTTCCGAGTATGCCAGTTTTTTTGCAGCTCTTGGCACGGAAGTTACTGTCATAGACAAAAAAGAACATATGTTGCCAATGCTTGACTCTGAAATTGGTATTGTATTGCAGACAGCACTAACAGATATTGGTTTAAAATTTTTGGGACACAAAGAACCGACAAAAATTTCAAGGATAGACAATCGTGCTGTTGTTGAATTTAAGGATCAAACAGTACTCAAAGCCGACGTTTTACTTTACACACTTGGACGCCAGGCAAATGTTACAGGTTTAAAGATGGAAAACGCCGGCATTTCAATAACCAATAGAGGCTACATACCGGTCAATGCCTTGTTTCAAACCTTTCAGCCTCATATTTATGCTGTCGGGGATGTAATCGGCGGGCCATGTTTGGCCTCTACCAGTATGGAACAAGGAAGGCTTGCAGCTTTGCATATCGCAGGACATGAAACGCACTATTTTCCAAGCTTTTATCCGATCGGTATTTATACGATCCCAGAAATTTCAAGTTGCGGCTTCACTGAAGATGAATTAAAAGATCTAGGGTTTAGATATGAGGTTGGAAGAGCCTACTACTATGAAATTGCAAGAAGCCATATTGCCGGTAGCAATGTCGGTCTATTTAAAATTCTCTTTCACTCTGAAACATTAGAAATTTTAGGTGTTCACGTAATTGGCCACGGAGCAACAGAGGTCATTCACATTGGCCAGATGGCCATTTCATTTAGAGCTAAGATCGGTTATTTTATCGATCATATCTTCAATTACCCAACCTATGCCGAAGGGTACCGCATTGCCGCCCTCAACGGCTTAAACAAAATCAAACGCTCTTAATAGGTTCATCGCGCAAATGAGTACCTCAATTATGTAAATTATATAATCTTAATTTGTAATGATCTATTTTTTTCACAATAAAGCTGTTTATAAGGTTAGTTTTTCATTATAAAGCAGGCTGTAGGCCTGCTTTATAAAAAAATTGAGACATTTTCACATAAGTAGAATTCAGATATCTTATTTTGGAGTTAATCTTAATCGAACAGGTACTCATTTGCGCGATGAACCTCTTAATATCGTATTACCCCACCCTTTTTTAACATTAACACCAAAAGAGATACCTATCGTTAACTGCTTCGTAGCTAATTTGCTAGCTGCGAAGCTGCGGCAGCGTGTAGCCGCGGGCGTTAACCCGCGGATTTATTCAACCAAATTATTTTACCCTTCTCCATGTGTAGCTCGATCGTGTCACTAGCTTTTACCTTACCTTCCAGTACGCCTTTTGAGAGCATATTCACAACATCGGTCTGAATGAGTCTCTTCAAAGGTCTTGCTCCAAAGACCGGATCATAGCCTGTCTTTGCAAGGTGCGCCAAAACATCGGCGTTCCATGTCAATGTAACTTCCCGGTCTTTAAGCAATTTAACAAGGTGATTGAGCTGAATGGTAACAATTTTTTCCATGTCTTTTTCTTGCAAAGGCAAGAAGGGGAGAATGTCGTCCAAACGATTTAAAAATTCGGGTCTGAAATGAGATTTTAAAACAGGGTCTAAAAGCTCAAGGATTGATTCTTTTGTCATTGCTTTTTTAGAACTTTCAATGGCATTCAAAATAAGGTCAGAACCCAAATTTGAAGTCATAATAAAAAGGGCATTTTTGCAGTTGACAACACGGCCTTTGCTGTCAGTGATGCGCCCATCATCAAAAATTTGTAACAAAATATTAAACACATCATGATGTGCTTTTTCAATTTCGTCAAATAAAACAACGGCATAAGGGCGACGACGTAAAGCCTCCGTTAACTGCCCGCCCTCATCATACCCGACGTAGCCAGGAGCTGAACCAATAAGTTTTGAAATACTATGCTTTTCCATGTATTCAGACATATCAAGTCTGACAAGTGCCTCTTCCTGATTAAAAAGCTGTTCTGCTAACGCCTTTGCAAGCTCTGTTTTTCCAACACCCGTCGGGCCTACAAATAGAAAAGCACCAAGTGGACGGCTAGGATCGCTTAAACCTGAACGTGAACGACGGATTGCATCGCTGATAGCAACAACTGCCAAATCTTGACCGACCACACGTTTTTCAAGCTCTTTTTCAAGGTGAAGCAGGCGAGTGGCTTCTCCTTCAAGCATTTTTTGTACAGGAATACCTGTCCATTTAGATACAATATGCGCAATAAGCGTGTCATCAACTTCTTCTTGCAGAAGACGATTTGACTTTTCGTTAAGTAAAGTTTGCAATTCTTGAATTTCTTTTTCAACCTGCGGAATTGTGTTATAGCGAAGTTCTGCGACTTTATTGTAATCTGCCTTTCTTTCGCTTTCTTCTTCTTGAAATTTTAAGTTTTCAAGCACATTTTTTTTATCTTTTAAGTCATCGATCAATTTCTTTTCCCGATCCCAACGCTGTTTTAAACCGGAAAGTTCTTCTTTTATTTCTGCAATTTCTTTTTCCAGTTTTTCAGCCTCACCCTTGGCAATAGGTGTGTTTTCGCGCTTAAGTCCTTCCTGCTCAACGATTAAGTTTGCCAGTTCGCGCTCTTTTTGATCAATTGGCAGGGGACGACTTCCAAGCTGCATGCGTATTAAGCTTGCGGCTTCATCGATTAAATCGATTGCTTTATCGGGCAGTTGTCTTTCTGTGATGTAACGGTTTGAAAGAAAAACAGCCGCATGAATGGCAGACTCTGTGATACGAACGCCATGGAAAATTTCATATTTTTCGCGAAGCCCACGTAAAATGGCGATTGAATCTTCAACCGTTGGCTCTAAAATTAAAACCTGTTGAAACCTTCTTTCTAATGCAGCGTCTCGTTCAATATATTTTTGGTATTCATTTAAGGTTGTAGCCCCTATACAGTGAAGAGTGCCTCTAGCAAGGGCAGGTTTTAGTAAATTTGCAGCATCCATTGACCCTTCGGCAGCACCAGCCCCGATTAAAGTATGCACCTCATCAATAAAAAGAATCACCTGGCCATCACTTTTTTCAATATCTGTCAAAATGCCTTTTAGTCGCTCTTCAAATTCACCACGAAATTTTGTACCTGCAACAAGGGATCCCATATCCAACGAAACAAGCTGTTTATTTTTTAAGGTGTCGGGAACATCGCCTTGAATGATGCGTTGTGCAAGCCCTTCTGCAATCGCTGTTTTTCCAACGCCTGGTTCCCCGATAAGCAGGGGATTATTTTTTGTTCTTCGACATAGTACCTGCATGGTGCGTCTGATTTCTTCATCGCGCCCAATGACGGGGTCAAGTTTGCCTTGGCGTGCAAGGGCTGTCAGGTTTTTTGTATATTTTTCAAGAGTTTGTAAGCTTGATTCTGTAGTTTTTGAGTCCATACGCCTGTCACCTCGCGTTTTTTTAATCAGCTCTTCGATTTGCTTTAAGTTAACATTTGTTGTGTTTTTCCAACTTGCAAAAGGCTCGCCCGCATTTTTCCAATAAATGATGAGGAAATGATCACCGCTGATGTAGGCATCTTTCCACGTCTTTGCAAGGTTCTCTGCTTCTAAAATACGGTTTTGAAGGTTTCTAGCAACATTTGGCTGATTTCCTTCACCTGTAAAAGTGGGTACTTTGGCAAGCGCAGTTTCTGTTGCAATAAAAAGCTTTTCTAAATCCGTATTCAAATTAACAAGAAGCGATCTGAAATAGCCCTCTTTTTCATTTAAAAAGGCATGAAGTAGATGATTTTCTGTGACTTCTGTATTTTTTCGTCTGGTAGCTTCTTCAAATGCGTCTTGTATTGCTTTTTCTGTGCTTTCTGTGAAATTTTGAGCCATTAATCAACCTTATTGCTTATGTGTCAATTTATGAGGTTCCCATAGCGTTTCCGGAAGCTTAAATTTAAAATTTACGAAGCGCGATGCTACAAATAAATAATCGGAAAGACGATTCAAATAAATGGAAACATTTTCATCGACATCAGCCTGACCGACCAATGGAACAACAGACCTTTCGGCACGTCTGCAAATGCTTCTTGCAAGGTGAAGTGTTGCACCGGAAGGGTGGCCCCCTGGAAGTATAAACGCTTGTAGCTTAGGGAGTTCCGTTTCCATGGCATCAATCCAATTCTCCAAAAAAATCGTATCATCGCTGTTAAAGCGTGTCTTTTCAATTTTGCTTGTAGCAGCCTTTGTCCTTGGTGTGGCAATAGCGGCCCCCACATCAAATAACGTGTGTTGAATGGCTTCGAGCTGTTTTTTTGTCTCGGTCAAATCCTGATTATCGTGTAGAAGCGAAATGGCAACTCCAAGGCTTGAGTTGCATTCATCGACATCGCCTAAGGCTTCAATAAAAAGATCGTTTTTAGCAACGCGCTCTCCTGTAAAAAGGGATGTTTGGCCTTTATCGCCGCTTTTCGTGTAAATTTTCATAAGTTTCTCCTGATAAAAGCAAATTTTGCAAAAAACCGAATAAAACTCAAGATTTTTTTATTTTTCTATAAAGCACTTATACATTTGCCTTTAATACTAACTTTCTTAGTATTGCTAGTTTTCACTTTAAATTAACACAGGTATGTAAGGAAATTATTAGTCTCGAGGTTGACATTGAAAGGGTTTTTTACTATTATATAATCTTAATATATTATGGAGAATCTCTTGAATCCCTTAAACCATCGCTTAATACCCATTCAACTTCCCGCATTTTTTACTCCTCTTAAAGTCGAGGGTTATTTGGATACAAAAAAAGAGGATATTATTTGCGGGGAATCTTTTTTAGATCTTATTCATGAAAAGTTGAAAGAAAAAATGGACTATGTTTTGGCTTTGATCCAAGATACAGGCTCTTCCCATTTGCATTTTTTTGATGCCGAAAACTTAAATAAGTGGACTATTAAAAAATGGTCAAATCCACGAACAAACAGTGAAAAATGTATAATTTATCAATTCAAAATTACAGATTTTAATAGCGTTTTTAGATATATCGGTAAATTAGAGCAAAATAAAGTTTTAGATAAAGCTGTGATTCATGCAAATTTGCGAAATACAAATTATATGAAACTTGATGCTCAATGCGATCTGTTAAAATTAAAACCTTTAAAATCCTCTTTATTTATTGATCTAAATAGTAATGTAGAAAGGTTGCCGATATCAGAAAAAAAACAGACAGTAACTGAAATGTTTTACAGAAAAAAGGAAAAGCATCTGCCTTATGTTTTTGCTGCAGTTCAAGATGTAGCATCTTGCAACTATTCTTACTTTGATGGAATGGATTTTTTTCATTGGAATCTTGAGTTTGACGTAAGTCCTACTACAAAGAATAAAATCAATCATGTTTTTTACGTTAATATAACTACTAATCCCGTTAATAACAAGCAGCTATGCTTAAATTATTTGGGGGAGCCAAAAGATGCGAATAAACTTTTTCTTAATGCTTTTTTAAATGCTTCCAAAGGGAATATGCATGCAGCGCATATGCTTGGAATCTATTATATGGATGGGATGGGGGTTGAAGAAAACTTTAAAGAAGCAGTTAAATGGTTTAGATTGGCAGGGAACCATCCCGACACGCAATTTGAGCTTGGCTCTTGCTACAATGAGGGCAAAGGTGTTAAAAAAGATTACAAAAAGGCCATTCAACTCTTTGAAAATGCAGCTCAACATGAACACACAAAATCCATATATAAACTTGGTTTGAATTATTTTGATGGTAAGGGTGTTGAACAGGACAATTTAAAGGGATGCGCCTATATTTTGTTAGCTTCATTGCAAGGCCACATTGATGCAAAAGAAGTTATCGATAAAGAGTGGGAAAAGCTTCCAATTACGAAACAAAGTGCAGCTTATTGTCATATAGGACTTTTTTATCATAAATGGGAAATAGCGAATAAAACGGCTCCTGAAAAATCGATAAAATACTGGAAAATTGCGGGCGATATGGGCGATGTAAGTGCTCAATATTTACTTGGCAAATTTTATGCACGTGAAGATTATTTAGATGTTAGACAGATGTTGAATTGGCTGACTCTTGCTGCAATGAATAATCATATGGAGTCGCAATATTCCCTTGGCATGTTTTATTTAACTGCAGGTACATATAAGTGTCATGAAATGGCAGCGCATTGGTTTTTAATGGCCTCAAAGCTCGGGCATACAGATGCTTATTATGAGCTTGGAATGTTATATGATCAAGGTCAAGGGGTTTTTAAAAATTTTGATAATGCCGTAACATGTATGAAAATTGCATCAGAAAAAGGCCATGCAGCTGCTCAATACAAGTTAGCATGCTACCATCTTCTAGGTGTTAGCGTAAATCTAGATTTGAAAGAATCTTTGAGGTTATTGACGCTTAGTGCAAATCAAGACCATGTGGATGCTCAGTACAATCTTGGACATCACTACTCTCAACAAAAAGATTTTAAGCAAGCTTCAAAATGGTGGACACCCATCGCTAATAAAGGTCATCAAAATGCGCAATACAATCTTGGACTTTTATATAATAATCAAAAAAATTATAAAGAAACATTTAAATGGTGGTTGCTTGCAGCAGAACAGGGCCATCCGACTGCTCAATATAATGTGGCCTCTTGTTATGACAAAGGATTGGGTGTAAAAAAAGATACTAAAGAAACAATAAAATGGTGGAAGAAGGCTGCAAAACAAAATTACGTTCTTGCTCAATATAATCTTGGAGTTTGCTACGCCAATGGTCTTCGAGTTAAGAGAGATGAAAAAAAGGCTGTTAAATGGTTTACGCTTGCAGCAAAAAATGGGGATCATAATGCCGAAGTTAATCTTGCCATGCTTTACATGGATGGTATAGGCGTGATGCAAAATATACAAGAATCTGTAACATTGATTAAAAGTGCCGCAGCTTCAGGAAATCCAGAAGCGCAATTTATTCTTGGAGGTCTACATACTTCAGGAATTGGTGTTGAGGCAAATGTTAAAGAATCTATAAGATTATGGGAGCTTAGCGCAAAACAAGGCCATGAAAAGGCAATGCAAGCCTTAAAACTTTACTACACAAATATAATCCAAAATAATAAAAAATAAATGCATTTAAATTATGTGTGGCTCACATTTCAGATTGGGGGACGTTTTTCAAAATAATAGATACTTATATTGATGCTTATACAAATGTCGCGTTGAAAAAACGGTTATATATTTCTTTGAAGTAGAACCAGTTTATACTTAGGTTGATGCTTAGGGTTCTTCGAGGTAAACACGCCTTCCTTTGTAGGCTTTGTGGTGAAATTAAAAAATTGACTTTATACTGAATAACTGCTATTTACCTTATTTTTGAGGTAAAAGGGTTTATGCAGACGAGCTTAAGCAGTTTTGAGAAAATTGGCGGTGTAGTGGCTTTTTTGCCGGGATTTAGCACTATTTTCGGAATCGTTAAAACTTATGTTTACTGGGACAAAGCAAAAGAAGCGGTTGTGACGTATCAAGCTAATAAAATTGACGCTCTTGGCTGTCGAATTCTCAAAATTGCTGAAGAAAAACGCGCTTGCTATGATACTCTTTGGAAAACATCCATTGTTCAAATCATCCCTGGTGTTAATATCATTGCAGCAATTTTTGAAGTAAAAGTTTTATTAAAATTATCTGCACTTTACAAGGAAATCCCTCAAAATGCCCTTTTGCCACTAACAGAGTTTGATCGACAGGTAGAACTTTTTGCAGAAGAAATCACAAAAGAATTGGCGAATGAAATAAAGTTTAAAGATTTTCGTGAGATCTTTAACGTTTTTAACGATCAGAACAAGACACGCAATGACAGGTTAGCACTTCTGCCCGATGTGGTTCATTGCATAAGAGAGTTAAAAAATGAGACACCCGCCACAGATAAATTTTACCTCTTTCAAATCGTTTGTTATTTTAGCAGCAGAATAGATAACATAGATCAAAAAGAACAATTAAGAGAACTTGAATTTTTTCTTTTTGATGAACTTCTAAAAGAGTTTAAAGCCTATTTCAATAAAATTACAACAACATCAACTCTTGAATATGAAAGACACCTAAAAATTGCGACACAATTATTGAATCCTATTGAATTTGAGGGTAATGATCTGAATGGTTCAGATTTTAGTAAAGAATTTAATCGTAAGGCCGGCACAAGGCTTCAAATACTGGATTTTTACTATGTTGAAACCGAAGAAGAAATAATTTTTATAAGGCTGATAACGATTTATCAAATATCCATTCGGTATGGTTTCGCTTCCTTAAATGAATTCCGGCCTCTTATTGAAGTGCTTGAGAAGCAGCTTGATTTTTATATGAATCTAAAAAATTCCTTACAAAATGCTTTTAAAAGACAAGCAAGCATGCTTCATCAAAATAAATTAACTTTTTTAGAAGCGCCTATCCCTTTATATTATAATCACAATGCACATACCATTTTTCTAAAGTTTCAAGAAGAACTTAAAAATAGCTATAATAAAATTCCAAAAAAATATCCGGTAACTTTAAGGCATGCTACCACAGGAGAAGAGGTTTTGGTCGAAACACAAATGTGCTTTTTAAAGCTTAAAAGCATTTATAAAACACAAAAGGCGCAAATTCATGAACAAATGCTTAGATGTCTGCCAAAAAAATATCCGGTTTATATGCCAAATCTTCTTTCACATGCAGCGGAGCCATCTGTTCGCATAGATAATGTAGTTGATATGACGTTGTTAGTTTCCATTTATGCGTCCTATTTTGATAGAAAAGAGGAGATTATGAAAGAGCTTGGCAAGTTGATCACAAATAAAATCATGACCCTTTCTTTATTGAAAAACCCTATCTAGTAGATTATGAAGATGTTGCGATAGAGCTGTTATAGCTATAAATGTGGTTTTGTAAAATTAAAAATTAAATGTTACTATTAATATAACTTCCAATTAAATTTTTGCTTGATTTTATCTAGTTTTTAAAGCATTCTCATGCTGTTTTTATTTAACACATCTTAACAGGAGCATTGAAAACATATGAAAAAAATTATTCTAACATTAGCTACTCTTTTACTGTCTGTAAATGCGTACGCAGATACTATTTGCTGCGAAGTTCCTTGCTGCTCTAGCACTAATTTCTACGTAAAAGGGACAGCCGGTTCAAATTGGTTAGATTCAAAGTATGGTACAGATTATAATACAGGATACCTTTTGTCTGGTGCTGTTGGATACCGTTTTTGCTTTGGTGCAAGACTTGAGGGCGAATACGCTTATAGAAACAATAATTTCAAACATTTCTACTATAGCGTAAATGCACGTATGCGCTCATCTGCTTTAATGGTTAACGCAATTTACGATATCCCTCTTGCTAGCTGTATGGATACATGTGGCATTACACCGTTTATTGGTGCAGGTATCGGATGCGATTTCTATAGATTTTCTCTAAATACTTACAATTATAGCGGATCTGTAAAAGCAAATCGTTTTGCTTGGCAGATTCTTGCAGGATTGGATTATCCACTTAACGATTGCCTAGATGCAACTGTAGAGTATAAATTCAACAAGGCAACTAGTACTAATCTTTACAACAATTCTTTAGCTTTTGGCGTAACTTACAAGTTCGGCGCTTAAATTTTTAGTTTTTTTCTTGATTCATGTGCAGGGTAACCTGCACATTTCTATTCCTTCAAAATAACGGCTTCTTTCATATAACTTATAAATTTGCCTTCTAACTGCCTTTTAGAGTCTTTTGTTACAAGGTAGTTGATGTTGAGTCTTTTCATTCCCACCCCAGTTGTGCATTCCAAAAATTCAGAGTTCCATATCTTACTTCTGGCATGAAAATGTTCCCTTTCCATGAATAACTGCATGATGGCATTGTCTTTGGGTATATAAAAAGGGGATGATTCTTCCTTTTTGAATGGAACAACGATTACGTAACATTGGCTGCCACTTTTACGTGCATAGTGGAATGAGGTCGCACCGCAATCATAAAGACTCCCTGCAAATAGACCCGTACCGTACGAAAGACTATGCGAGTATCCCGATTTTTCAATAAAATCTTTTGAATAATCTCCTCCTCGATAGAGCAAGAACGCTTTATGTGCCACAGTACTGCACTCTAATTTTAAAGAAGCCTTGATTAATTTAGCGTCTATATCATTGTAAATTCCAAGAGAGGAGTTCAGAGGAGGATATTTTTGTTGGAAGTTGTACACTGGGCAAAGGTACCCTGCGGTTAGTGGTTTCTGACAATGTTCTTTAACTGATTTAATTTCACTTTCAAGATAGTCATTAAGTTCAGGGTATGTCATGCCTTGGTTAGCGGAATAAATGCGTTTGGAAATGGTTCGATTGATTTTGTAAGCAAGTTTTTCTATTTGGACAAGGTTTACAGCGTTAGTTTTATAATAATGTGTTTTAGCCTGATGATTATCTACAGCTTTATGACAGTCAGCCACGTCCAAGCAAAAACTATTTTCCAGATCTTGTGAAATAAATTCTTTTTCATTGCGGTGCAACATTTTTCGAATGAAAACCAACTCATATAATGAACGAGGGATAAAGGCGATCTCTATGTTGGGGTCAATAGTGGAAATTTCATTTTTTATGGATGCGTAGTCCAAATGTTTATTGAAAATAGCATAAACCTGTTCAAATTCAGATCTTGAAAGATGAACTAAATTGTTAAAGGTGCCTAAGCGATAGGCAACATATTCACCGTACCCTTGATAGATAATTCCTGTTGGTATTTCAAGTTGGTCAATCGTCTTTGCCTCTTGAGAATTTAAAAATACGTTTCTTGTCTCATGGTAAGGACCATACTTTTTACAATTCAGTGAAATAGGATAAATAATAGCGGGTAGTGGCTTATAGGAAAATTTAAACTTTGGCTTTATTGATTGCATATTAATTTTGCAAAATTTTTTCAAGGCAAAGGCGCCAATCATCAGAACTATAGGTGTCCAATAAGATTTTTCACCATAAGCGTAAGTTTCGGTGTCTTTATAACGTGTTGTTGGAAATTGCAATTGTTGCTCCCTGAAATATGATTTTTTTTGTATTTAGCCCTGAAATGGGCGAAAGCGTGTAGCCGCTTAGTGTAAACCTAATGTCCAAAAATTTCGCTAATTTGGAGTGCGGAGACTTGGTCGTAGCTTTCACCCTAAGCCCGACTTGTCGGGCTCTGTAATTCTGAATTTTTTAAAAAATTCAGAATTACAGGCAAATCGACGAGTCGATTTGAGCAAAGAGCGGAGACGAGTCTCCGCACTCCAAAATAGCGAATTTTCCTAAATTGGGTTAAAACCTACGCTAAAAACAATCAAAATCTTAACTGATACAAAAAAAGGCATGAAAAGCTTACACTCTTCATGCCTTTTTTTTCGTACTAATCTAAACGAATATTAATTAGACATTTGTCTCATTGCTTCATGATCAGCTGAAGCTGCTTGCTTTTTCATGTTAAGCGCTTCTTGAATAGCTGTTTGAGAAGCTTGATCCTGGCCTTTTAAGTCATCTTGAAAACGTTTATTTTCTTCAATAAAACTTTGCATTACGGTTTGATGGCCTCTTTTGCCCTCGTCCATCGCAGATTTTGCAGCGCCGATAGCCATTGAAACAGGTTGAAGAATAGGAACTAATGCACCTATAACTCCGATAACTGCTTGTCCACCAATACAGCCTGTACCGGGGTTTAATCCCAAACCGTGATGCGACAAAGCTAAATCATTAACTTTCTTTTGACGACTATCTCTTAATTCAATATGTTGTTCATGGCGTGTTCCTGTACCAATTCTATGTTGGATGAGGCTATTGTCAAGAACATGGTCTATAGCTTCTTTATAATTTTCATTAGCAAGCGCAAGGTCTGCTTGAAGGGAATAATGAGCTTGTAGTGAATTCATGGATTCTACATTTCTTACAAACATTGACATGAAAAGACTCCTTTTTTTTAATTTTATTATCTAAGCATCGCGGTCGATGCTTGGTTGTGTCGTTCAGCAGTTTCTCTTAGCAATGCCCACATTGCCGAAACATCTTGAAATGATTTTTTTAAATCGTTATACCCGATCTTAATTCCATCTTGTGCAAGATCTTTTTGTGCCTGAACAAGAATATCTTCTTTTTTTGCCGTTTCTGCAGCACCTGCCAAAGCTCCGGAAACAACGGTCGTGCCGGCGCTTGCTAAGGCAGTGACGATTTGCGCTTTTACAACTCCTGCTGTCAAAAGCCCTTGAGCCGCAGCTAATCCCATTCCAGGTACAAAAGCAATAACCGGAGCTACAACCGCAGAACCGAGCAGTGCTAATGCAAGCGCACCTGCAACAACTGTTGCTGCTGTATTTGCGCGTCCTGCCCATAGGGCTCTATTTTCTGCAGTGGCAAGTTCGTCTTTAATTTTTTGATGCGATTTATTTAAACCCTGCTTTTCACCGGTATGGGTGTGAATTTTTTTCGCAGATGAAAGACCGCCTTGCTCTTGAATGTTGAGCTGATTCTTAATCGCAAGAGTAAGCAATTTCATTAAAAGAGCTTCTTGGTTTTGTGAGCTTCCATTTAAAAGCTCTTTATATTCTTCATCTAAATCGATAATGCGTTTTTGCATTTCGGTAATTTCTTTAACAAAGTTTTGTCTTGATTTTTCATCTTGAGCTTTTGGAGCTTCAAGAATCGGGCGACCATTCGGTTGCTCTAATGTTGAAGATTGCCCGTAAATTAACCCACAAAGCCAGCTAACTGCAGAATTAAGCGTTTCTCTAATGCCTGCAACTTTACTTGTTTTATCGGTTGCAATAGTTGCGGAAACAAGCGTGTCCGTTGCAAATGGATTAACAGCACTGATGTTTTTTTGAACGTTAGAATCACTGAATGGAGCAAATGCATTTACTTGTTTTTGATCTAAATTAATATCTCTCATCTAAATTCTCCAATAGTTTGAGTTTCCCATGATTGACGTATTAAGGCTACATGCGAAATCAATTTTTTATATTTCTCTTCTTGACCGAACGCTTCTTCAACATTTTTTAAAATGTGCATTGCATCATCAATTTTTTCTTGTGCAATATAACAATCTGCAATCAGAAAATAAACATGTGGGTTATTTTCGTTAAGCACCAAGGCAACTTTATAAGAATAAATTGCCTCTTCATAATTCTTAAGCATTTGGTCTGCAGCTCCGAGCCCTAACCAAAATTTTGCATTTTTTAAATCAAAAAATGTTAAAAAACGAAACACACTTTTAGACTGTTCATACCTTCCATTCTGATAATAATGATAAGCTTCATGATAAAGAGAGTCAAACATATTTGTCGAAAACTCCACGTTTTCAAAAGATTCATTGTTTGCAATTTTATCTATGATTTGGTCAAGCGTTGCTTCATCCATTATTATCTTCTTTCAAAAATGTTTTTAATCATGTCACGGATGGTTCGCAGCATCATTCTAGCATTTTGGTAAGATTCGCTATGTTCGTTCTTTAAACGGCTTACTTTTTGTAGCTGCATGTCGTTTTGTACATTCAGATCGTCCATGTCCATTCTGATGTTGTCAACCATTCGGTCGCGCTGCTCTTTTGTTAGAACATCAGCACCGTTTCTAATGGTGTCGGCCTGTTTTAAAGTATTATCCAAGAAATCATAAAGCGGTTTATATTTTTCTTCTAGTCTGTCGAGTTTATCTTGAGCTTTTGGATTTTCTTCTAGTTGGTTTGTTAAAGATTCATGTTCTTTGGCCATCTTAACATCAAGGTCACCCTTAATTCCAGCCATCATGTCTTGGAATTTTTTTGCTTCTAGTTGTTGGTTATTGGCATCAATCAGTAAATTCGTTTCTTTTAACACTTTATGGTGTAAAGTGACTAAATCCTGTCTTTCTTTAAGAGGTTGAAGCTCAGAAGTCAATTTTTTTTCGATCGCTTTAACCGTATTAAGATTTAGAAGAACAATTTGTTTTTCAAGGGCAGGCCCTGGAGCTATGCTAAAAGGGGTGCAGCTAAAGGCTTTTTTAACGCCATTTTCATCGCGATTTTCCGTCTCTAAATTCATAGTATTTACTCCTTATTAAAGAATCAATTTAACCAGATAATTATTAAGCTCGTTTAAAGAAAATGTTTATTTCACGTTAAACTTAATTTATTTTGTAAAATCAAATTAATTAAACTCTAAGCTAAGTTATAATTTTACCACATTTGCCAATTAAAGTAAATCTTTTATAACCCTTTTTCACAACCGAGTTCGTAAAAAGTGGGGGAAGTGAGAAAGGAACTCAATTGTTTTTCTTAAAACCTGTTGGAAAAATCCCTTCGTAACTAAAAAAATCGTAAAATTGTCTCTTTTTACAAACGGATACAATAACAAATACTAATATTCGTTGTAAGTTTATTCAAACAGATCACTCTAAGTTATTTTTTCGCCAATTTGTTGATTGAGTGATTAGGGGACGGTTTTCGCATAAGTGCAATAACTTTTAATCAATTAATTAAGCGGTTAAAATTCAGAATTCGATTAAAGTTATGCAATTCTTGAGAGAACTGTCCCCAATAATTATTAGCTTCCCTAAATTTTAAAATTTACATGACGATACAATTGTTTAAGCTTGGTCCTTGAATTTTTGCCAATGTGGATTCTTTTAAACTAGGATCTTGTATTTCAAGAGCCACCTTGAGTGCTTCGTCGTTTTTTTCTTGCTCAAGTAAAGCAATTGCGATGTCTGTAAGAAGTGTTGAGGTTAGGCTTTTAGCAAATGTGGAAGAAATCTCTTTGATAGGTAAATTAAGGCCCTCTTTATAATTTAATAATGCCCCAAGCATGTTTACCAAAGCCGGGTATTGTGTGACAAAATCATCTGTTTTGGCAGTTAAATTAAAGATATTAACAAGTAAAAAAGATTGTGAGCTAAGAAAACTTTTAAGATTTTCATCGTCTTTATCTTTTATTAAATTTTCTAATATTTGCGTTACAGTTTTTATTTTTCTATACGTCGCAAGGCTTGATGACTTTAAGGTTAACTCTGAGATCACACCTTTTTTATAATTCTCTGCTGAGAATTTATTAAAAGCAACCTCCACAACTTTAGAGAATTGGCCAAGTTCTATTAATGTACTTAATTTATAGTGAATTTTGATATCTGCTATTGGATGTTTCTCTAAAAGGTCGATCTCTTGATACATTTTTGCTATTGCGAAAAGATTATTTTTTAACGATAAATTTGATGCGCTCTTACATAATTTTAATAAGGTTAAACTAGCCATATTCTTTAGAATATTAAGGATTTTTTCACGTAAATCATCAGTTTTGGTCTTGACCTGTTGTAAATTTTCAATTTTTGTTTCTTTGAGAGCCTCAACAATTGCATTGTTTTCGGTATAATAATCTTGCAGAAGAAGCTCAAGGCATACATTAATCGGTAAAAACTCTTGGTTTTTTGCAGCATTTATAGAAGAAGCACACCAAAGTTTACTAACAAATGATGCTTGTTGTTTTTGCATATCGTTTGTATTTTGTAAAATGAGTTCGATCATGTCTTGTGGAATGCAGCTAATAGGATTTTGATTATTTATTCCCAATCCTGGATTAGTGGTTGAGGGTATATTATTAATTGTGTTCATCTAGTAAGTACCTTTTGAAATGTGTTATAATTGACAGAATTATCACCCTGTCAATTAAAGATTTTTTTAAATAACTCAAGATCTCAGTAAATAATATTTACGAGGTTATTATTTTTTTGTAATTCCCTTCCCTTTCCTTCTAGTTAATACTTGAATGTTTTATCAGCATTTCCCGCGGGCTTTTTTCTATCTCGTAAATCTTAAAAAATTGCGGATTTTTATTCGTGAATTTCACGCTTCTAAAATACAAAAAAGCTATAACTGCTAGGGAAGGAATTTAATTCTCTATAAAATTGCTCATAAAATCAGATAAAGTTTTGCCTTAACCCATTAATACTCTAAGTAGCGGGACTTGCTGATGTTTTATTAGCTTGAAGATTAGAATGATGTTCTACTTCATTTTTAACATCCAACACAGGATTTTCAACCACCAAATCAATTACTTTATGTAAAATATCGGCATATTTTTTATCAAAAACTACATATTGATCATAGGCTGCAAAAGGATCCAGTGTATCGGATAAGTAATTAAATTAAGTTTTTTTTGTTTTATCGTCATTGCCTAGAATGGCCCCTTGAAAAAGATGTGTCCAACTGTAAGGACCAACTCTTAAAAACTCCAAAATCAAAAAAAATGAGAGGTTAAAAAAATATTTATGAGTCGTGAAACCGGTGTAGGTTTTTTCTTTATTTTAACGATTTTTTTCTTTATCATCCCTGTTCAGTTATTATAAGTCAGGGTGTAAGCTTGGCTTATCTAATATTAATTTTTGAGGGTATAATGGGAAAAGAGATTGAAAAGCGAGAGACCTGGGGATCAAAGATTGGGTTCATATGTGCCGTGGCAGGGTCAGCGGTTGGGCTTGCAAATATTTGGCGGTTTCCGCACCTTGTTGGGCAAAATGGGGGAGCGGCCTTTATATTGCTTTACCTGATTGCACTTTTTATCATTGGGTTTCCAGTTTTTATTGCGGAGTTGTTAATTGGCAGAACAACTGCCTATAACCCATCGGCTGCCTTTGCAAAGCTTGGAAAAAGTAAATACTGGGGCTTGGCCGGGAAATTGACGATTGTCACAGGCTTTATCGTCAGTGCTTTTTATAGCGCGGTTGCAGGTTGGATTTTGGGCTATTTGGTAGAGGCTTTACGTGGCAATATTTCGAGTTTTGAAAGTACCGAGCAGTCTGTTGTGCATTACCAAAGCTTAATGAGCCATCCACTTTGGGGTTTGGGATTTCATTTCTTATTTATTTCATCATGTATTGCAGTATTGTATCTTGGTGTAAGAAATGGAATTGAAAAAGGCAATAAAGTGATGATGCCGTTATTGTTTATCACGCTAATCACTCTTGTGATCAATGGTTTAATGATGCCAAATGCGGCTGAATCGTTAAAGTTTTTATTTTCACCAGATTTTAGCTTAATCACGCCGGCAGCGGTATTGATGGCACTTGGGCAAGCATTTTTCACTTTGAGTATTGGTCAAGGAACACTTGTTACTTACGGAAGTTATCTTGGCCATAAAGACAATTTAGTGACAACGGGCCTACCGATCGTTTTGATGGATACGATTGTTTCGCTTTTAGCTGCGGTTGCCGTATTTACAATTGTTTTTTCTGTTGGTATGGAGCCAAATTCTGGTCCCGGCCTCATCTTTCACACTCTTCCTTGGGCGTTTAGCCAAATTCCCGGCGG
>Ga0335397_10003500_pt1 | contig 20966 bp, 19 predicted proteins | sample MAT04_FD_205740 | JGI IMG/M metagenome (GOLD analysis project Ga0335397, IMG submission 205740) | Freshwater microbial communities from Lake Fryxell liftoff mats and glacier meltwater in Antarctica - MAT-04 (spades assembly) (version 2) ... | reverse complement strand
AAGCCTGCCGCGACCTGTTGAAGATCGCCCCGGACGACGACAAGATCCGCTACATGGAGTCGTTCCTGAGCGGCACCGGGCGAGATGCCGCGCCGGCTGAGTTTCTGGTGGCGTTATTCGACGAATACGCGGACAAATTCGAAGAGCACCTGACCGGCTCACTCGGCTACCAGGCGCCGCTCCGCATGCGCGAGGCCGTGGACCGCGTGCTGTCCGGACAGCAGGTGCGCTGGAACGTGCTGGATCTGGGTTGCGGCACCGGCCTGTGTGGGCGAGCCTTTCGCGACATGGCCCTGCGGATGACCGGTGTTGATCTTTCGAAGAAGATGGTCGATCACGCCCGTGCGTCGGGCGCTTATGACGAGCTGCGCGTGAGCGAGTTGCACGCGGGCCTGGCCGAGACCGAGCCTGGGGTCGATCTGATTCTTTCGGCCGACGTGCTGATCTACGTCGGGCCGCTGGGGCCGTATCTGGCGGGTTGCCGCCGAGTCCTGGCGCCGGGCGGGCTGGTGGCCTTCTCGACGGAGCTCGAGGAAGGGGACAGCTACACGATCCGCCCCACGGGCCGCTTCACGCATAGCGAGGCCTATGTTCGGGGCGTTGCGGAAGCAGAGCAGTTTGACGTACTGGTCTGCGACGCCATTACCTGCCGCAAAGAGGCGGGCGAACCGGTGGCCGGCCAGGTGTTCGTACTTCGCAAGCGGTAGCGCCTGCATCAAAAGACGCCTGAGCCATGGACTACTTATACAGAACCAGCCGGTCATTGCGGGTGAGCCGCAAGCGATAATGTTCGCCTTGATGAACAATCACCACTTCGCGCTGCCCCTGCAGCAGTTCGGTGGAAGGGATCGTCCGCAGCGGCTGCTTGGGAGATGCATCGGCGGGCGTGGAATCACTCGGCGCGGGAGTGAGGGCCTCACTCGGCGCAGGATTGGGAAGTGGATCGGTCATGGTCGAGTTCGCCGAGGTGGTGAGCATGGGCAGAATTGTAGTGATACTGAGATTCAGTGTCAATATAGCGGTTTATCCCCAGGTCAGATGGGCAATCTAGGTTGAGATCTCAAGACAGAAGTGACGTCTAACCATTCACTTGCGAGTCACGATGAAAATCCTGCCCGTTCTCGATTTGATGCAAGGGAGCGTCGTGCGCGGGGTCGGCGGCCGGCGCGATGAGTATCGGGCGGTGGAGAGCAGGCTGTGCGGTGACGCTCGCCCCGCGACTGTGGGCCAGGCGTTTTTCTCGTTGAGCTTCCGAACGGTTTACGTCGCCGACCTAGACGCAATCGCGGGAGGTGACCCTGCCTGGTCGATCTATCGCGAGCTGCTTGGGTTGGGCCTGAACTTGTGGATCGACGCCGGCCTGACGAACGTGGCCCAGGCTCGCCGGCTGGCCGAGTTCTCGACCGGCATCACCGGACTGGTCGCCGGTCTTGAGTCGCTCGCCGGCCCTGAGGACCTGGCCGAGTTGCTGGCCGAAGTGGGGCGCGAGCGGCTGGTCTTCAGTCTGGACTTGAAGGCAGGGCAGCCGCTGACCAGTGCCCCCGCCTGGCAGGAACAGTCGGCCGAATCGATCGCCGCGACGGCGATTGAACTGGGCGTGGCACGGATGATCGTGCTCGACTTGAGCCGCGTGGGCGAGGGTCAGGGAGTCGGTACCGAAGAACTATGCCGCTGGCTTCGCGATCAATCGCCGGAGTTGGAGCTGACGGCCGGCGGAGGAGTACGCAGCCGCGCGGATCTGGAGTCGCTGGAACAGGCGGGCTGCGACGCCGCGCTCGTGGCCAGCGCGCTGCATGATGGCCGCATCGTCGCACCGTTTTAGTGGTCGGCGATATGCCGCTCAAGCTGTGGAACCCGAAACTCCCCTGACGCGGCCCGTCGTGCTGCACGGGGCGGCTCAGCCCGACTGCCGCACCACCAGCCTGGTCGGCACACTGCGCGACTGCCCGCCGAGTGCGGCCAGCTCTTCGTCGCTCTTCCCCAGGCCCGCCGCGATCAGGTCGACCAGCGCTTCGGCCACCGCTTCGTCGGCCAGGTCGATGCTGGTCAACGTCGGCTGCGTGAACTCGGCAAGATCCTGGTTGTTGTAGCCCACCACGGCCACATCTTCGGGGACGCGGATCTTGCGCGCGGCCAAGGCCCGCAGCAGTTCCACGGCCCAGCGATCGTTCGAAGCCAGCACGGCGTCGGCCTTGCCACGGACGATGACCTGCTCGATAGCCGCGTCGATCAGCGCGGGGTGAGGGTGAACCTCGCCAGAGCCCGCCCAAGTCAACTCGGGACGAGGCCTGTGACCCGCCTGGGCCAAGCCTTCCAGGTAACCCTGGTGCCGGCGAATCATGGCGGTAAAGTCCTGGCTGAAGACGATCTGACCGATCGCCTTGCGACCTCGACCTGCCAGGTGTACGACCGCTTCGCGGGCGCCGACCCCATAGTCGATCTGCACGTAGCGGGCCTGCTTCACTCCGGCCGGCTGATTCAGGAAGACTACATTCTCAAGGGCACCCACGATCCCGGGGATGAGATCGGCCGAGTGGCCATGCGCCTCGTGATTCAGGCACAGCGTGCCATCGAGGCCGCGATCCTGGAAGTCGTCGACGTAGTCCTGCAGATGGGCCGGGTCGGCATAGTGTCCGACGATGATCCGCAGCCGCTTCTGATAGGCCCGACCTTCGATCTCGGCCACCAGCCGGCCGATGCGGACATAGTCGTACTTGGCCCCCAGGGCACTGACCAGCACGCCGATCGCGTCACTGCGGGCCCCGGCCAGTTGCCGCGCCACCAGATTGGGCCGATAGCCCAGCTTCTCGGCCGCTTCGCGGATCCGCGCGGCGGTCTCGAGGCTGACCTTCGTAGTGGCGTGCGGGCGATTCCCCAACACTACGGCAACCGCCACCCGTGAGACCCCGCATTGTCGGGCGACATCTGCTTGCGTAATGCGACGAGAACGGGCCATGGGATGGGAACTCAGACGAGAATCAAAGGCTAGATGAGCCGACCTCTTATCGCTCATCCGAAGCAGGATCGCAAGAGATTCGCCATTATGGGGGCGGCAAAACCCAGGGGAAGCATGACAGCCAAAGTCACCGGCTATTCCAGAGCCGGCAACTAGGTGCGGAGCTGATCCCATCGAATCATGTTCATGTGACCACAGTTTGGATGCCGAGAATGTTATCGCGAAAGCGCGTAACCGCCAGGGGCGCCGAAGCAAGTAACGTATGCCATCCGCTTGCTTTCTTTCCGCCCCGCTTCGCCCGCCGGCTGATTGAAGTGTACGTGTCCCGCCTGCTTGGAATACCGCTACCTCCCCAGCGTTTCCCTCCCTCCGAAGTACAGGCTGCTGGTTCATGGAACTCAGACTCAAGATCTTGTCGGGCAATCATGCCGGCAAAGAGATGCGCGTCGCCAAAGAGAAGTTCCTGGTCGGTCGATCGGCCGAGTGTCATCTGCGGCCCAACAGCGAAAAGATCAGCCGGCATCATTGCGTGCTGCTGCTGGCCGAAGGCCGGGTGACGATTCGCGATCTGGGGAGCCGCAACGGGACCCTGGTGAATGGCGAGAAGATCATCGGCGAAGTGGAACTGGCCAAGGGGGATCTGCTGGAGATTGGCCCCCTGCAGTTCGAGGTGGCCCTGATCGCCGGGGCCGCCAGCGAAGCGAAGCTGCCGGTGGAAGTCGCCACGCGATCCGGTAGTACAGCCACAGCAGCGAAGGAAACCCCCAAGCCGCAACCGCCGGCAACGGTGGCCGTGGAGAAGTTCCAGCCAGCCAGGCCCGAGCAGCCGGCCGAGGACATCGCGACCTGGCTCCTCGACAGCCTGACCCCCAAGGGGGATGAGGATACCAAGGACTTCAGCAAGACGGACATCTTCCTCAAGCCTCAGGCGGGAACGGGCGCTCCTCCGCTGCCTGGCGACTCCGCCAAGGCCGAGTCCGAAGCGCTGAAGAAGCTGAACCAGAAACGGCGACGCTAGCTCCGGCCCGCGACCCGCGAGCTCCGTGTGCCGTCCGCCGACATTCGTTCAAATGCATCCTAAGGCGCTGGCTGCGGAGCGTTCGGGCGGACGGCACACGGAGTGTGCCTGCTACTTTACGCGTCCGCACCGCAACGGGATCACGCCGCGCGGCGTTGGCCCGGTTCCTGGGCGACCGGCCTGGCTGCGACCGGAAAGCTGACAACGGCCGGTGCGTCAAGCTGATAGGGAACACCAGCGGCGTAGCGCCGGCGGATGGCGAACAACTCGCCGATCGCGCGGACAAAGTCCCAAGGCTTGAGCTTCGAGCCGGCCACGTCTTCCCAGGCGTCGAGAGGCAACTCGTAGAGCAACTCTTCCCAGGGCTGGGCCGAGTCCGCACGCAGGCCCTTTAAACGCGCCAAGAGCTCGACATCAAAGATCCAGCGGGCCAGGAAGGGCTCGTGAAACATCGCCTGGCATTCGTCGGTGACGCGGAACAGCTTGGCACCGCACTGCGTGTCGTAGATCGAGGCCCCTAGAATATGCGAGGCGACCTGGGCGAACGCCCGGCCCAGCAGCCGGCGGACCGTCTTGCGGCGAATCGCGCGACCTCGCAACCGCATCCGCGTACCCATCACGATCTGGATGTCGGCCCGGCGCTCGAGCACGGACTGAAACTGCTCGATGGCGCTCAGCGGGGTCGCCAGGTCAGCGTCCCAGAAGCCGACGAAATCGGGGCGACGATCGAAAGCATCAAGAAAGCCCTGGCGGACGGCCTCGGCCTTGCCCACATTCTTGGCCAAGTCGCGAATCAGAAAGAAGCGGGGGTTCTCGGATGCCAGCATGTGCAACTTGTCGAGGGTCGCGTCGCGGCTGCCGTCGTTCACAAACAGCAGGCGTGTTCCCTTGGCATGCCGGGCAAACTCGCGAAAGTCGTCCAACTTTAGCCTTTCGGCTTCGTTGTAGCAGGGGACGACGATCACTGTGGAGGACATGCAGGGCTCCGACCCGGGACAGGCCAGCAGACAAATGGATTATTGAGAAGTTCGGTCAATCGCTCCGCTTGGCTTCATTGTTTATTGCGCGTTCCGGGCGGGCTGTGCCGCGGCTCATGCGGCCCTTGTGCGGCGCGTGGGTGACATGGGACTGCGCCGCGGCAGCTTCGAGCGATGGGGCTGCCTGGGACCAATCCTCGCGGTAGCGCGTCGCCAGGTAGCCCGAGAAAACAACGCATGCCAGCGGCGCGAGCCAGATTGCCACCGCTCCGGCCGGCGTGAAGGGTGCGGCGATCTCGTAGCAGCCGGTAATGGCAACGGTCATGGCCACCAGAAATGCGGCACGCCCGTTGCGGCGGCGCACCAACCATTCGTCGGCCAGAAAGTACCCGATCGCCGGGCCCAGCATCAGATACGTGCTGTTCTCGGTGCGCGGGTTAAAGAGCATCAAGTAGACCGCGCCTAGCGTATAGATCCAGATGGCCGCCCGTTCGCGCGAAACACGGCGGCTGATGGCCACGCACAGCAGCAGCGTCATGGGTGCAGCCGCCAGCCGCGCCAGGAACTGATAGCTGGGCGGAGTCATCACTCCGAACGCGCGGAGCATGCCGAACAGGTGGGCGAACCACTCGGCGCTCCCCAGCTTCTCGGCCGCGCGGATCATCTCCAGGAACTGCTGATGTTGCAGCAGCACATAGCTGGTCTGCTGAAAGAAGAACGGACTGATCGCGACCACGGCCATCGCGACACCCCACCGCCAGCCCAGTCGCGGGCTGACCACCGAGGCCAACAGCGCGGGCACCACGCCCAGCGGTTTGAGCGCGATGCTCAAGGCCAGCCACACGGCGGCGCGGTTGTTTTTGGAACGAGCGAAGGCTTCGATGGCGATCAGGATCATGCCCGTCATGGCGAGTGTCGCCTGGCCGGTCCTCAAGCCCGCCAGACAGGTCGGGATTGTCACCGCGGTAGCCAGCAGAAATGCCTTGCGGGCGTTGGCCTGAAACAGCGTCGAGATCCGCCAGACACCCAACGCCAACATGGCCAGCGAGAGTCCGCGCCACAAAATACCGCTGGCGGGCTCGGGAATGTGCGCGAAGGGGACGAACAGAATCGCCGCTTGCGGGAAGTACAGAAACCCGTGACCTGCGACTTCGCCCGGTCCGAGCTGATAGAGCGGTTCGCCCGACTCCCAGTGAGCGCCGGCGTTGCGATAGGCGGGCCAGACGGTCCGCTTATTCCCGCCCAGGATGATGCCGGCGATGACGAGCCAGGTAATGATCCACGCAGCGCATGCGGCACGCCACGCGGGCTGCGAGTCAGCGATTGCCTGGCGCGAATCTGACATGGAGCGTCCCTACTCCTGGAAGTCATCCAACGGAACCACGCGCATCATGCGCGCAGCGATCGCCGAGTTTCGTAAGTCGGTAAGATCGAAGCGAATGAATCGTCGTATCTCGGGGGCGGTTCTACAAAAACAAGGCAAATGTGCAAATAGCAGTACGAAATGGTGTCCCTTTCAGCCCGCTCAGAGGGTGGGCTAGCAGTCGTTGGGAATGGCAAGCGTGGGTGTGCTGGCAGTAGAATCGCGCCCCGTCGCAATTTCCCATGTTGGCGGGACGAGGTGTTTGATTTCACACTTCCCGTCGAATCCGGAGACCCACCATGGCGCGCGTCAGCACGTATCTCAACTTTGCTCGCTCCACCGAAGAGGCCTTCCGTTTCTACCAGAAGGTCTTTGGCACGGAGTTGGGTCCCATCAAGCGGTTCGCAGATGTTCCAGCCCACCCCGACCATCCGCCCCTTGCCGAGGCCGATCGCAATCTGGTGATGCATGTGGAACTGCCCATCCTGGCGGGGCACGCGCTGATGGGGACCGATGCACCCGAGACGATGGGCTTCAAACTGGTGCAAGGGAACAACACTTATATCAATCTTGAGCCGGACACCCGGTCCGAGACGGAGCGTCTCTTCCAGGAGCTCGCCGACGGCGGCAAGATCGAGACGCCGCTTCAGGAGATGTTCTGGGGCGGGTATTTCGGCAGCTTGACCGATCAGTTCGGGATCCAGTGGATGTTCAACTGCTGCAGCAAGACCTGAACCGCGCCGATTGGAGCGCCAGCATCCCGCTCGCTTGCACTTTTCTCAGCGGCGCGGAATTTCGTGCGCCTTCGATTCAAGTCGTACAACCTGCCAGGTCGATACCTGCACCATAAGGTCCATTATCGATGGGTCTGAGCGTTTGCGCGCTGGCGATGCCAGCAATCAAGGATGATGACACGGCCCCCCCAGTGGCTGTGTTTCAAGGAAGGAACCGGTCATGCGAAAGACTTTCCATTCCCTCGCCTGGTCCATGGCTGCGGCCCTGGCCGTTGCCGCTCCGGCTCGCGCCGACGAGCCCGCGCCGCTCCACACGCAGCAGCCCGTCTTCCGGGTTCCTTTTCATATTGATCCGCCGCAAGAGGCCAATCAGGCTCCCAAAGAAGTGCAGTTGCACTTCTCGGACAACCAGCGCGATTGGAAGCTGGCCGGCGTTGTCGAGCCCAACTCCGGCGGGCTGGTGTTCCGCGCTCCCTGCGACGGCGAGTACTGGTTCGTCGTCCGCACGATCGACCAGTTGGGCCGCATGCAGCCGCCGGTCAAGGGTCCCACGGTTCCCGAGATGAAGGTCATCGTCGACACGGCCCCCCCGCAAATGGAACTCCAGGCCGGACTCGGCCCTGCGGGCGAGATCATCATTCAGTGGCACTCGGCCGATCCGAACCTGGCCAGCGAGCGCCCCACTATCGAATACCGTCTGAGCGAGAGCGCCGCTCAATGGCAGCCCGTGGCCGTCGCCGGTGGCGCTGCCGGCCAGGCCACGCTGCCCGCCATGCCGGGGGCCGTGAACATCCGGGCCCGCATCGCCGACAAGGCCGGCAACGAATCCAAGAGCGAAGTCCGCGTGGGCAGTTCGGCCAAGCCGGCTCCTTATGCTCCGGTGGTGAATGCCGTGGCTCCGCCGATCGACATCAACCCGCCGGCCCCGGCCAAGAAGGCCGCTCCGGCCCCGGTGGCCGCCGCTCCCAGCAACACCGCTCCCAGCTACGGTGCCCCGAGCAACACCGCGCCCAGCTATGCGTCGGCCGCACCCGCGCCTTATACCACGGCCAAGCCGCCGGTCGAAATCACCGAAACGACCGCTCCGGCCCCTCGAGTCGCTCAGCCGGCCCCGCAGCCCGTCACTCCCAAGGCGCCGCCGGTTGCCGAAGTGCCGCTGCCGCCGGGTGTGACTCCGCAGGTCGTTAATTCGCTCCGCTTCACGCTCGACTACGATGTCGAAGCGGTCGGCCCCTCGGGCCTGGGCAAGATCGAACTCTGGGGAACGCAAGACGCCGGCAAGACGTGGAAGCGTTTCGGCAGCGACCCGGATCTGCGCAGCCCGATCGGCGTGAACGCTCCTGCCGAAGGGACCTATGGCTTCCGCATGGTCATTGAGAACAACACCGGCATCGGCGACAAGCCGCCGGTGCCGGGCGATGTGCCCGATGTCTGGATCACGGTCGACACCAGCAAGCCCGAGGCTCAACTGCTGAGTGTTGAAGGTGCGCAGTCGGGGGATAACTCCGAGATGGTCATCCAGTGGCAGGCCGCCGACCGTCAGTTGTCGGCCCGGCCGGTCTCGCTGTACTTCAGCGCGGCCAACGGTCAGTGGTACCCGATCGCGACCGGCCTGACGAACACCGGCAGCTATGCCTGGAAGCTGGGCGATCGCGTGCCGCGTGAAGTGCAGATCCGCCTGAAGGTCCGCGACGAAGCTGGCAACGAAACGGTGATCGACTCGAGCGATTCGATCGTGGCGGACCGACTGGTTCCGCGCAGCCGGATTCAGGCCGTCAAGCCGATCGGGGCCCGGAACGACCGTACGATCCAGCGGTAGTTCCTCGCGAAGTGACGCAGGCCCGGCCGTGCTTCGGCAGGCTTGCCGTGCTTCTGCGCTACGAAACGCGCTGTGGCCGGTAGTCAAAAGAAGTCTTCAGCTTCAGCCAGTGTTTCTCAAACAAGTGCCATGAGGCAAACGCGGCGCCATAGGATGACAGCGCAAAGACGCAGATAAAGCCGAGGTTGCCAAGCTTGCTCAGGCCGTCTGGCGGCATAAGGATCACCAGGGGTTTGAGCAGAAGCCCATGGAAGAGATAGAGGCCATAGCTGTACTTCCCGCTCATCCGCAGAAAGTCATTGCGCAACACGCTGACAAGCCAGGTCGCCGGAGTTGGGCCCGTGACGCTTGAGATAGCGGACGCTGCCAGAAGGCTCACAAGCAACGGTCCAAACACCACGGTAGGCTTATCCGCGAAAGAGAGCCCACCGCGGGCTAGAATCAAGACTCCAAGCCCGGCGATTGCTGCGCCGGCCGCCCATCGAGCCATCCCCGACAATCGCACAAGCCCGCCAGTATCTCGGGAGAGGATCGCCACCAGCGCGCCGATGGCAAGCCCATCGAGGCGACAGGGCGTTGGAAAGTACAGGGCTCCGTTACGCATGCCCAATTGCCAAAGCGAAAACCGAAGCAAGAACGAGATCGCAATACATCCGGCGCAGGCAATTTTAAGGCCTCGGTTTGGCAAGAAGTAAACGATCACTGGCCAGAACAAGTAGAATTGCTCTTCGACTGCCAATGACCATAAGTGCGTCAGATCAAGCCAATCGGACGACGCCCAGACCTTACGGTGGTAGACGAAGCCCAGGTTTGTGAGGTGGCTCCAAAGCCACAGCTGCCTCGACTGAATCAATCGGAGACCGTCGGTCGTAAAGAGGCCAAACAGAGGAAGCACCAGAAAAACGGTCGCCATCAAGATAATAGACTGGGAAAATCCTCAGGGCGCGGCGGGCATAGAAGTTCCGAAAGTAGGCGAAATTGCTTTTCGTATCGAGAAGAATGCCCGTGATCAGAAAGCCCGAGAGCACGAAGAATACATCTACGCCCACCCACCCGGCCGTTGGGACCTTCGCGACAGCACTGATCGCCGGAGAATCCCACTTCAGTTCCAGGAAGGCGTGGAAAAGCAGAACAAGAATAATTGCGATACCGCGCAAGCCGTCGAGTTCCAGATAATGGTGGCTGGCCCGCCCCGGAATCGTGGGATCGGGAACAAGAGCCGATGCTGTCTCGTCGTTTGGTTGTGCGATTGGCATGTGTGACGTCCGCTATGGAAGTGGTGGGACGTAATCACAAGCATCAAAACCCGCCCCCTGACAACGATAACTATTTCCTGCATGCTTGTCTCATCCACGCCTTTTTTTGCGCACTTCAATCGTACGACAAAGGCTCCCCCAGGATTGCGTGGGGCGAGGGTTGAGTTGCTCGATGCGAGGTCCCTGGACCTCGAGCGGAGCGATTCGGCCGCGAAGACACGAGTGGTCTTGGCAGGCACGAGTCGAGATCTTAGAATTGCCAACGTCACGTCGAACTCGACGTCCACCGGAGAGGTGGCTGAGTGGTCGAAAGCGCGGGTTTGCTAAATCCGTGACCGGGTAACTGGTCCGCAGGTTCGAATCCTGTCCTCTCCGCTAAGTCCTTTCGCAGTAATAAGATACGGATCGCAGAAAGTCGCACAAGCCTCTGTCTCAACAGGGGCTTGCGCTGTTTCGGGCGACTCTCTCCCGATTACTGCGGAAACCTGCTGCGCCTGCTTTTGCGCCACGGGTGCGCCGCTTTCTGCGCCGCCCTTCTTCGATTCGCCGATCGCCTTGTCGAAGTCCTCGTTGGTAGTTTGCAAGTAGTGCTTCAGCGCGATCCGGGGCGTGTTGCCCAGCCACGCGGTTACGACGTGGATCGGGTACTGTTTGGCCAGTTCCGTTTCGCGGCTGGCCCGCATGGCATGGAACAGGCGGGGCCAGGGTTGTAGGCCGGCCCGTTTCACCAGCCGCTCGAATTGGGTCCGCAGGTTGCAATTCCGCCAGCCGCTTGGCGAATTGGCCGCGGCCCGGTAGTCGCCGCCGACAACATACTCCGCGCCCTCCGGGGCAATCTCCCGGGCATCCGTGAGAATCGGCCGCAGTTCGGCAAATAAGGGGATCGTCCGGCACGATTTGCCGGGATGATGCTCAGTCTTGGGAGATTGCACGATGATCCGGCCCGTGTGCCAGTCGATGTCGTCCCAACGGAGGGAAAGGACTTCGCTCGGGCATCGCAGGCCGCCGAATCGGCAAAGCGCCACAATGACGCGCCAAGTAGGATTGCAGACCGCGAGGAGTCGCTCGGCTTCTGCAACTGTAATGTACCGCTGGCGATCAGGCTTCATTACGGCCTTGGCCGATACCTCCGCGAATGGGTTCAGCGGAACGAGCTTCCGCTTCTTGGCATCGCGAAAGAACATGCGGGCGAATTGCAGCCGTTTGTGAACCGTCGTCGAAGCGAGCTTCTCGCCGATCAGATAGAGCTTGAAGTCTTCTGCGTCCCCTTCGGTGATACTGGCTAATTCCTTCTTCGCGCCGAAGTGCGCGAGCAGGTTTCGCACGATCTGTCGCCACACTTCCTGCGTCGCCGGCTTCACGTCGATTCGACGGGCCGTGTATTCGGCAAGGAATACTCCAAGGGTCGCATTGTTGCCGCTCGCCTTTGGAATCAACCCAACGGCGGCCAGTTTCTCAGCCAGCGCGGAATCCAGGTCAACGACCCATTCGGTCAACTCGGCTTCCATTGGACGTTTCAGGCGCAGCGATTCGAGCAGTTGCTCGACCCGATACTTGATGAACTCTGCCGATCGGGTGCTTACCTTGCCCAAACGGATAGCCTTTCGATCGCCCTTGGGATCGACGAACAGGATTCGCTTTCGCCCGCCGGGATCATTTGCAATGCTGGCCACGGTCTAACTCTCTTTCTTGATCGGCTTCCGCCGCATGGTGATGACTAGATCAAGGCACTCGCCGAGCGCGTTCAAGCCTTCCATCGAAAGGCCGCGCTGGCCGTTGTAGAACTTTCCCAGGGCGCTCTCGTTGATGCCGGTTTCCTGGGCAATCCGGTATCGCGTCAGGCCGGAATCGTCGATCGCCTGCCGCAGTTGGTCGGTGAGCTTGTTGGTTCGCTTCTTTGCCATGCTGGATTATTCCTAATACTGGACGTTGTGTCTAGCTTTATCTGCCCCTTCGTCTTCGGATTCGCTCCGCCGCTTCCGCCAGTCGCCGGGCCGCAGTCGGCGGGTCGCACCGCTGACAGCGCCAGCCATCCGCTAGGGTTTGCCAGAGTTCCAGCCTACGGCATGCGGGGCAAGGAGCCAGGCCGGCGGAGTCGAACGAATCGACCGGCCAGCCGTCTGAGCCAAGTGCCAGGGGCGGGGCGTCTGATAGTTCTACCGGGGGACTTCGGAGCAGCCGTAGGACTTCCACCTTTTCGGCCTTTAATTGCTCGACCAGATCGGCGGGCATCGCAGACCGGGGGTAATATCGCAGGCGATCGCCGACGACTTCGAGGCGGATGCCGATACGGTGTAACATGGCTAATACGTCTGCGGCACTCATGCGACTTCCCCCCAGTCGCTATCTGGGGGCGTTTGTCGATCCTCTCGGCCGTCTACGTCTACGGAACCTTCCGATTCCGCCGGTATCTCTGGGGTTTCGTTGGCAGGCGGGGCGTCCGATAGCACAAAGACTCGAGAGGGGCGGCCCCCTTGTGCCCCCTTCGGTGAATCGACCCATTGGCCGCGGCCGGCTTTCGCGAGTTCGTTGAGCGCCGATTCGGCCATCTCGGCTTTCGGATAACGTCGATTGCCCTGTTGCAGCTCGCGGGCGGATGCCCGGCCGCCGCGGCGCTCGATCCATTCGATCAATTCCCGGTCCTCGCGGTCCTCGTCGCTTTCTTCAAGCATCGCGTAGATGCGCCGGGTTTCGCCTTTGAACCATCCCACAAGCTGGATACCGGCCGCCATGCTGGCCGCGTCAACCTGCTCAGGGTTTTCGAGAGTCGGATCGTCAGCCGCCCAGCGTGCCAAATGGATAACAAGCGCCAGGCGGGCCGGGTACTCCTCAAGTTTCGACCAAGCCGCCGCCAGATCGCCCGTTAGCGTCGCCTGCTCGCGTCCGTTGGCGTTGTAGAACTCCTCGAAGGACTTCTTCGCGTCGACCGACAGCATGACCACGACCGGGCAAGACTGCCCTTCGTCGTCGACTCCCGGTTGCAGTCCGTATAGCCGATCGAAGACTTGCGCCATTCTCGAATGGTCGGCGGGATCAATTCGGGCCTCGCTCCATCGCTTGGGCATGCGTGGGGGGCAGGCGAGAAGCATACGGGCCGCGAGGCCGGACTCTCGATGTTCCCTTCCCAGGCTACGATGGAGGATCGCTGGTTGAATTCCGCCGCAGACCGACACGGCGGCTTGCGGGACATAAATCGTTCTTGGAGTGCCAGTCTTGCGATCAACGATCAACGACTGCGCGTTGTACATTGATAGCCAGTTAGCCGAATCCCCTCCCCCCTTTCCGCCGGCGTAACGATCGAACGAGCCGAACCAGCCGGACAACTCGTCCAGCTTGAGCAACAGCCCGCGGGGATTCGCCAGGATCAATGGTGCGAGCGCCTCGACCGTCGTATCGCTGACCGCGGATCGCTCGGGCTGGGGTTCCTGGGGCTCTTCTGGCGGGTCAGCGGTCGAATGCTTGTCGCGCTTCCAAAGCGAGTACTCCTTCTCATAGCGTGTTCGTTCGACCTGATAGTCCCGCATTGCTATCGCGTAGCGTTCCATTTGTAGTTGCTGCCGCAGATCAACAAACTGCATAGCCGCAGAGAAGGCTGGCGTCTTTGACGTGCCACTCTCGCCAATGATCGCCCCCCAGATGATCGAGGGAACCAACCAGTCGTGCTTCAGGCGAAGTCGCCGTGTCGTTCCTATGGCCGAAGCCATACCGACCAAAAGGGGCAATGCCACATAGACGGGATCGCAGCCAATCGCTTTCGCTGCGCCCCGAACGAATCCCCGAACCGGTTCGGGCAGCGCCTCGACCGGAAATCGCTGGTAACGCAACGGGGCGTCGACCTGGGGGGCTGGCAGGTCGATCGCTTCGGCCCCATCGACCATCGTCTCGATTTCGCGCCGCATCTCGGCCGGGTCCGCCCCGGCGCGTGCTTCCAACCAATCCACGATGTCGCCGCCGTCGGGCAGGTCGGGCAGTTCGACAACCTTGACCGTGGGGGGCGGTTCCAAGCCCCCCAGGATCGCCGCTACAACGTCGACATACTGCCGGCCTGGATCGTCGTTGTCGGGCAGGAAGATGACTTCCAGACCCGCGAGAGGCCCCCAGTCCGTGCCGCTGGCTGATTTCGCACCGTGCGCCGATGTCGTTGCAATCAGGCCAAGCGATCGGGCCGCGTCGGCGGCCTTCTCCCCTTCCACGATATACACGCGCCGTGCGCCCGCGAGGCCGGGCAGCCCGTACAACGGCCGGGGTGGGGGCATCCCCGCGATTCGCCAGCCATCGGGAAACCGCGAAACGGGGCGGATGTCCTTCCCGCCGCCCGGGCGATTCCAACGCAGAACGATCCCCACGACTTCGCCCCGGGCATAGTGGTATTCCCATCGGCCAACCGGCGGGCCGTGCATTCGCTCCAATTGAGCTTCGGCTTCGCCCGCGGTCGGGAATGCCTTGCCCTTCGGTTTCTCGCTAGCCTGCCTACGAATCCCCGTACTCTTCCGAGTGGGACGAGGTTTCGTAGACGTAGACGACGTAGGCGGTTGAAGATCGCGGGGCGCGATGCCCACGGCCGAACAGATGGCCTCGAAAGTGCAACCGGCAAAACATTTCAGCAAGGCCCGGCCGTCGTCCGCTTCGTGGATCGAAAGGCTGGGGGTCCGATCTTTGTGGGCCGGGCAACAATCGATCCAGCCGCTTCCTGACCGGCGCGCGTTAGGAAATTTTGAAAGTGCAAGCTCAATGGGAGTCATGTGTGGCCCCCTTCGCGGCTTCGGCCTGCTGGGTCAGCCAGGCTTGCAGGTCGGCCGTTGGATAGAGCAGCGTCCTGCCGACCCGCACAAACGGGATCGTCTTATCATGGGTCCATTGCCAAAGGAGCCGCTCGCTGATGCCCAGGGCCTTTGCAGCTTCGCGAGGCCGGAGGGAAAGGGCCGGGGTCGAGTCTCGATCTGCGTCCATTGCTGGAATCTCCAACTGAGTCGCTTGCCGCAAAACGCGGCTTGCATACCCCTAATCCCTCCGCGGCAACCGTTTCCGGTAACCCGCCGCGCAAGAAAAGAGCCGCATGGCATTGCGCCCAGCGGCTTAGAGTCGTCCCAGAAATTTTGCCGCGGCAACCAATCGGTAACCCGCGGCAACCGGTCGGTAACCTATTCCCCCTCTGATCGATTCGACTGGTAACCGGTCGCGCGGTCCTGATGCTTGGTAAGTCGCCGGCCGATCTCGCTTGCCTTTTCCCCTTTGCGCTTCTCTTCCCACCAATCAGTTTTCATCACGGCTTGCTTCGTTACGCCCAGCAACTTCCCGAGCTGATCGGCGGAAACGGTTGTGGGAATCGGCAAGACCTCGCTGATCTTCCATAGCTTTTCGTTCGCATTCAGGTTTGCGTCCCGCAGGGCACTTTCGGCCTGAACGAGGCGATCGTCCGACAAACCATTGGTGAAGACGCTTAGCAGCCGCCGGGAGATTTGATCCCCTTCGACGATTACACCGACCGTCGGCGGTTGCTCCGGCTGGACGTTCACCTTTGCGGCCCCAGCGGCTAGAGCGAGTTTCGCCGCTTCCCCTGCGCCCCGGTTCACGAATTGAACCCTGATCCGAATCGCATCGTCCACTTCCTGCGTGAGCGCTTCCCGCACGAGTTGATAGACGAGTTTTCGCTTCGGTTGCGTCAGGTCGGCAACGTTCCATCCCGGTTCGATTACTAGCTTCTTGCCGTGCCAGACTGCATTGCGAGCTGCGAAACGAATGAGTCCGTCGGCGTGGCAGGCGGAAAGCAGAGTCTCGTCGCGCAGCCTTTTCGGAAGGTCAACGACCGCGATACCGGCGTCGCGATCTTCGGCGTTCCAAAGGAGCAGGAGCAACTCGTCCCGCAGAGATACCGGCGCATCGTCCGTTCGATGGTCCTCCCAAGCGTCCCGCAGAGCCGCAACAACGGGCCGCAAACGAGCGTCGACCTGCTCGACGGTTCCCAAGGTCAGTTCGCGACGCAACACCGCGGCAACCTGGGCCGTGGCGGAAGGGAGGAGTTCCGACAGTTGCGCCGCGCGGAAGGCGGCTTCCGTCCACAAGATTCCCCGAATGGTTTTCTCAAGAGTCTCATTCGAGTAGCCACGTTCAAGCTGCTGCTGCTTCGATTCCACGGCCAATCGAACCTCGTCCCGTACGAATTCGATGAAGGCGACGTGCCCGGCGGGCGTTGCCGGGAATCGGTCAAGACACGAGTAGCCGCGCTGGCTGATCTGCCGAAGCAATAGCTTCATGGCCTCGCGCCAACTCGGCAACGCGAAAAGCGTATGGACTTGAAAGGCATCGGTCTTGTGAGGAACGCCGAGTAGCCCCCATTTTGAGTACTGGTCGTCCCCAGGCGCGGGGCGGAAACCGGGTCTGCCAACTTCACCGGCTTGCACGGGCACTGCGAGCGCCGCGAGTAGGTCCTGGAAGTCGAGAAAGTCAGCCGCATCAAGCGGCTGGCCGTGGTGCGCTTCGACAAAGCGCACGATGTCAGATACCGCGTCCGTAGCGCGAGACATAGCCCAATCCTTTTTAGTCGAGCCGGTCCGGGCGAGCGCTGGAGGATTGGAACCATCGCCCACCCGGACCGCGTTGGGCCGCATCACCCGTCGATGACGCGGCCACCCGATAGTCGATTACAGAGAGTTCAAAACGAAGGGATTGCTCACAGATCGCTTGCCGAATCGGCGAAGTAGTTCGGGCGTGTTTCCTTCGTCTAGATGTTCCTGCTCAACAATTTCCCGAATCGATGCCCGCTTCATGCTCGGAATGCGCATAAAAAAGAACGGCCAGAGCGTTTCGGAGACGTAGGTTTTCTTGCGATCCGGAAACTCCGCAATCGTCCGGAGGGTCGAGTCGCGGAATTCGTCAGAGTAGCCGAAAGTCCACTTGCCATCGGCAAAGGTGAGCGTACCTACCAAAACGTCTTGATAACGCAACTCAAACCGAGTCGAAGTAAGCGGTTTGGCAAGGACCGTCCGCGCAGGGAATCCACGTCCCACAGTTGGATTCCTCAACCACCGCTGTAGCCTGCGCTTGATATCGTAGAGTCTCATTCTTCCATTCTAACGCAATTCGGGGGTGGTTGGATCGCCTCTAAAAATCTTTCCCGCCGCATCGCAAGGCACAAGCAAATTGCGCGCCGCCGCGTCGGGGTCATGAGCCTCTCGAATTCCCCTTCCAGTACGTCGCGGCACTCCAAAAGGTTGTCGGCAGCAAGCTTATCGACTGCTGGTCGAAATTCGGGGTAGTGCAAATAAATGAGCCGAACTAGGTCGAAATGGTTCTCGACTGCTTCGCCATCAAACCCAATTTGGGGGACGCTCCGATTTACGTAAGCCACTAGCGAGGGCCTGTTTGCTATGAATTTGGCCAGTCCTGCCTCGTAAACATTCCAGAACAATCCTCTGGCGGTGTCAAAGATCGGGGAGAATCGCGGGCGAGGAAAGGCGTGGATGGGGGAAATGACTCCCCAGTTGGCAGGGTGACGGTCGTTGTTTCCCACCAGCGCGTCGAATGCCAGCATCTCGACAAACGGCGTCATTATTGCGTTGTAGTCAGACGGAAATACGTACCTTATTGCATCTACAACAGTCTTAAACGTGTAGTATTCCTTTTCAGCCTTTCGATCAGCGATCGCATCGACCATATCCTCGTCGAGATAGCTTCGAAAGATTTCCAGCCCATGTACAAGCGATTCCCTTGGCGTCAGAAAGTATCGGCTGAGAAATCGAACCTGTCCGAAGACCATCCGAAGTTGCGACTTTGCGATCTTGAGGCGATAGATTTCTCCAATCCTCGTCATGAAGTGTTCTGTGATGGACTCGATCGGGTACATCTTGGACCCGACTTTTGCGATGTGTGCGACCCACGCGCGGGGCCGCCTGCCTGATCGCCGTTTGGGATGCGTCGCGTCAATCTCGACGCACCGCCGACGCTTCCCGGTACGCCCCTCCTGATATTCCTTGATCCAGATGATGTTCTTCGGTGCGTCGCCCGCAATCGAGAGTTGATCCGTGCCTTCCACGCGATAGGTGTGCTTCTTCAGTGGTGGAATTACGCCATCCCAAGGAACTTGGAAGTCGGCGTAGTATCTTATTGCGCTTACAAACCCACTCATCGGATTCCCCTGAATCCCGCTCTTGTTTTCCGCGCGAATCCTAGGACGCAAAGCGCTGCGAGGATCTCGTCGACGATCGAAGTGTCGCAATCGACAAACTGCGCAACGATTTCCGTGGACATCATCGGCCTTGCGTTTGCGAACAAGATTTCTTGGACGGCCTTTGATCGTTGAACGCGCTCTTTTGGCCATGCCCGCCGCGAAGAATCGGAAGTCACGGCAATGGTTGACGGTCCGAGAATGCCATTTACCGACTCCGCTTTTGCCAATTCTTCCTTCGCCAGATCCTTCTGGGCAATATCCAAACAGAGTCGCGCGATCGCCTGAATTGCTCTCTCCGAGAGTTTTGCTTCGGGATTGGCAACCTCTAACGTGAACTCGGGCGGCTTGCGGGGCATAGTCTTCCTCGTGCGACGAGTAACGCTACGTGCTGTAGACCTTCAAAACTTCATCGCCGTAGTGATTGATGACCTTCACGGCGATCTTGCTGCTTTCGGGCGCGGGGAAGGGGCGGCTGGTTGAGGAATACAGGGCCGACCATGCGGCCTCGTCCACTTCCGCCCGCAAGGCGCGCTTGAGCTTGTCGTAAGGGCCTTCGTCGTCGCTCTTGCCCAGGAAATAGGCTTGGCGAACGAAGAAACTCTCGCCGTTGTAGTCCGTGTCGATGAACCAGCAGGCGATGTCGTCGACCGAACTGTTGCGAATCTCGCCCGTCGTCGGGTCGTACACGTCGACCCCGCGGATGTCGACGACAAGCTGCCCGGCCTCGCGGCGGACCTCGATGTCCGGTTCGCCGTACTCCATGAACAGGTTGCCGGCCCCTGTCTTCTTCAAGACCTCGTCCCCCATCGTCAGATCGGCGTTGATCCGCGGAGTCCAGACGACCAGCTTGCCGTAACGCTTCTTCTCTTCGGCAACGTGGGGATCGAAGGCCAGGCCGCAGACGCATAGCAGGTCGTGCCCCAGCCCTTGGACGGCCTCCTTGGCGGCCTCCTTCACTTGCATCGGGCCGACCGTCCCATGCTCAGGTCCGATCGAAACGGCCACGCGCTGCGTCTTGCCGGCCGCGTTCTTGAACTCACCGGTCGCATGCACCCACCGGCCCGCGTGAGGATCAAGGCGATCGAAGACGAGTCGCTCGTCCTTGCGTGTGTTCTGGATGCCGGCCTTGCGAAGGTTCTCTAGGATCATGGTTGCGAAGTCGCCGGTCCCTTGGCTTGTCGACTCGCTTTCGCGCTTACCCTCACTTTCACTAGCGGGGCGATCTTCATCGGTGGTAAGCACGCGGTGCGGAGAGAGGCTTTCGACCGTGAACGGGCCTGAGACTCGGAGACGCTTCGGATCTTCGTAGGGCTTGTCGACGAGAAGTTCCAGTTCCGCATGACGCAAGATTGCTTCGTCGATCTTGTCCCGGTCCATTCCCTCACGAATATCAGGATTGTTTGCCACGCTCTTTAGAGTGACGTGTGGCACTCGCTTTAGAACAAATCCCTGCCGTACATCATTTGATGGCTTGTAGCCCGGCGGAGTGCGCCCGGTAAGGTCGGCTTCCTTCTTCGCACCATCTACAGAATCCGCGAGGAGGTAGTAAGGAAACCTTCCTGACATAAGTCGCGTTCGAGCAAGGGCAATCGCAACACGACTTGTATCGCACGTGATCCATCGACGGCCCCATTGTTCGGCAACGTAGGCCATAGTGCCAGAACCGCACGTTGGGTCTAGCACCAAATCACCAGGGTCGGTCGTCATCAGGACGCATCGTTGGATAATCTTGGGATGTGTCTGGACCACATAGACCTTTGTATCGGCAAATCCACCAACGGTGTCGGTCCAAGTATTTACCAAGCTTGTGTACGCAAAATCTTGAAAATAGAGCTTGAAGTAGAGCTTGGACCCCAGCACGAATAAACGATGCTGACGGGCGAGACTATCCATGCCTTCGCGGTTCGTGCGCCAACTCTTTCCTCCTCTTGGAAGGAAGGTTTGCCCTTCAAACTTGAATGGGAAGACGCAACTTGGAGTGAATCCAGATGACTCCAGCGCTGATCGCTTGAAGATGCGACTGGCGTCGACCTTGTCGAGGTTCAGCAATTCGGCAGCAGTGAGCGTTCGAAAAGAACCGTCGTCGTTCTGATAAAAGCGAAACTCCGCATTCCCCTGGAATCGCTTTTCAACGTACAGATTTCGGTACTTCGCATGCGTTCCGTCCTTCGCGTACCAAAGGAGGTAGTCGAAGACGTTTTCAATTCGCCCCGATTCTAGTGGCGTCATCGTTTGGAAATTGATACACGCGACGAAGTTTTCCGCTCCGAAGATTTCATCCATCAAAGCCCGCGCGAAATGCACATTGTCGTCGCCGATCTGGACGAAGATGCTTCCGGTGTCCGTCAGGAGCTCCCTGGCAACGACGAGGCGATCCCTCAGATATGCCAAGTAACTATGTATCCCCAGCTTCCATGTGTCGCGATATGCACGGATTTGCTCAGGCTGGCGAGTGGCATCTTCGACTTTCCCATCCTTCACGTCGCGCTTTCGCGTGCTGACCTGCCAGTTCGAACCAAACTTAATCCCGTAAGGCGGGTCGATGTAGATCGTCTGGACCTTGCCTTTAAGTCCCTCTTTTTCGGCGAGGCTAGTCATCACGTAGTTGTTTACCGCCCATTTGGGCTGGCGCTATCGGTTTGTAGTGGGTAGTGTAACGCCATCATGGATGGCGAA
>Ga0335397_10003495_pt1 | contig 20975 bp, 16 predicted proteins | sample MAT04_FD_205740 | JGI IMG/M metagenome (GOLD analysis project Ga0335397, IMG submission 205740) | Freshwater microbial communities from Lake Fryxell liftoff mats and glacier meltwater in Antarctica - MAT-04 (spades assembly) (version 2) ... | reverse complement strand
ATCTGGTGCAGCAGGTCTTCATTAATATGTATTGTTTTATCATCGTCTACAACAGTAGTAGCCAGCAGTTGAATTACTTTTTTAAGTTTAACGGCCGGGTCTTTAATATTATTAGTGTTAAAGACTACACGGTATTGTAGCCAACCCCAATACCAGGCGGTAATATAAATGAGTAGCCTGTGTTTGTTTTCAAAATACCTGTAAATACCAGCTTCTGTTGTACCAATATCTTCTGCCAGTTTTTTAAAAGTAAATAATTCAAATCCATTTTTATAAATCAACTGAATACCATGGCGAATAATTTTTTTGCCGAGTTCCGTTTGCTCGGGGTCCCGGAGAAACAGTTTTTCATTCATTTTTATTTGTAATTGTACTTCCATCTTTTGCTATGGTTTTATTGTTGATCGAGATTTTTTTAAACAGATCTATAGATAATAGGCAATGTATTGCCACACAAAAGTAGGAAAAAAAGTTTTACAACTTATTATGATAGTAATGCTATCATTTAAAATAATATCCCTATCTTCGCCTCATCAAATCAAAATCAACTGAAAATGGAAATGAAAAAAAGTTTGTTAGCCGAATTTAAAAGTGACCTGCCTGCAAGTATTGTCGTGTTTTTTGTGGCAGTACCCCTGTGTCTTGGTATCGCTTTGGCATCGGGAGCGCCATTGTTCTCAGGCATTATAGCGGGCATCATTGGTGGCATTGTAGTAGGTTTTGCCAGTGGGTCTCCATTGGGGGTAAGCGGGCCTGCGGCCGGGTTAGCAGTAATAGTTTTAACCTCTATTGCTACGCTTGGTTCATGGCCTACTTTCTTACTGGCAGTCGTTATTGCTGGCATCCTGCAACTTATTATGGGATTTGCCAAAGCAGGTTTTATTGCTTACTTTTTTCCATCATCCGTTATTAAAGGAATGCTTACAGGTATTGGCCTGTTGATCATTTTAAAGCAAATACCTCATGCAATGGGCTATGATAAAGATGCCGAAGGTGATGATGCATTTTTTCAATCAGGGGGAGAAAATACTTTTTCTGCTATTACAAGCGCCTTTAATGCGGTTACGCCGGGTGCGATACTTATAGCCGCCATATCATTGGCTATATTAATTTTTTGGGATAAAGTATTGACGAAGAAGCACAAAATATTTCAACTGATACAAGGCCCTATAGTGGTGGTTATTTTAGGCATTGCTATGAATTATATGTACCAGAACGGGATTTTAAATTTCAGTCTGGCAGCAGACCAGGTAGTACAGCTTCCGGTGGCTAACAGTTTATTGGAATTCTTTACACAGTTTACTTTTCCCGATTTTTCGCAAATAACAAATTTTGAAGTTTGGAAAATCGCTATTGTATTGGCCATTGTTGCCAGCCTTGAAACATTACTATGTGTAGAGGCAACAGATAAAATGGACCCCTACAAAAGAGTTACACCCACCAACAGGGAATTAAAAGCACAAGGCTTAGGTAATGTTATGTCGGGTTTAATTGGTGGCCTGCCCATTACACAGGTTATTGTTCGAAGTACTGCCAATATAACCTTTGGCGGCAAAACAAAAATGAGTGCCATACTCCATGGTGTGTTTTTATTAATCAGTGCCATTACCATTGCAGGCTTAATGAATATGATTCCGCTTGCAAGTTTAGCCGCTATCTTATTAATGGTAGGTTACAAATTAGCCAAGCCTGAACTATTTAAACAAATGTATAAGCAGGGCTGGGAGCAATTTATTCCTTTTGTTGCAACTGTTGTAGCTATTCTACTCACAGATTTATTGAAAGGTATTACGATAGGGTTATTGTTTGGCATCTTTTACACCCTGCGCCATAGTTACCGCAACTCACATCATTTAAAAGAGGTAATAACTACAGAAGAAGGGAATCAAGTGCATCATCTTGTATTGGCGCAGGAAGTTTCATTTTTTAATAAAGCAAGTGTTCTGAAGGCCCTGGATGTAATTCCGAAAAATTCAAAAGTAATTATAGATTGTACCCACTCAAAATCTATTTCATACGATGTGGTAGAAATAATACAGAACTATAAAATAAATGCAAAAACAAAAAACATTATGGTAGAAACAATCAATTTTATTGAACCTAAATAACATCTTCATCAATTTTAAAAAACAAATAAAACAATGAAAACATTAACTAAGGAAATGCAGGCAGCCATAACGCCTACAATGGCATTGGATTTATTAAAAGACGGCAACAAAAGATTTGTAAACAATCTAAAAGTAAACCGTAACCTGCTGCAGCAGGCAAATGAAACATCCGATGGGCAACATCCATTTGCCGTTATCCTGAGTTGTATTGATTCCCGAACATCTGCCGAACTGATATTTGACCAGGGATTGGGAGATGTATTCAGTGTTCGTATTGCCGGAAATATTATTAATGAAGATATTTTGGGTAGCATGGAGTTTGGTTGCAAAGTGGCCGGTGCTAAAATAATTGTAGTGCTGGGGCATACAAAATGTGGCGCTGTAAAAGGAGCCTGCGACCATGTGGAAATGGGTAACCTTACTGCTTTGTTAAGTAAAATTCAGCCTGCAGTTTATGATGAGAGCAGTGTGAAGGAAAACCGCAATTCCGGCAATGATGAATTTGTAGAAAAAGTTTCAACCATTAATGTAAAAAGAACGGTACATGCCATTATGGAACGCAGCACCATTTTAAAAGAAATGATTGAAGCCGGGCAAATTGGAATAGTTGGAGGCACACATGATATTGCTACGGGTGAAGTAACTTTTTATGAGGATACTTTAATTATTAATAATCCTAACTAGTACCATATCAGGCGGTAATAAAAAGCTGCCTGATTTTTTCATCAATAACTGTAAGATATCTAATAGTTTTTGAAACAACAGGACCTGTATTTTTTTAAAAAAAGCAATTAAACTCAATTAAACATGAAAAAGATTTACAGAAAATTGAAAACGTCTCATCATAATGAGAATATCAAAAGTAAAATAACATTTAAAACCGATAGTTTTTCTAAGCTATCCCTATTAGCTTTTTTCTTAGTGATAGCTGTTGCAGTGCTTACAATCTCAAGTTGTACGGTTATTAGGCCGGGGGAAGTAGGTGTAAAACAAAAACTGGGCAATCTATCAGACAATATAGTTACCCAGGGAACTGTACTTTATAATCCCTTTACCAGCAAGGTTGTCAAAACATCCATTCAAACTGATAACCTGGAGTTATCGCTCAATCTCCCAAGCAAAGAGGGGTTAAGTATTAATTCTCAAATATCCATATTATACAGATTAGACCAGGCGAAAGTGCCAGGTTTGATAAGAACATTGGGACTAAACTATCAACCAATTATCGCAAATGTTTTCAGGTCTGCTTCTGCTGATGTTTGTTCCAAATTCTTTGCCAAGGATATGCATTCCGGTATGAGGTCGAATATTGAATTGGCCATCAAGGATAAGATGGGCGAAACTTTGAACACACAGGGAATAGTAATTGAATCTGTTTTAATGAAAAGTATTCAACTACCCGAAGGTTTATCAAGTTCAATAGAACGCAAGCTGCAGGCAGAGCAAGATGCCATGCGGATGGAATTTGTATTACAGGAACAAAGGCTGGAAGTAGAAAGAATTATCATTGAAGCCAAGGGGACCAGGGATGCACAAAAAATAATAGCTGAGGGTTTAACACCCGAAATTATTAAAATCAGAAGTATAGAAGCATTTAATCAATTATCTAAATCACCCAATTCAAAAATAATTATCACAGATGGAAAAGCTCCTTTGCTTATTGGTCAGTGATAGAATGCAGTAAACACTTACAAGAATAAGTTTAATATTATTTTAAATGAGAACAACAACAGTTACAACACTTATACTTTTTATCTTATTTTTTATTAAGAGTGTTTGTGTGGCACAGGCTTACAGGGTTAAGACACTATCTGGCAGCGTTGGTGCAGAAGTTCTTTTTCCCGAATCCAAATTATCAACAACTAATAAAACTGGTGGAGGCGTTACATTAAAGGGTGAATATATATTTAGCGAACATACAAGCACCACCATCAGCGGAGGCTATTATTTTATGGAAGGGAAAAACAGGCTAAATATTAAGAATCCGGACATTTCTGCAATTCCCTTAAAAGCAGGTGCAAGATATTATTTGGGTTCTTTTTATGGAGCAGGTGAAGTAGGTGCCATATTTTTTAGAGGGAATAATAGCCGTACCGGCTTTTCCTATTCGCTGGGCCTGGGAGATAAAATCAATTTGGGCAACAATGTTTTTGACATTAGCCTGAGACACGAGGGCTGGTCAACTGCTAATAATTCCAGGGGCATCGTTGGATTAAGGGTTGCATACGAATTTGCGCTTAACCAGAAACAGCATACAATAATGCCTGCTTTACATTTTTAAAGTTTTTATGCTTAGTTGGGAGAAGCTTAAGTAGTTAAAAAATTAGAACAAAAACAGGATATTTTTTAGATGGTTACATAATAAATGGCATTTAATAAAATAGACTAACAGTGTTGGGTACCTGACTGTTAAATAAAGGATAACCAAACATGCAATACAGCACCACGGAAAGGCCGAACACCGTATTAAAAAGTAGGCAACTTTTAAAGAAATAAAAATGAAAAAAAAGAATTTAGTTTTAGCAACACTCACGTTAGGGTTAATGGCAAGCTCTTGTAACCAGGTTACGGAAAAAGCAAAGGACGAAGCACAAAAGGTGGTTACACAAACCAGTGAAAAAGTGCAAAAAACAATTGACGACTTAGGTTTAGTCTATGTTGAAGAAGGAGCGCAGGAAGTTATTACTTATGATGAGGTTAACGCAGCGCAACAGGCTTGGTGCGATGCGTTGGTTAAAATAGGAAAACTGAAAGAAGAAGGTGGAGATTACAAAGCTTTTGCAGAACAGATTCTTTCAGAAGCATATAATTACGACAATGGAAAAGTGTTTTTTAAGCCTACATTGGCCTATGGCGACCAAACATTTAGGAATGATAAAAAAGGTGCATTAGCCTATTTTATCGGAGGCGACCCTGCTTATCCAAATGATAAAGGTTTTGCATTGGCTCCCTGGGTAAAAGCAAGGTATGACAATGCAGGAGAAAAAAATGAGGGTATTCAAATTTATGGTTCCGTTGCCATAACAATGGGTAACGTATGGGTAACAGATAAAGACGGAAAAGAAGTAATGGTAGATAAAACCTGGGTATTTAAAAAAGGAAAAGACGGTAAGTTGAGAATTATCGTTCATAAATCTGCATTACCATTCGCACCAGCAACTAAATAAACCACTTTAGGGTTGGGATATAATTTCAACCCTGATTTTATAATTATGCAAAAGAAAATACTTTATTTTTTAATCATTTCATTTTTTGTCTCAAAAACTTTAAATGCACAAAACACTCGTTTAAATGACTATAATTATATTGGCTGGTATGCTTATACCGGTACAGTCAACATCAATAAAAAATGGAGTATCCATACAGAATACCAATGGCGAAGGGATAATGTTATTACCGATTGGCAACAAAGCCTGTTACGAACCGGCATTAATTATAAAGTAAATCAAAAACTTACCCTTAGGGCTGGCTATGCCTGGATAGAAACCTACAACTATGGCGATATTCCCATTAATGGTTTTGGCAAACAGTTTACCGAACACAGGGCTTTTCAAATGGCAACGGTAAACGATAAAATGGGTAAACTTGAATTTAGCCACCGCTTTATGCTGGAACAAAGATGGATAGGCCGTTACAGCAATGTTGCTTTAACTAAAGAAGACGATTATTTTTTTGTGAACCGTTTTCGATATATGTACCGGATGCAAATACCACTAAAAGGAAAAATAATTGCAGACAAAACAGCTTACGCTGCTGTTTACGATGAGGTGTTTATTGGCTTTGGCAAAAATGTAAATGAAAATGTATTTGATCAAAACCGGTTAGGATTTTTATTAGGCTATCGGTTTTCTTCCAAATTGCGGATAGAAGGCGGGTTCTTAAGCCAGATAGTTCAGTTGCCCCGTGAGATAAATAGCAGGAATGTATTTCAGTACAATAATGGTTTAATTGTAAATACTGTTTTTAATTTTTAACCTGTTAAACACTAATTCGGTTTTAAAGTTTTGGAGAAGGTAAGTAATGGAATAACAGAAATTGCCGGCTACATCATTACCTATTTGAGTGCAAAATATTTTTACCTTTACATGCAAACTAAGCATCAAAATATATTTGATTCAAGCGCTTACAGCTCCATGAAAGAAATAAATATCATTCACAACGGATACTCTTTATTAAAGAAAATAGCCGCTGCAAAAGCTATGATTTGCCTGGCCATTTTTCTGTTATGCTATTTAAATACTTTACAATCACAAAGTTTTCAAAACCAATTGGGTTCCTGGAATATTATCAATGCAAAACTGACTGTAAATAACAAATGGAGTATGTTTTTAGAACCACAATTGCGAAGTTTATCATTTTACAATCAGTTTCATTATTATGAAATAAAAGGAGGGGCTACTTACAATTTAAATTCAAATTTCGCTTTAACTGCAGGTATCGGTTCATACAATACTTATAGTGAAGGTGGAAATTTTGAAAAGCCTATAAAGCAGGAGGAACTAAGAACTTTTGTGCAATTGGTAATGAAACAACGCTTAGATGTATTTAAGTTTGAACATCGCTATCGTGCCGAACAACGGTTTACAAACAATGGCTATCGCAACAGGTTTAGATACAGGCTAAATACTGTAGTTCCAATTAATAATAAAAAAATTGTTCCAAAAACATTTTACGCATCGGTTTGGAACGAAATATTTTTCACCAATCTGCCTCCGTATTTTGAACGCAATCGTTTCTTTATCGGCGGGGGATATGAAGTAAATGAACAGGTTTCTTTTCAATCAGGCTATGTTCATCAATTTGATTATAGGATTAATGACGAAACGGGACGTGATTTTTTTCAGATTTCAGTTTTACTCAATTTTAATTTGAAGAAGGACAAGCAGGAATTCATACCATCTGTATCTGATTAATAAGTAGCCAAGGTTTCAATTTTCCGGGCACTTTATTAATAAGGATTGGGATAAAAATTAGTATTATTTAGTATTACCAATTAAACGTTTTGCATTGGGAATAGAACTACATTACGATACTTACTTTTCACACTACTTTCATACACACTTTTAAATAGTATGAAATAATATTATTTTATGAACTGGCATAAACAAACCATAACCGATGTTTTTAATTCTTTAGGTTCCAATGCTCAGGGTCTGTCTGCTTCAATAGCAGCAGAAAAAATATTGCAGGTTGGCCCCAACCAACTGCAGGAAGGAAAGAAAAAAACAATTGCTGGTATTTTTCTGGGGCAGTTTAAAGATGTGATGATTTTGATATTGCTTACAGCAGCATTGGTATCCGGCATCATTGGCGACCTTAAAGACACAATCGTTATTCTTATCATTGTTCTGCTAAATGCAGTAGTTGGTTTCATTCAGGAGTACCGTGCAGAAAAGGCCATGCATGCCTTAAAGCAAATGGCCATTACACAGGCGAAAGTTTTGCGTGATGGAAAAATAACTTTTTTATCGGCTGTTGAATTGGTGCCTGGCGATGTAGTGATGTTAGAAGCAGGCAATGCCGTGCCGGCAGATATAAGAGTCTTCGAATCTATCAACTTAAAAATTGAAGAAGCGGCCCTTACCGGTGAATCACATCCTGTAGATAAAATCACCGAAGCATTGCAAGCAGATGATTTGCCTATTGGGGATAGAAAAAATATGGCATTTAAAGGTACGTTTGCAACTTATGGCAGAGGCACTGGTATAGTAATAGCCACCGGCATGCAAACAGAACTGGGCCGTATTGCAAAAATGCTGCAAGGCAATGAAGTGCTTACGCCATTACAGCAGCGCATGGCATCATTCGGCAAAAAATTATCTATAGTGGTGTTGTTGGCATGCGTCTTATTTTTTGTTGCCGGTTTAATGCGGGGAGAAGATATTATTAAAATGGTAATGACCAGTATTTCATTGGCAGTGGCCGCTATCCCCGAAGCATTACCAGCAGTTATTACCATCTCGCTGGCACTGGCAGCTAAAAGAATGATACGGCATAACAGCCTTATCAGAAAATTGCCTGCTGTAGAAACATTGGGTTCTGTTACCTACATCTGCACCGATAAAACCGGAACGCTTACTAAAAACAAAATGTATGTAGAGCAGATTTTTGTAACCGGGCAGTTGCATGAACGAAATGACTTATCCGCTATCAGCCAACAACAAGATGTTTCGTTACTCCTGCATGCATTTGCTTTAAACAACGATGCTACTGATGCTGTAACTATAAAAGGCGACCCTACCGAAATTGCTTTGCTGGAAATAGCTAAAGAACAGAATGTGCAAGCCAATGCCTGGCCCAGGCTGGCTGAAATTCCTTTTGATTCGGAAAGGAAACTCATGACTACTTTCCATGCTTATCAAAATAAAATTATTTCTTTTACCAAAGGAGCACCGGATATTTTATTGCATCGTTGCGTAAATGCGGATGTACATGCATTAGAGCAGCAAGTGGATACTATGGCCTCAAAAGGCCAGCGGGTATTGGGTTTTGCTTATAGGTATTGGGATGCAGTGCCTGAAAACCCACAAGCTGAAGTTTGTGAAAATGAATTACAATTTTTAGGATTAAGCGGTATGATAGACCCGCCAAGGGACGAAGTTTTTGATGCCGTTGCTCAATGTAAAACCGCAGGTATTGTACCGGTAATGATTACCGGCGACCATCCGCTTACTGCTAAAACCATTGCACAACGAATTGGCATTTTAAGCAAAGAAAATGATTTGGTAATTACAGGTCAGGAGTTGGCGGCTTACGATGATGATTATTTTCTAGCCAAAGCAGAAAAGATAAAAGTATATGCCAGGGTATCTCCCGAACAGAAATTACAAATTGTAAAAGCCCTGCAGAAAAAAGGCCACTTTGTAGCCATGACGGGAGATGGGGTAAACGATGCACCTTCGTTAAAGATGGCAAACATTGGCATAGCGATGGGTATTACAGGCACCGATGTTTCTAAAGAAGCCGCACACATGATATTGCTGGATGATAATTTTTCTACAATTATAAAAGCGGTAAGGGAAGGGCGAAGGATTTATGATAATATTTTAAAGTTTATCAAATACCTGATGACCACCAACTCAAGCGAGTTGTGGACTTTGCTTGTGGGGCCCATCCTCGGTTTACCTATTGCTTTACTGCCCATTCATATTTTATGGATAAACTTAGTGTCAGATGGTTTACCTGCTATCAGTTTGTCATTTGAGAAAGCAGAAAAAAATATTATGAACAGGCCACCACGCCCACCGCAGGAAAGTGTATTTGCCGGGGGCAGGGGCATACACATGATATGGGTGGGTATACTTATGGCAAGTATCGCATTAGGTGCACAGGGGTATGCCATTAAACATGGTTTACATTGGCAAACCATTGTTTTTAATGTTCTATGTTTAAGTCAACTGGCACATGTATTGGCTATCAGGTCAGAAAACCAATCTCTTTTCAGTATAGGAATATTTTCAAATAAGCCCCTGATATGGTCGGTTATTCTTAGCTTGCTATTACAATTTTGTATTACATACATTCCATTTCTTCAACCAGTTTTTAAAACAGAATCCTTAACATTAAATGAATTTTTGGGAGTTGGTGCCGTAGCATCAATAGTATTTTTTGCCGTAGAAATTGAGAAAGCAATATCCCGCAGAAGAATAAAGATGAAAAAGGTTTAACTCAAATGATATAGTATAAATATTAAGGCTTTCTGGTAAAAAAGGCGTTGTAGCTTTTGAAGCTGTTTTAATTATTTATTTTGCCTGTCCCGATTGTTTCCTGCCGTGTGTACACAAATACAAAAGGAACAAGGATGACACGGGGGTATGAATTTATATGACTTTATATTTGTTTAAACTGTTTACTAACCCAAGAATCAACTTTTTAAATTGCATAAACACAGGATAATCCTGCTTCACAGGATGTTGGATCACCAAAACAATCCTAATTTTTTTGCAAAGCAGAAAAAAATCTGTGTTCATCGGTCAAATCCGTGTCATCAGTGTTCCAATTTTTTCACATCGAAGATGTGTCCACACGATAGGATTGTTTCGGGAATACCAGCTTCAGTTTTTTATGGCGTCATCGTTGTGTCACAATCCCTGCCCGTCCGGTCAGGCGGGCTTTTAGCGGCATACCAATTGGCATCTTTTACCGGTGCGTAACATAAAATAGCAAATAACTCAAACAGCTTCTTAAAAAAAGCTTGAAAGTGTATGTTAAAAGTTCCTAAGTTTAGTGTACCTTTTTTAAATAACTAAATATTTATGATTTATTATAAAGCAATATAACAATGCCAGACAAAACTTTTTCTATTACTAAATCTATTGCAAAACTCAACAATATACTGCTGCTGGACCGTAAGGATATTGTGGTGATATATGTGTTTGCCTTTCTTGGCGGATTGGTACAGCTATCCTTGCCCTTAGGTATTCAATCTATCATCAACTTTGTAATGGCTGGCTCTATATCTACCTCTATCGTAGTGTTGATAGCCATGGTGGTTTTTGGTGTATTCATTAATGGACTATTACAAATAAGGCAGTTGCAAATTATTGAAAAAGTAAAGCAAAAATTATTCGTTCGCTTTTCTTTGGAATTTGGAGACAGGCTGCCAAAACTAAATATCGAAAAGCTGGACAAGGAATATTTGCCCGAATTGGTTAACCGCTATTTTGAAACGGTTTCCCTGCAAAAAGGCCTGGATAAATTATTAATAGATCTTCCGGCAGCCAGCATACAGGTTTTACTTGGCCTGATATTACTGGCTTTTTATCATCCTGTTTTTATTGCCTTTGGGTTACTATTGCTTTTTATTGTTTTAATCATTATTCGCTTTACCTCTCCCCAGGGCCTGAGAACAGCCATGCTTGCAAGTAACTATAAATACGGCGTAGCTGCATGGTTGCAGGAAGTAGCCCGAACTGTGAAATCTTTTAAATACACAAAGGGTACTTCACTCCACCTCAACAAAACAGATGTGTTAGTGGGTAGTTATTTAGAAGCACGCACGCAGCATTTTAAAATATTGCTTACACAATTCTGGAGTCTTATTTCTTTTAAAGTAATCATAACGGCGGCCATGCTCATACTGGGATCTTACCTGTTGTTAAACCAGCAAATTAATATTGGGCAGTTTATTGCAGCAGATATTATTATAATAGCGATCATAGCTTCTATCGAAAAATTAATAACGAACCTGGACGCTATTTATGAAGCATTGGTATCGGTTGAAAAATTGAGTATTGTTACCGAAGCAGAAAAAGAACAAAGCGGTAGTTTATCCCTGCCCTCAAAAAGCGAAGGGGTATCCTTACAATTCAGTAACGTAAGTTTTGCTTACAGTAATGAAATACCTGTATTAAATAATATAAGTTTTTCAATTGCCAAAGGGCAAATGGTGCAACTGAAAGGCGCATCAGGCGCAGGCAAATCAACTGTTTTACGCATGCTCACGGGTGCCTTTACTGATTATAAAGGCAACATTTTAATAGATAACATACCTGCTGCCAATTACGAATTACAAAGCCTGCGTCACCTTACAGGAATACTCCTGGGCAGCCAGGATATTTTTCAAGGCACATTACTGCAAAATATTACCATGGGTAATGATGGTACCAGCACTGAAGAACTAACAAAACTGGCTACCATTTTAGGCTTGAATGAGTTTGTTGAATCATGCCATGAAGGCTACGATACAGTATTGCAACCTGTTGGTCACAAGCTTTCTAATAACGTTCGCAAAAACATTTTATTAATGCGAGCATTACTGGGTGAGCATCGTTTATTGCTGCTGGAAGAACCTTTTGAGCACCTGCAGCAACCATTTAAAAATAATGTCATTCAATATATAAAAGAAAATAAAACATCCACGGTGTTGATTGCTTCGCAGGATGAACAACTTAGCAGCTTTTGCGACAAAGTTTTGATGCTAAATAACAATGGTGAAATGGTTAACTAACCAAGCACAAAAAATTAAATAAATGAATAAATATCTAATAAGCGATATAGAGCAAGCATCTGAAAGCAGCCCGCTAACTTCCTTTAGCAAAGTATATAGAATACATCGCAAAAGCAGTGTGAGGCTTTGGCTATGGGGAATGCTTATTTTGATCGTACCCATTATGTTATTACCATGGACACAAAACATACGGGCAAAGGGCACCATTACTACTTTGCGCCAGGAGCAAAGACCCCAGGAATTAAACAGTATTATAGCAGGACGTGTAATAAAGTGGCATGTAAATGAGGGTGATTTTGTGAAAGTGGGGGATACCATTTTGCAATTAGGAGAAGTAAAAGTAGATTACTTTGACCCGCAGTTATTAGAGCGCACACAACAACAAATAAATGCCAAGCAACAAAGCATTGAAGCGTATAATAATAAGGCCAATACCACCATTACACAGGCACAGGCACTGACAAGGGGTAGAGCATTAAAGCTGCAATCATTGGACAACAAAATTGCGCAACAACAATTAAAAGTACAAACCGATGAAGCGGATTTACTAGCCTTAAACAATGAACTGAATGTTTATAAAAGACAAATAGATGGGGCTAAAATAATGCTTGATAGCGGCGCTATATCACTGAGCGAATTTGAGAAACGAAAAGTAAATTATCAAAATGGATTGGCTAAAGTAAACAGTACTAATAATAAGTTATTACAAAACAGGCAAGAGCTAACCAATTTGCGTATAGAACAAAACTCCGCTGTACAGGAGTATACTGACAAGATATCAAAAGCAGAAGGCGACAGGTTCTCCTCATTATCCAGCGCAGCAAGCACGGAAGCCGAAGTATCGAAACTGCAAAACCAATATTCAAATTACGATGCCCGTAATAAACTATATTACATTACAGCGCCCCAAAGCGGACAAATAACAAAGGCAAAAAAAGCAGGTATTGGCGAAATGGTTAAGGAAGGCGAAATGATGGTGGAAATTGTGCCCGACAACATTCAATATGCCGTAGAAATGTATGTTGAACCAATGGATTTACCGCTCATTTCACGGGGCCAGAAAGTGCGTTTTATATTTGATGGTTTCCCGGTGATCGTTTTTAGCGGATGGCCCAAAAGCAGCTACGGTACCTTTGGCGGTAAAGTGGCAGCAGTAGAATCTTCGGTAAGCTATAATGGAAAATTCAGGGTTTTGGTAATTGAAGATCCCCAGGATAAGCAGTGGCCGAAGCAATTAAAAATGGGCGGTGGCGCCAATGGCATAGCACTATTAAAAGACGTTCGTATTTATTATGAACTATGGCGAAATATTAATGGATTTCCGCCTGAGTATTATATAACAGAACCAGCTAAAGAAGGGATTGATAAAAAAGAAAAATAGTTTTAAAAATTTAAGGCACGCATACAAATGTTCAACCAAAAAAATATACTTGTTTTAGCAATCTTGCTTTCATGGAGTAGGCTTGGTTTTTCTCAGGCAGATAAAGAGATATTATTTACATCAGAAGCATTTATTGAACAAATAAGATTGTATCATCCAATTGCCAAACAAGCCAATATACAGGTTAAAATAGCAGCGGCTGAACTATTGAGTGCAAGGGGTGGCTTTGATCCTTTTATGAATGTAGATGCAAATAGAAAAACATTTGACGGAAAAAATTATTACAACTATTCCAATCCGGAATTAAAGATACCCACCGCTATTGGTGTTGATGTAAAAACAGGCATTGAAAATAACGGCGGCAATTTCCTTAACCCGGAAATTACAACAGGTAGAACCAGTTACTTAGGATTAGACATACCGCTGGCAAAAGGGTTGATGATGGACAAACGAAGAGCCGTGCTGCAGCAGGCAAAAATATTCAGGAGCCAAAGTGAGCAGGAAAGATTAGTGGTATTGAACGATTTATTGTTTAATGCTTATACTGATTACTGGCAATGGGCCGGAGCGTTCCAGTTGTACTCTGTCTATTCTAAATTTGTAGATGTAGCCAATAACCGTTTGCGGTTGGTGCGTATCGCTTACGACAATGGCGACCGTGCTGCCATTGATACGATTGAAGCTTTTACCCAGGTTCAAAATTATCAATTGCAACAGTCAGAAGCATTGCTACAACTCAATAATACTAAAATTGAATTATCAAATTATTTATGGCTGCCCAACGATAATCCTTATCAGCTTCCCCTGCAATATGCTCCTGATACTATTCAATTTGCTATGAATATTGCTCCGCAAGAATTAGAAGAGTTGGTGGAACAATCAGCTCAACAAAATCCTTTGATCAAAACTTATCAGTTTAAATTAAACAGCCTTGAAGTAGAACGAAAATTAAAGTTTCAAAGTTTGTTGCCGACGGTAAATCTGAATGCCAATCTCCTGAACAGAGATTATTTTGTATTAAAAGGTTATGATGCAATGCTGCTGCAAAACAATTACAAGTGGGGCATTCAATTTAAGCTTCCCTTATTTTTACGGGAAGGCCGCGGCGAATACAGGAAAACACAATTAAAAATTAAAGAGACAGATTTGGAATTTGCAAGAAAGCGTTGGCAAATTGAAAATAAAATTCGCAGCTATTACAACGAGAATATTTTATTACAGCAGCAATTACAAACTACTCAAAGTATTTATAACAATTATTACTCGCTGCTGCGCAATGAGGAATTAAAATTTAACCAGGGAGAAAGCAGTTTGTTTCTTATAAATACCCGTGAAACCAAAGTTTTAGAATTGCTCCAAAAACAGGTTGAACTGCGTTTTAAATATTTAAAGTCCCGGTATGCAATAGAGTGGGCGGCGGGGTTATTGCGATAATAAACCTAAAATAATTTTTCATTCTTTCCAATGCATAATCAACAAGGTTTTAATTAGGGCACACAGGACAGTATTGTTTTTCACGAGCCGATAGGCACTAAAGGTATGCGAAGACATTTATATTTGCACCGCCAGTTGCCAATTGCCCTATGGACTCGGGCAGAAGAGCGACGGTTATTTGATGGTTGTAACTTACAAAGAACAAACTATAATAGCACCGGGGGTATACTAAAATTGTAAGACAGCGCCTTGCTGCAATCAACAACCTACCAGGCAAGCAGGTATAAAATGTATAGAACAACATATTGGTTAATCATACTAATAATTATTGTATGTTGCAATTAATAACATAGATACAAAAGTAATGTGTCACCTTAAATGAGAATCCTACACATATTTAAAAATCTATGACTTTGCTACCTGACCCCAGATTATTTTTAGCACATTGCAGGGCACACAAAACCCCGACACAAAGCCACTCCCTATTGCTATCACGACAAAGAGCTAAAAATGCCGGCCCACAACTCGCCCACCAAGGCTGATTAAATGATACTGAGCGACTTCAAAGTATTTGAACTTTATAACAGTATTTAGCAGGACTACATAATCATGATATTTTGAAAAACGGGACATCCGATAAAATTAAACCCCTATATTTGCAACTACATTGCAATTAAGTTGAATCTAAAAAGAAAATATAAAACAATTATCGCTGCACTCATGCTGGCATTGTACGCATTTATTGCTACCCCTGTTTCTTATTGGCATCATCATAATTTTGAAAATTCTTCAACTTCAAAAAATCAACCTCAGCAGACAATTGAAAAATCATCTGTAATAAATACAGATGCAAATTGCAAAATATGTGCTCATCAGTATTCTGCTTTTAATGATGATGCAGTTAAACCACTTATTTCCTCAGCTAAACAGTTACTCCTATTGAATGGTATCTTTTTTATAAAAGATATACCAAACCCCGGCTATACCCAATCCAATAAAGGGCCTCCTTCCCTTCTATAATTTCTTTTTTTCAGTCACTACAATTAATGGCTGTGTTGTTTCTGTTTCATTCATAATTACAAATTTTTTTACACAAGTACTGCAGGCAATGCAGCCTGGCAAGCAATGCAATTTTACTGCTGCTTTAAGCAACCCGGCGGCGGCAATAGTCTTAGAGAATTTGCAACAGAAACGAATGCTGAAATGAAGAAATGGCTTGATAATAATGTAAGCCTATTTGCAGAGGCCCGAAGTTCTATTGTATTTAAAACAGTTTTAAATGAAATTAATTATAGTAATATTATTTGCATTGTTCATTCCTGCTTTAGCAATTTCCCAGAAATGTAGCATTTCTCTAAGCGGTCATGTAGTAGATGCAGACACAAAAGATAAACTTCATGGGGCTGTAGTCTTTATTAAAGAAACAGGACAGCAACTAATAACTGACGAAAAAGGGAATTTCTTGTTTAAAGAACTTTGTGACGGCAATTACACATTGCAGATAAGCCATATTAGTTGTGATTCTGTTGAGAAAATAATAACCCTTTTTAAAAACTATCATGTTGACATTTTTATGCCACATGCAAGGAGAACACTGGGTGACGTAGTGGTAGAAGCAAAAATAGGCATTGCCAATACAGGTTTTAAAAAAGAACTTTCACGTAAAGACCTCGAAGAAACAAAAGGACTTTCACTGGCAGAAGCTTTGAGCAAAATAAATGGTATAACCATGCTGCAAACAGGTTCTACCATTTCTAAACCTGTTATACACGGTTTACACAGCAGCCGCATTCTCACCATCAACAACGGCGTGCGGCAGGAAGGCCAGCAATGGGGCAATGAACATGCGCCAGAAATTGACCCTTTTATTGCCGATAAATTAATTGTAATAAAGGGAGTTGATGAACTGAAATACGGCTCCGATGCCATTGCCGGTGTGATATTAGTGGAACCAAAACCTTTGCGAAGCATACCCGGATATTCTGCTGAGTTTAATACCGCTTACTTTACAAATAACAGGCAGTATGTAATGTCTGCTGTGTGGGAACAGCAATTGAAAAAACTGTCCGCTTTTCGTTACCGCATTCAGGGCACATTTAAAAAAGGAGCCAATGCTGCCACACCGGGGTACAGGTTAAACAATACCGGAAGTGAGGAAAAGAATTTTTCCATTACTGCAGGATGGAAAAAAGAAAAATTTAATACGGAACTATTTTATAGCCAGTTTGCAACCAGGTTAGGCATATTCAATGGTTCGCACATCGGCAACCTGACTGATTTGCAAAATGCAATTGGATCATCTAAACCGGATGATGTTTTCCTTGGAGAGATGACCTATAAAATACGGAGGCCCTTCCAGGAAGTTACGCATCATCTTATAAAATCAAAATCTACGTTTTATAAAGGCGAACACAAATTCAATGTGTTGCTTTCCGGCCAGTTTAATCACAGAAAGGAATTTGATGTGGTAAGAAGCAGCAGCAATACCAGGCCGCAATTAGATCTGTCTATTTTCACATTATCACAAGATATTAGCTGGGAACCTCCCAAAAGAAATAATTTCAACGGGGTGGCTGGCCTATCCATGATGCAGCAGGATAACAGCTATAGTGGCCGCTATTTTATACCTAATTATTTTGCTTATACATTTGGTGGCTACTTTATAGAAAAATGGAACAAACACAAGTGGGAACTGCAGGCTGGTATCCGCTTCGACAATAAGAGCATCAACACCAGCAGGCTAAAGTTCAACGGCGACACCCTCAATTATGATTTTAATTTCTCTACCCTTGCTTCCTCTTTTAATACCATCTACAAGGCATCCGATAAGTGGCGTCTCAATCTCAACATAAGCATGGCCAGCCGTGCCCCTTACGTAAATGAATTATTGAGCGATGGAATTCATCACGGAACGGCAACCTACGAAAAAGGAGACATTAGTTTAAAACCTGAAAAATCAGTAAATATTTCAACAGGCATTAATTTTGAAAATACTGCAAAGACTTTCAATTTCGACCTGTTGCTGTACGCCAATTCTATCCGTGATTTTATTTACCAGCAACCCAGGCCGGAAAATCCTGTATTGACAATTGCCGGGGCCTTTCCATTAATTGAGTACCAGCAGACTGATGCTTTACTAAGTGGTTTTGATGCATCGGCGTCTGTTAAACCGCTCTCTAATTTTGAATGGGAATCTAAATTATCTTTTTTGTATGCCAGGAATACTTCCATTAAAGACTGGTTAATTCTTATGCCGGCAAACAGGCTGTCTAATGAAATTACTTACTCATTTAAAGATGCCAAAAAGTTTTCTGATAGTTATGTGGCTGTTGAATTTTTAAATGTAATGCAACAAAAAAATACGCCTGATGAACGCAATGGAAAGCAGGATTATAAGGCTCCACCGGGTGCATATCACCTCCTCAATTTCAATGCGTCGTCTGCTGTATCAATGGGGAAAACAAAAATTACCATTGGCATCGGAATACGAAATGTACTGAATACGGCATACCGGGATTATTTAAATACCATGCGGTATTTCACAGATGAAATGGGGCGTAATATCAGCATAAGGGTTAAAGTGCCCTTCAACTATGTGTATCATTAATAAATAAATATTTTTAATTAAAAACAAAAAAAAATGAAAACGAAAAGAATAGCACTGGGTGTGCTAATGGCAACTGTTCTGATGACATCTTGCAAGAAAGACAAACCAGAAGAAAATGATGAAGAAGTAATTACAACGATGATTGTAAAACTTACACCAACAGGCGGCGGTGCTGTTTTAGAGTATAAATTTGACGACCCCGATGGGCCAGGTGCCATCGCCCCTACAATTCAGGAAATCATTTTGGCACCTTCTAAAACATATAGTGCTGAAATAATCTTGCTAAACAAAACAGTAAGCCCTGTTGATACTGTATCTAACGAAGTTGCAGGTGAAAAAGAAGCTCATCGTTTTTACTATGAAGTGCAGGCAGGTGCAAATGTTACTGTATCGAATCTTGATGCAGATGCAAACGGCGTACCTGTTGGCTTAACAAGCACATGGACAACCGGAGCAGTATCCACTGGAAAAATGCAAATTACTTTAAGGCATTATCCTGCTGTGCCCCCAAATAAAGCGGTAGCGGATTTGGCTACCAGTACTAAATCAGGTACTGATATTAGCACTGTTGATATTGGTGGATTTACAGTAAAAGTTCAATAACCGCTAAATGCAGAGGGAAGGCATATAAACCTGCCTTCCCTTTTTTTAATGTATACAAAAGAAGAACATAGTATAATTGCAACACTAAAAAACCTTGGTATTCACATTACAAGGTGCAGGATAGCTGTATTAAAAATGTTTAACCTTCACAAAGAAGCATTGCCCACATCGTATATCAATAAATATTTTTTCGGAACAATAGACAGAATTTCTGTTTACAGGGCATTAAAACTTTTTATAAGGAAAGGAATATTATTAAGTATTCCAAATAATGAAGGTGAAATAAGATACCTGCTTATACAAAACAACAACACTGATTATGCTATTAACAAAACACAGGTTGCCTATTTTGTATGTACCAGTTGCAATCAAATGAAAATACTGAACGAACCAGTTTTTCAACAATTTAAAATGCCCGACAACTTAAAAGCCAATCAATGCTATTTTCTTATTGAAGGCATCTGTAAAAGTTGTGATGGTTAATTGGTTAGTCATAACTGCGAAAAGAAATTTTTAAAAAAAGAAGCAATGACAAAAAAATTGCACGTAACAGTTCTCAGTGGTTTTTAGGTGCTGGCAAAACCACTTTGCTCAATCATGTATTACACAATAAAGAAGGCTTAAAAGTAGCCGTAATAGTAAATGATATGAGTGAAGTAAATGTAGATGCCAGTTTGGTTAACGAACAAACTGTACTTTCCAGAACCGAAGAAAAATTGGTGGAAATGAGCAACGGCTGCATCTGTTGTACGCTTCGTGAAGATTTAATGATTAAAGTAGAAAAGTTAGCCAATGAAGGCAAGTATGCCGTTTGCGGAAAGAACAAAATATCAATCGTTTGTTGGCAATCAACAATACATTGAAAACTAATGGAGCAAACAGTGGGGCGACAGAATTAATGAATTGGTATTTATTTGGCAAGCACTCGACAAAGAAGAAATCATTGCCGACCTTGAAAACTGTTTACTTCAATGCGAAGAATTATCTATGTGGCAGGCAAATATTAAGTTCAACGACCCATTCCCTGTAAACTTATAGATCCAACACACCAAGTCAGGCACATTGCAAGGCACACAAAGACATAACACAAAAACCAACTTTGAAAAAGAGCCTGCCTTGTTCCTACGCATCATGTGACACACCCTAAGTAAATAGCAACATTCAGTAGGTGGACAGACCCCGAAGAATGGTAAACCTACAATATGGGTATTTCCAATATGCAGGCTTACGGAAACCGTGTTTCAACTTTTGTTTTCTATATAGCTTCGTATTCAGCCTGACGCAAATAATTTAGCTACTTACAAATCATCATCGGCTTCGGAAGAACATGGGATTATAAAAATAAATTAGACAATTTGGAAATGAATTCCCATATCATAACTATACCTTATTCACTGAACAAAAACGACCTTATTATAAAAATCAAGCTACTGCCTTTTGTGAATTGTTTGCTGTGAGCGTATTTTGAATTTGCAAAAAATGCCTTTGCTCGTGTGCAATAAAAAAGCGAAAAGCATCTCCGAGCTTTAGTGAAATCAGCTTGCTTAAAGTAGTGGGTATGCGGATATGTTCCAGGTTGGCGCTTTTGGCAATCTGCAATAAGTTGAGCAGTTGATGCTGGTACTGAATAAATTCCTGTAACATTTTAGCTGCATCAGGTTGTGTTGAGGGAATCGAATTTTTCGGAGCTTTCATTTTTTTTGCAATTGTGTTATCTGCCTTCGGCTTCATGAGGTTGGTAAAATAATTTCCAAGCCAACCGGGAGAGAAGGAAACATTTGGCTCAGTTTGATTAAGATGCAGTTTTTGTTCAATAGCATTGACATAATGCCTTGAATAAATATTGAGATGCTCCAACACCTGTGCCACACTCCATTTTTCGGGAACAGGTTG
>Ga0335397_10003494_pt1 | contig 20983 bp, 12 predicted proteins | sample MAT04_FD_205740 | JGI IMG/M metagenome (GOLD analysis project Ga0335397, IMG submission 205740) | Freshwater microbial communities from Lake Fryxell liftoff mats and glacier meltwater in Antarctica - MAT-04 (spades assembly) (version 2) ... | reverse complement strand
CCTTTCCTCTTGAAAACGCAGTTACCATTAACTACGGGGATGTAACAGAATCCCCGATTGGGACTTTCACCCAACTGTTCAATCGCCTTCACAGGCGCACGAGCGGAGCGACGTCAGTCGCCCGATCCCACGCGCCATGCCGCGATGAATCTACCACGCATAAATCGGAGGACTGACGTCCTGCCGCTCGCCGGTGCGTGATATCAAACTCTGCACACGCTCCCACAGTGAATTGAGAGTCTACGCAAGGCGCAGGCCGACGGGTAGGGATTCGCCAAGGATCTGACTGGCTTCTTCGCTTTCCAGGACACCACCTTCATTCACGAGTGTGACGAGGTGACTTCTGGCTCCCCCACTCGTCAACTCAGCGGTGACTCGGCGGCGGAGCGATTCGTCGATGTCGCGAAAGCGGTCGTGTGTGCGGCGGGTGAGTTGCATCAAGGTCAGTTGAGTTGTCGAATCGGAAAAGTCACCGGTGCGGAGCAGTACTTCGATCCAAGTGGCTACGTTCTGAACCGGGACAACCAGATTCAGCGGGCCATAAACAGGTACGCGGCCGCCGATCCGGCCGAGACTCCAGATCAGCGCGTTTCTTACAGATTCGAATGCCTGGCGATCAAAGAGATCGACAATCATGTCGCCCATCTCGATCCGCATCGATTGCGAAAGCAGTTCCATCGATCCCAGCATCCGCCAGATTTCGGCGGCCTCATGATTGCCCGAAGCGTACGATGCTGATTTGCCTCGACCAGACTGAACTTGCCGAAACCGCTGACGAATGGCAGGCAGGATCGTGGACGCAATCTGCGACTGACGTCCGGATGTCAGTCCGCCAGAGATACGTCGGCACAACGTACGAAATTCCGCCAGACACGCGGGACTCGCATGGACCAGACGACCGTTCGTCGCACGCCATGTCTCTTCAACGCGCCAGTCGTCCGCCGCCATTCCGAAACCCGGCCTCAGACAAAACCCGGCCAGATTCAACCATCGCGATTCGTGCTGGGGACTTAGGCTGCGACCGTTGCTGAGTTCCAGTAAGGCCGCCCACAGCGCGCGAAGCAGTGACGCTGGCCAGTCTGATCGTGGCTGACCGATGACCGTAGTCAACCGCTTCATAGCATCTTCCGCGCGGATCGTGCCGTTTGCACCAAACACGTTTTGCAGAACTTCAACAGCCGCTGACACCAGATCCTGATCGACGATGCCGGATTGTTCAGCAATGCCGGTGTGTGCTTCGCGGTCGGTTTCGGTGGCCGACCGGACGTCGAACTGCAACTGCCAGCGGCGGGAAGCGTCCACTTGTTCGCACCACAATTCAAGCGTTCCGATTTCGGTGAGCGATGCGGAAAGTCGAGCGTCAACAGTTGCTGCATCGCCACGCTTGCGAGTGGTCAGGACGGTGCGGATTGGCGGCAATGCGGAAAGTTGTTCCGGGTCGTACGGGATAATTTGCCCCGGTTGATCTGTCAGCCGTGTTCCGGAAACCAAAATCGGAAACTCGACGGGTTCCGACGTGCGGACTTTGAACGTGCGGTCGATCACCGTCGGTGCGGACGACGATTCAGTACCAGCCGCCAGCAGGCACAGAGCGGCCTGCTGTCCATCCGCCTGTTCGATCCCGACATAATAGGTGCGCGACAATCCTGCGACGATCCGAATTCCGACACCCCGCCGTACCATGCCGAAATACGCCGCACCGCGGGATACGGCAAGGTCGAGCCGATCGTTGCGAAGTTCGATGGGCGACCAGTCGCTTTCCGCTGTGCGAAACCAGTTTGTCAGCGAATCGATCAGGCGTTGTCTGAGCACTGGCGAGGCAAAGAAGCCTCCATTGAACAGGACGATATCAGGGCGCGGGCCAGACCCCGTATCCTGAGAATGCGTCCGCAAAAATGTCGCCAGATATTTCGTGATGGCGGGATCGGCGGCATACGGCAAGCCAAACTCCTGAAATCCTGATTGCCGCTTTTGAGGTTTCTGGTCAAACGTGATCGTTGGCAGGAAACCATCAACGAACAATTTCAGGACGTCATCGCGAGAAATCTCGACCTGTTTCGCTCCACCAATCAAACGCGAGCCAGAACCTGAAAGCACTACCGTGTGAGTCTGCGGTGCGTTGCTGCCCAGAAGAATTTCTTTCGCATGGCGGCAGGCCGGGATCAATATGCTCCATTGTCGCGGATCAAGTCGTCCGCCGTCGGCGATTTTTTGTTCGACGAAATGGGCCAGGGCGAGATCCAGATTGTCGCCGCCCAGCAACAGATGATCGCCGACGGCAACGCGATGAAACTGCAAATTTCCGTTTTCACCAGATCGCACATGGATCAGGCTGAAATCCGATGTCCCGCCGCCGATGTCGCAGACCAGAATCGACTGACCGGGCGCAACAATTGTGTTCCATTCGTCACGATGCGCATCGACCCATGAATAGAAGGCAGCCTGCGGTTCTTCCAGTAACACAATTTTGGGCAGACCGGCAATGCGCGCGGCGGTGACGGTGAGTTCCCGAGCGACTTCGTCGAATGAAGCTGGAATTGTCAGCACGACGTCCTGTTCTGCCAACGGATGATCGGGATGTGACGCGTCCCACGCGTCTTTCATGTGACGAATGTAGCGTGCCGTGGCTTCGACCGGCGACAGACGTTGCACATCGGAGGCACCGTGCCATGGCAGCAAGGCCGCGCGGCGATCAACGCCGTTATGACACAGCCACGATTTGGCCGATTCGATCATACGACCTGGCAAAGTGCGACCGTGATCCCGTGCATACACGCCAACGGTACCGGCAGGGGCATCTTTGATCCACGGCAGTTTCGTCGCACCGCACGAACGTTCCGCTGCCAGTGCTTCGTAGTGAAACGATGGCAAGGTTTCGAGTCGTTCAACTTGCCCCTCGGCGACAACCTGTGCGATACCGAAAGTTTCAATCTTCCATGCCGAAGAATTCGTGTCCACAAAACCCATGGCGGAGTTTGTGGTTCCCAGGTCAATTCCCACGACGTAACGCGGCCGAGTGAGTTCGTCCGTGAGATTGGCTTTCGTGGTGGGTGTGTCGTTCATGCTGGATTCAGTGGTTCGAACTAGAGCGTTTTCGTCGCGAGTTGATCAGCTTGATTGTGTGCCACTGGCTTTGCCAGTGCTATGTTTGTCAGTGAATTCGTGGACAACACTGGCCGAGCCAGTGGCACACACAGCATTCATACATGATGTTCTGTTCGTTTAACCCGTGGCCGAGAAACCAGGTTTTCGCGGCTTGGCCTGCGGCCACGGGTTAAACGATGCGATCCAACACGAATACCGTTTCATGATCTAAATTAGGATTCTGCATCGTCACGCACACTAAATTCCAGCTTCCAGCGTTTGTCGGTGGATTCATGAACGCACCACAGTTCCAGAATGCCGAGTTCTGTGATTCGCGAATGGAACGTAACGGGGACATAGTCTTCTTCTGAATCATCTGTCGCCGATAACGTGGCTTCGAGAGAATCCGTTTCATTCAATTCATCCGGCGACCATCGCGGCAGCAGTTCGCCTGGCCGATCGTCCCGGCGATTGGCGGAACTGAAGAAACGAAAGCGAGCCGATTCTCCGACGATCAAACCGATCGGATCAGAAGGGATATCGACTTCCGTTCCTTCTTCCATTCCGTGCGGCACGACACACAACGCTTTCAAAGGTCGCCCCGCACCAGGAATCGCGAGACCCGCAGTTTCAATTCCGATGTAATAAGATCTCGCCGTGCCGCCGCGGATTCGCACGCCGCCCTTCAGTTTCGTCCATCCGTAAAAACAGGCACCTCGTGCGACGGAGAAATCCAGATCGTCAGAACCGTCGACGATGTCCGGTGGCGAATCAGGGAACCAGCCTTGCAACTGATTCAACAATCTGGACCGCAGAGCCTGCGCTTTGAAAACGCCGCCGTTAAACAGCACGTGTGTAAGGTTGGTTCCCGCGAGCGATTGATTCAGGAAACTCGCCAGGTGTCGAGTGATTCCTGTGTCCGATTCATACGGCAATCCGATTTCACGGAATCCGGAAGTGCGGGAACGAGCGGGGCGATCGGTGAGCGTCGCGTCGGGAAAAAAGCCGCTCAGCAGCAGATCGGCGGCCTGGCCGCGTTCCACGTTAACCGACACAAGTCCGCCGATCAGCCGACTGCCGCGACCGGGGACGGAAATCGTGTGTGAGTCCGGACCGGATTCCGACAGCAGCGATTCTTTGGCGTTGCGACACGAATGCCAGAGCGAGACGGATTGCCAGGGATCGAGTGTCAGTCCTTTCGCTTCGAACAACTGCGCGACAAAGTGAGCCAGGGCAAGATCCATGTTGTCGCCGCCGACAAGCAGGTGATTTCCGACCGCCGCCCGTTGCAGCGTGAGTTCACCGTCTTCTTCAGCAACTTCGACCAGCGTCAAGTCGGTCGTTCCACCACCGATGTCACAGACCAGCATGCGATCACCGACTTTGAGCAGTTTTCTCCAACGGTCACCGACAGCGTTCAGCCACGCATAAGTCGCAGCTTGTGGTTCTTCGAGCAGGACAAATGTTTCGGGCAAACCAGCCGCAAGAGCTGCTTCGCGAGTGAGTTCTCGCGCGCTGGCATCAAACGAAGCAGGTACCGTGAGCACGACGTTTTGTTGACTGATCGGAGCATCGGGGAATGCCTGATGCCAAGCGGCGACGAGATGTTCAAGGTATCGCTGTGATGCCGTGACTGGAGAAAGTTTGGTGATTTCTCTGGCAGCCTGCCACGGCAAAATCGGTTCGTGGCGATCGACTTTGCTGTGTCCCAACCATGACTTCGCCGCGGCGATCGTGCGATCTGGAAACTCGGCCGAAAGTGATCGGGCACCGTGACCTGTCGCAAACGATGCGTCGTCGCTCCATGAAAGCGCAAATGCCCCGGATTCGGATTCGTCCGGCGTGCATTGATACAGAAATGACGGCAACATCGAACGCGATTCGATAGTACTGGCGGCAACAACCTGTGGGATCGGAAGTAGCAGCACTTGAGGCGATTCTTCGTTCAGCGCGCTGTATACCAGGACACTATTCGTCGTGCCAAGATCGATCCCGATCACGAATTGAGCTGTCATGTCAGCGCACTTCCACTTCAGCCGGTGCGACGATGGAAGCCGCTTCTGCGGTGCCAGTCCAGACCGGGACGTCCGTTTTCGCGACGCGCCAGCCATGATGGACGAGTGTGCCGGAAGCCTGCGAGCCGTCGCCGATTTTTCCGGTCAGTTTGATACGTCCGTTCTTTGCGTCTGCTCCAATCGTGACATTGCTGCCTTCAGCCTGATCCAACACTGGACAAATCGCGAACTGGCGTTCCAGCAAACTTCCACAATCGCGATGAATATCGCGCACTGCGGCACCAACTTGTGCGTCGGAATACGCATCAATGGGTTCTTTGAAGAAATCGATGAGACGACCTTCGCGTTGTAATGCCGCAAGCAACGTAACGGCATCACTTCGCAGAGGCTTCGACGGTGCGATGTGTTTGGGTGGTGCTTCAGGTTTCGCGGGCGTGGGCGGTGCCAGGGCAGGCGGCGCATCAAGAAGGCCAGTCACCCTGGCAGCGAACTCACTGCTGGTCAGGATTTTCCAGGCAAGTGAAATACGTCCCATGAAACTGATTGCCTTTGGTTGAAAATAACAACAAATTGAATAACGAACCGCAGCGTGTAATTTACGGCAATTACAGGATCTATGCCAGTGGACGCTACAGGTGATGTCAGTCACCGGACTTACCGCAAAAAAGTAGCCCGATCTGTCCTCAGATCGGGAGCCGGACACCGGGCCACGATAAAGGAATCCGACCTGAGGAGAGGTCGGACTACGGTGTTCTAGCTGCGTGCGTCCATCGGGTCGCGGACGTCTTTATTCCATATGTTTGTCATCCATTTTTTGTCAAAGCCGGGTTTCGCTGACGACATTACACGTCGTGCTGTTGACTGACCAGGAAGCGAAGAAATCTGGATAGAAATACTTGTTACCGTGGGTTTCACCGATGGCTACAAGCTGCCGCCACTGCCGTGGCTCAGTCCCAGCAGTGCTTTTCAGCTCCAATACTGAAAAACAACGCGATTTCGGATACAGTGGCGATGTCCAACAACGCGAGTGATGGGTGTCAATCCATCGAGTTTCATGCACGTCACCCGAAGGATCAATAGCGCAAAAGTTCATAAACTGCCCGGAGAGAACCCTCCGAATCGCGTTTCCTTTAGATTAGGTGCCCTCCACGGCACACCAAAGTGACTCGATCTCCTTGTGATCCTCCGGTGCGTTTTGAACCGGCCGGTTCGAATTGACTGCCCAATGGCTACTGAATCCATGAATCTTGAATCGCAGATTTCGGAACTCGAACGCCTTCGATCCCGATGTGTCAGTGCGCGGGACACAGTGATTTCCCTCCGGCGGCAGGTAGTGGAACTCAGCGAAAACGAAATGGAGATGGCGGCTTCGATTCGGGAACGGCATGAATCCGAATTGCGTACGCAGCAGGAGCGAATTGCACTGGAAGCTGGCGATCGCCTGACGGAATTACGGACCAATGCAGGCGGCTCGAGAGACGCAATCGAGCGTTCACAGGCGAATACGCTGAAAGATCTGGAAGCGATTCATAAGGATGAGGTGGCTTCGATTCGTCAGAAACTGCAGAGTGAACTGTGGGTGCTGCAATCTGTCTGCGACGAATCGAACGAGGAGACGCCTGTTCGCGAGGCGGAACGGGCGCGCGACATCTATGAAACTCATCGCAGGTTTACGGAACAGCAACTAAATGATCTGGCAGAACGGATTCAGTTTTCCGAACGGTATCTGGAACGCTGTCATGCCGGGATGGATGCCGCGATTCCACCGGTCAACGTGCCCATCAAAGGGCGTGAAGCCAGTCACGCGCTGGCCATCGAACAGGCAGAACTGGCGTTAAACGCGGCGAGTTCCATAGATCGCCAAAACTTACCTCAATGGATCTGTGGATTGCGAATCTGGGGAGTCGCGATAGTCGTTTTTGTGCTGGTGACTGTTGTCGCCATCGGAACTCGCGCCGACCTGCGACTGTTCGTTAATCCGGAATTGCTGAATCCCGACTGGCGATGGCTGGGCATTTCCTGTCTGATCGGGGGTGGAGTTGCAGTCCTGCTTTCGACCGTGTTATTGAGCATCGTCCAGTCACGACTTCGCGGCACCTTTGACGAGATGCTGCAGCATGTGGCGAACGCCCGCGCGGCGATTGAATACTGGACGGGAAAAAGTGAGCACGAACTGCGTCGTGCCGAGGCGGAGGCTGGCGCGTGGAAAACGGCAATGTTGCAGCATCGCGAAGGGAACTCGGCAAAGCTGCAGAAAGCCGCTGACAGCCAAATCGACGAACGCACTCGAACTTACAACGATCAGGTTTCGCGGCAGAAAATCACCTATCAACAGGAGATCGCAGCGCGGGATGCAGAATCGTCCCGACTTCAGGCAGCAATCGAGAACTGGCGACGACAGGAAATGACGCGTGTTAAAACAACACTGACCTCTGACTACGATCAAACTCTTGCGGCATGGACGGCGAAGAACGCAACGGCTCGCAGCCTGTTGAACAAAGACGAAGGATCCACCATTTCTGAATGGCAGGCGGATATTTCTACTGCCCGCGAACTGGCGCGAAGCAGTCGGCAGCGAGTTTCTGCATTTTCACGATGGTCAAATTTGCGAGGTTCCGGCTGGACCGTGCCAACGTCACTACCTGATTCGCTGCCGATCGGCGATCTTCTGGCGACATTTCCTGTGCCGCCTCAATGCCAGGAGGGTCAAGAAAGTCAACCAGATGCGAATCTTTGTCTGGAACTTCCGGCGATTTTGAATTTTCCTCGCGACACGTCGATCGCGATTGAACATGACGCTGCTGGTCGCGAACCAGCCCTCGAATTTGTCCGCGCAACCTTGTTGCGTTTGCTGACCAGTATTATGCCGGGCCGAGTACAATTTACGCTGATTGATCCTGTCGGGCTTGGGCAGAGTTTTTCGGCTCTGATGCATCTTGCCGATTTCGATGAGTTACTGATCAGCAATCGCATCTGGACCGATTCGACACAAATTCGCGACCAATTACAAAAGGTCACGGAACACATGGAAAGTGTCTTTCAAACTTACCTTCGCAGTGAATTTGAAACAATCGAAGACTACAACGCCGCTGCCGGTGAAGTTGCGGAGCCGTATCATTTTGTTGTCGTAGCCGGTTTCCCGGCGGCGTTCACGGAAGAAGCCGCGCGGCATCTGACAAGTATTCTGACGAGTGGTCCCCGCTGCGGCGTTCATGCGATCGTGACATGGTCGCCCAATCAGGCGATCCCTAGATCGTTTGACATCAACGACCTGCACGAATGCTGCACGGAGTTTTCCGTTCGGGATGGAGCTGTCGTTCCAAAACTCGCGTCAGGTTCGACGGTGTTTGAATCGTTCCCGTCGCCGGACTCGGCCGACTACGTCCGCCTTGTCCGTGCCGTTGGCGAACAATCGCGAAACGCGAGGCGGATTGAAGTGTCATTCAGTCGTATCGCTCCAAAACCCGACGCCATCTGGAGCCAGAGTTCCGCAGACGGAATCGATTTTCCGATCGGCCGCGCCGGCGCAGCGCGGCTGCAGTTCATGCGATTGGGACGCGGCACAAGTCAACATGTTCTGGTTGCCGGAAAAACAGGTTCCGGCAAGTCGACGCTGCTGCATATTCTGATCACGAATCTGGCCTTGTATTACAGCCCCGACGAGATTCAATTCTATCTGATTGACTTCAAGAAGGGAGTCGAATTTCGGACTTACGCTGCCAACAAACTGCCTCATGCTCGTGTCGTTGCGATCGAAAGTGATCGTGAATTTGGATTGAGCGTTCTTGAACGACTCGACGAAGTGCTGCAGGAACGCGGTGAATTATTTCGAATTCGCGGTGTTCAGGATGTGCCGTCGTTCCGCAAGCAGTTTCATGATGAACGTATGCCGCGACTGCTGCTGTTGATTGACGAGTTTCAGGAATTCTTTACGACCGAAGATCGCGTGTCGTCACGGGCATCCCTGCTCCTCGATCGTCTGGTGCGTCAGGGGCGAGCTTTCGGAATTCATGTTCTGCTGGGGTCGCAGACGCTTGGCGGAGCGTACTCGCTGGCTCGCAGCACAATGGGCCAGGTGGGAGTGCGAATTGCACTGCAGTGCAGCGAAAGTGATGCCCACTTGATTTTGAGTGAAGAAAACTCGGCTGCTCGACTGCTGACGCGGCCAGGCGAAGCCATCTACAACGACGCCAACGGTATGGTCGAAGGCAATCATCCGTTCCAGATCGCATGGCTGGAGGAATCGCAACGGGAACACATGATTCGGGAGATGATTGAGCGGCCTGGATTTCAGAGAGATACCGAGAGTCGGATGATTGTCTTCGAAGGCAACGTGGCACCACGCATTGAACTCTGCGGACCTCTTACGGTATGGCTCACCAGCACTGTCGATGCAACGCGACATTTTGTGGATACCGTGCCGGTCTGGATCGGGGAACCAGTGGCGATCGCATCGCCGATGTGTCTCGAATTCCGGCGATCGGGCGGTCAGAACGTTTTGATTGTCGGGCAGGAAGGTGATCTGGCCGACGCGGTTCTTGCATCAACAATCGTGAGCTGGACGGCGGGAGTTGCCGCAGGATCTGAACGAAGAAAGTCTCAATTGACGTTGCTTCACGATGGCGGTGATCGGGCGTCTCTGGTGCGGTTCGGAGAAACGTTTACGTCAACCACAGCTCCGCGATTTCGTCTGGCGGAAGCGAAAGAAGCCGACGCCGTGTTGGCGGAATTCTGGAAGCAGTTGACGGCTCGCGAGAATGGTGAAGCTCCTCCGGACAGCCCTGAGCTGATCCTGGCAATACGCAATATCGGACAATTCCGATCGTTGCGGCGAGATGAAGACGACTTCGGAATGTCGGGCTTTGGTGCGGCGAAAGAAGCGACGCCTGCAACGATGCTGAGTGACCTGATCCGGAAAGGACCGCTCGTAGGAATTCATGTGATGATCTGGGCCGACACATTCAACAACGCAATGCGCTGGCTATCGACATCGCTGATGCGTGAGTTCGACAACCGAATTGCATTTCGCCTGAATCAGACCGATTCTGCAAGCCTGATCGATACACCGGCCGCCGCCACCCTTAGCCAAGGCCGAGCAATTCTGTATCGCGACCAAACGGGAACTGCCGACCGCTTCCGCCCCTTCAACTGGCCGGAAAATGAATGGCTGCAATCGGTGAGTGGTGCAAACGAGGTTCGCGATGATCTTCTGGGATTCGACATTGATGAAATGACGATCGAATAAATCCACAGATTAGATTGCCTGTCGCATTTCTCAAGCCCCCTCCCGGACATCGCTTCGCTAGTCCGACCTCCCCCCGACGCTCCGCTTGGGGGAGGTTGCCTGCTAATGTCTGGCCGCAGAGACAAACATTAGGCGTTCGCGCGATCCTTATGGCTACAAAGATAAAGTCTGCTGCATCGGCGATCTCACCGTTCTTCCGAAACCTCTTCCGCGATGCCGTGGATGTGATCGCGGACTCGGGAATAGGCGTTAAGGCATGCCATGAAGGCAACCGTCTGCACTGGCGGGATACTCCCGTGGGAAATTTCGCCCAGGTGTTTCTTTCGTCGCTGCTTAATCGCATCACGAAGACGTTTGAACAGCGGATCAGTCTTCGTCAAAATCGTTCGATTGCTGACCGCCATTGCCTCATTGACTGCGACGAGATAGTCCCGGCAAAGGAGGTTGATCTCGTCAAGTTCCTCCCGTTGTTCTGCATTGAAACGTAGACCGTCGCGTCGCAGTTTGCGGTCAAACTTTTCAAGATTCGCAATGTAGTCGCTCATCGATTCGTATTCGTCGGCAAGCTGTAATTGTCGACGAGCCTCATCGGCGACGGCATGAGGAATATTGCCCGACAGAAGATTGGTCATGAACTCGGCGATTTCATCCTGAACGTTGTCAAGGATCTGCTCTCGATGCTTTAATCGATCGGCCAACGATTTCTCGGGTTCCTCTTGCTGCCGCAGTTCGTGCAGCCAGTCCAGCATCTTCAGGCAACCATCGCCCATTTTCTGAATCTCTTTATGCGATTGTTCGATGGCGAGTGTGGGAGTTTCCAGCATCAGCACATCCAGATCTGTCAGACGCGGTTTTTCCTTGAATCCCTTGTTCGGGACAGCCCAGATAAGGAATCGTACGCAGATCGGGATCAGCGGAAGAAACAACAGGGTGTTCACGATGTTAAAGACACTGTGAACTGCAGCAATCGCGCTGGTGACGTGCGGAAAGGTTTCATTACCGCCAACCATAACCATTTGTCGTGGATCAACTCGAATCACACCTTCAATCACACCGATGTACCATTGGAAAATTGCCGTAATCCAAATGACGCCGACAATATTGAACATCACGTGAAAATACGCTGCACGCCTCGCGTTTGTGGTTGTTCCCAGTGACGCAAGCCAAGCCGTAATAGTCGTGCCGATGTTTTCCCCCAGCACAAGCGCGGCGGCCGTTTCGTAGCTGATGATTCCCTGAGTTGCCAGTGAGATCGTGATGCCGAGTGTCGCCGATGACGACTGGACAACCATCGTCAGGATACATCCGACAAATGCACACTTCAGAACACCCGGATATGTGTGTGCATCAAACGCCTTGAACCATGATTCAAACGCAGGCATTTCTTTGATAATCGCGCAGGCTTCCTTCATCAGTTCCAGGCCAAAGAAGATCATGCCGATGCCCAGAAATGTCATCGCCCAGTAACGCCAGCGGTCTCCGCGTGAGAACAGATGCACAATGGCCGCAAGGCCAAGAATTGGCAGTCCGTGCTTTCCGATGTTGAGCACCAAAACCCAGCCAGTGATCGTGGTGCCGATATTCGCTCCCATAATCACTCCCACGCCCTGCGTGAGCTGCATGACGCCGCTATTGACAAATCCGACAACCATGACGGTGGTGACTGAGCTGGACTGGACAATACACGTGACAATCGTGCCCACGATTGTCGCGGCAAATCGATTTCCCGTGACGGCTCCGATCAGACGCCGCAGGCTGGAACCCGCCACGGCCTGCATTCCGTCGGACATGTTCTTCATGCCCAGCAGAAACAACCCGAGCCCACCTACCAGCCCGCAAACCAGCTTGATTAACGCATCGGTTTCCAAGAATCACCACCATCCAGAAGAAACGTAACTGCCAGGCAAATGTTGGGTATACAACGAGTTCAGAAATTACGAGATTATTTGTTCAGGTTCATCGGCGAGCGGGGGACGTCAGTCCCTGATAAATTCACTTCTCCCCGTGCCTGGCACAGTGTAAACGCTGAGACGACCCATTCAAAGCAAAGGTCGCCCAGAGCGATCTGCGATTATTCAGCCCAGCGTAAATTCCGGCAGTCTGACAATTTCGCCGCCCTTTACAGCCGATTCATGCGCGCAGATGCCGACACAGGTCCAGTTGGCGCTTGTAACGGCGTTGGGTCGCGGGTCGCGATCTTCTGCAAGTGCGCTCAGGAATTCATGGACCAAATGCGGGTGCGATCCGCCGTGGCCTCCGCCCTGCAAAAATGACAGGTGGTCGGCGTCGTGAATTTCGGCAGGTTGCGTGAATCGACGAATAGGTTCTGGCAGCAGATGAGCAAAGTCCGGGATCGTGATTTTTTTCGGAATCTCTGGCTCGGGCTTTTTGGCAGTATGGATGACGTGAGGTTCGTGCTCAATCAGCGTCCATTCGAAACTTTTCTTCGTGCCGTAGACATCGAAACTTTCTCGATACTGACGCGCTACGTCGTAGAGGCATCGCCAGACATGCGCTGTCAGATCAGAATCTTTGATCCGAATGTGACAGGATTCTACTGCAAACCGGTTCCCCGATTTCCGGGCGATGTCATCTCGCACCGTGCCGGAACCAAAACAACTGACAGATTCGGCCAGTCCATCCACCAGGCCGAGACACGGACTGACCACATGCGTGGCATAATGCATGGGAATCATTTTTTCCCAGTAACTCGGCCATCCATCCATATCCTGTGGATGTGACGCTGCAAGATGCTGAATCTTTCCGAGTTCACCTTTTTGATACATCTCTTTGATGAACAGATACTCACGGCTGTAAACGACGGTTTCTGCCATCATGTACTTGAGGCCGGTCTGCCGGACTTTTTCAACGATCAGGCGACATTCTTCAATGGTGGTTGCCATCGGCACGGTACACATCACGTGCTTTCCGGCGTCCAATGCCTTGAGCGACATCCAGGCATGGTCCGAGATCGGACTGTTAATATGGACAAAGTCGATGCTCTTATCGGCGAGAACGTCGTCATAAGTGGTGTATCGTTTCTCGATCCCGAACTGATCGCCGCACTTCTTGAGTTCCGCTGGATCGCGTCGACAAACTGCAGCGACATTTGCGTTTGGATGAGCCTGATAAATTGCAATAAACTCAGCGCCAAATCCCAGTCCGATCATTGCGACATTAAACTGCTTCGTCATTTTTTGGCCTTTGTTGGTTTGTATACTGCACGCGGCTCAGATTGAGTCCGGTGCTTCAACCCCGTAACTGTCTCGCGAATCCTCTTGAAGTTCAACCATCGCATCGTCTTTGCAGGCGAATTCGCACTCGGGCGAGTAGCAATGAACGATATCCTGAATTCGGTCAGCGTAATGCCGGGGATCCCAACCTGAGGACAGTTCGGGCGACATGGGCTTCTCGATTCAGAGATTGAATTGATGAAGTGCGAGAGAGTCGTGAGGACGCATCAATACGTCGCAAAACGGACGCTAGAATGCAAACTCTAACTAACTGATTCCGAGTAACCTGTTTTTTGAGCACGACTTTCCATGCAGCGTATTGGTCCATGTATCGACGGCCAGGGAATCCTCGTTCGACGTGGCATGTCCAAAACCTGGTTCGTCGTCGGATTGGTTTTGTGGACGCTGGTACTTGGCGCGTTGTATCTGGTGGCTGTACGCAAGCTGTCGAACAATGATTCCGCCAATTTGACACCTGCGCCCGATCACGATGAACAGACTAGCGAAGTTGAACCGATCGAGGCGATTCAGAAGTCAGTGAAAATCAGCTTTCCGAAATTTGAACTGCCGGAAAGTATGGGCGGGACTGTCAGTCGCGAAAGTATGAAGGGGAAACGCTGGCTTGCCAATTTCATCTTCACGCGCTGCGCGGGGCCGTGTCCCATGATGACGCGGGATATTTCTGAATTGCATCGACAAGTGGCGAAATCGAATCCGGATTTTTGTTTCGTCACATTTAGTGTCGACCCGACGCACGATACTGTGGATGTACTGAAAAAATACGCACAGACTTTCCGCGCTGATCACGAACGATGGAAGTTTGTCACCGGCAACGAAGAAGTGATGCACGATCTCATTCGTCGCGGCTTCACTCAGTATGTTCAGCCAAATCTCGGGGAACTGAGAAAGCCGGGCTTTGAGGTGGCTCATTCCAATCGAGCGGTTTTGATCAACGAAGATGGGATTCCAGTCGGTTCGTTTGTGATGACGATTCCGGAAGATGTCGTGAAACTACGACGTATTATCGAAGGCAAAGACGATTTCCCGAAACCCGGTGCGGGCATTTCGTTTTCTGCGACAAGCGGTGAAAATCCTGGTGTGTCACTCAACCTCGTTCCGGTGAATGACGGCGACACAATCGATGGGACAGACGATGCTTCGGAATCCGGAATTGCAGACGAGAACAAGTTGCAGCGGTCTGGAACCGTTCAGCAGACAGAATCGCACGGTGCAAATGTTAAAGAAACACCACAGTCAAAGAATCAGGAAATCGATAGACGGCTTCCGGTATGGGCTGCCCTGATGCCAAAGCTCAATGCGTGCCTCAATTCGATTTGTATTGTGTTGTTGCTTTCGGGGCTTGCCGCGATCAAAGCCGGTAAGAAGATCGCTCATCGAAACCTGATGATCACCTCGTTCATTGTTTCGGTGGCGTTTTTGATCTGTTATTTGTCATATCACGAGGTTCTGCATCGATTTACGGGCTATCGCGGCCGAGCATTTGACGGCGGAGTCCTGGCGACCCGAGTGTATTTTGGCATCCTGATTCCGCACATCATACTGGCCGCTCTGGTGCCAATTCTCGCACTTCGGGTTTTCTACCTTGCGTTCAAAGAACGCTGGCCAGAACATCGCCGAATTGCAAAAATCACATTGCCGATCTGGTTGTTTGTGTCGATCACAGGTGTGATCATTTACGGTATGCTGTATCATTGGCCATGGCCGAACGTCTCGGTATTCGCAGTTATAGCTCGATCGATTGAAGGATTCGTCTCATGAAATCACTGCTTCGTCTGACGCTTGCTGCAGTAGTTTTTGCTGCTACGGCCGGAGTGCTGCCGCACTCTTGGCAGTCATCGACAATGGCCTGCCCAAGCTGCAAGAACGCCAACGAGACCGATTCTCGGAAGCCAACGGCGTACATGTACAGCATTCTTTTTATGCTCGGGATGCCTGCCACGATCTTTAGTTGTTTTGGAGTCGCATTTTATCGAATGTCTCGTCGAGAAATGCTGAATCAGCATGAGAAGCTGGCGACTCAGGACGATGTCACTGATACTTGATAACAGCCTCTTCCCACAGAATGACGCTGGGCTTCGATACTATTCAGGACTGTTGGCTTCGTGCAACTGTTTCGCTACATACAAAAGGCATTCACGAACCACTGGAACCTGCTGGGTTTGGTAGGTGGTATCGGGTTTTCCGTGCTGTCGGGCCAGCCCGAAATCGGATTGCCGCTTGTCGTTGCCGCTGAAGTCGCCTGGTTAGGATTCGTCGGGACTCATCCTCGGTTTCAGCAGTATGTGGACGTGACGGAAAACGAGACAAATCGATCGAAGGATGCGGCGGCAACCGATCAACGGATGCGACAGATGTTCGCTGCTCTGCCGCGTGGCCTGCAAAATCGTTTTTCGGAACTTCTGAAACAATGCCACGAACTGCGATCCATCAGCCAGGGCTATCATGCTGCAAACAGCGTGGCAGAAGATGGCACGGTTGCCGAATTGCGAATGAACGGTCTGGATAAGCTGCTGTGGCTGTACCTGAAACTCTTGTATACAGAGTATTCACTGAATCGGTTTTTTGAAGCAACAAATCTGGAACAGCTTCAACGAGACTTGAAGCAGGTTCAGGAACGACTGAAGCACGAACAGCAACGGTCAGACAGCTCACAACGCGATCGAATTATCGCGACGCTGCAGGACAATCTCCAGACCGGTGAGCAACGCTTGTCAAACTTCGGCCAGGCCCGCGACAGCTACGAACTCGTCCGTGCCGAACAGCAACGCCTGGAAACTCGGATTCGTTCACTCGCTGAAATGAGTATCAGTCAGGGCGATCCCGGCACGATCTCGACACAGGTCGATACGGTCGCCGGAAGTGTGGCCGAGACGGAAAAGACGCTGGAAGACCTGAAATTTGTCACCGGACTTTCCTCATACGACGAAACCGTGCCGGAGATCATTCCGCGACAGAAGGTCACTCAATAGGCACCGGTGCTGCCGTGGTTGGAGCAACGCGGAACTTCGTTAGCATCGAGCGGAAAATATGTGTCTGGTTTGATCGTAGCTGCCGTCGCCAGTCGGCGAAGTATCAACGAAAAACACTTCACTCAACAGCAGGCGTTTCTATGGTTGGAGTTTCAGGTGCTGCGGGCGTTTGCGGAACAACAGGGTTTGGTACAGGCTCGATCAGTTCACGGCTGCGCAACGGTTCACCGAGCTTCAGCTTCCACACACCGTCTGCATCCTGCATCGTGACATATCGGTCAGCGATCGAAAGTAAGTCCGCAGAGATTTCAGACACGGTCAGTTTTTCTCCCGACTTAAGGGGCATCACTTTGTTGGTGGCTTTATTGCGAAACCAGGCGTACATGACGCCGTCTTTGCCTACGATTCCGGACAGCAGTGTCAACGCGGCAAAGTCATCCTGCACGTCAAGGGCGATTTTCGCCGTCGTGGACTTTGGTTCTGAACCACTGTCGGTCACTTTGATTTCGACGTCATATTTCCCCGGTGTGAATGTTTTCGGCGGTGTCCATTTCAGTTGACCGGTCGTGGCGTCAATCGTCAGCCCTTCCGGAGATCCACCGCCCAGCGAAAAAGTCAGTGTGTCCGTTGAGTCCTCATCAGCCGCTGTCACGGTTGTCGTGAATTCTCTACTGAGCACAACGATCGCAGATTCCCTGACCGTGATCGTCGGGGCAGCGTTTTCTTTCCTGATGGTAATCTTCAGGTCCACTTCGGTTTTGACGTCCTCATGATTCTCCTGCGTCATACTGACCTTCGCGGTGAAAACACCGGGAACCAGATCGGCAGCGGGATTCCAGAGAAATTCGCCGGATGCGGGATCAATCGTCATGCCCTCCGCAGCATTTAGCAATGTGAACCTTGCAGCACCAAGGTCCGGATCCATTCCGTCCGCTTTCGCCGTAAGTTTGACTTCTTCGCCCGGCTTGATCGTTTTGTCAGAGATACCCGTCAGGCGAGGCGTGTATTTTTTTGGAGGCGATGGAATTACGAACGGTGACGACTTCACAAGTGCGGCGTATTGTTCCTGAGTGTTCTGCCTGCGATCCCATGCGACTGGGAAATACTCGACAACGGCATTCGCATCGTGGGCTGCTGCCTGAGTTCCTTCGACACCACGAGTGATCTGCCAACCGGTTTCATCGACAGCATCCACTTTGATCAATTCCCGATCGATGCGGACAAGAAACGGTTCGAAGTTTGCCGGATCTTCATCGATCGGAAATCCGTCATTTGACGCGGTTGCCATGTGTTTGTCGGCATCGTTGACGGGAGCCGCCAACGGCGTGCGAGTCAGTAGCTCCAGACGATTCTCGGCTCCTGCGGCGCTGAGACCTTCGGCGATCAGCGACACTGTCAGACGGGGATTTCCTTTTGGGCCAGGGCTGTCGATTGAAAGCGAATCAATACGATGCAGCATGTCGGATTGATCGAACAGATACAGAAATCGCGTCAACCCAGGCAAGTCTGTTTCGGCTCGCTTGAGTTCCACGGAAACGCTGCTGTATTCTTTTTGTACAGACTTTGATCCCGGCACAACTTCGATGCGACTGAATCCACATTCTTCCGCCAATGCCTGGATCCATTCGCGATAAAGTCGTTGAGCATTGTCTTTATCGAACGGCAGGCTAATCGATTTCCATTCCGCCAGATTTCGCATCGCGGCACCGAACTGAATTTCATCCGCGAGCAACGTTGCGGACGCCGTTTCCGCAGTGGCAATTTCGTTTTGCAAATCACGAATCGGTCCGCGCAGCCATCCGTCAACTCCTGGACGCAGCAAAAAGACCAGGACGACCAGGATCAATCCGCCAGCGAGTATTTTTTTTCGTTTTTGATCGTCCATCACGATGACGCATCCTTGTCAACTTCGGGCAACGTGAGTTCCAGGTTCACTTTCACAGCATACTCCGGGGCACCGCTCGAAGGCGTCGCCATCAGGTTGTAAGGTTTGACACCATAACCTGCCTCGGTCAGCCTGCGACCAAAGTCTTCAATGTCTTTGGACGTCCTGGCAAACCCCTGCAGTTTGATGATTCCTCGACCGTCTTTTTGTACGGTGCTGAAGCGAAAGTTGTCCACAAAGAACCGATCTGTGCCTGGCAGTACAGTCTGTAGCCGGACGATCTCATCCAGCCATTCAATGTCACGGTCTACCCAGTGAGTGATGGCTTTTGCCTGGTCCCATTTTGTTTCTCCGCCGACGAGTGTTTGTCGAATGGCAGTATTTTCGACCAGCAGCAGATCGCGTTTCATTGACAGATCTTTGATTTGTCCCTGTCGCCATAAGTAGACGGCGGCGAAGAGCAGCAATCCGGCAAGTGTCCCGCCAAGTACTGCCACGCGGCGATAATCCTTTTTCTCCGGTGGCTTGCGAGGATTGACCAGATCGACGGCAGTGACTGTGGCTTTTGCATGACCCTGAATCGCTCCCGCAAGGGCGACGACGTCTGTTGCGGTGACTCCTGCCGGCAGCTTCCCATTGACCATCGATTTCGCTGGATCAATGCGTTCAATCGTGGCAGAATCGAATCGTGCCGCCAGTTGGTCGGACACAGCGCCTGTTGTCTCCGCCTCACCGATCAGCAGAATTCGGCGAATTTTATGATCACCTAACGATTCTGATGCCGACATGCGAGCGCGAGTGAGTTCGGATCGCAGCGTGCGTTCGATCGCATCGGGCGACGACCAGGATGCACCGCTGTGCGAATAGAGAACCGCTGTGCCTCGCAGAAATGTGACTTCGATGAAGTCCCGGCGCATCAACACGATGACATCGACCAGCGATGCATCGACACTGTCCGTCAGAATCCCTGCCTGTGCTGCTGTTTGAGCCAGACAAAATGCACTGACGCGAAGTTCTTTGAGTTCCAGTCCTGCGTCGTTGAGTGTCCGGCGTACCTGAGTCACTTGTTCATTCGGTGAAGTGACAAGCAGCACATCACGTGTCATGCTGCTCGAAATGACGGGCAACGGAGCAAAGTCCATCCGGACAGATTCGAGCGGCACTGTCAGCCGCATGGTTGCCTGCATACGCACCATGTCGGGCAGTTCACCATCGCCGACCTGAGGCAACTGCACGCGATGAATCGTGACAAACTGCCTCGGAAAAACCACAGTCGCCTGAAGATCCCCTTTGCCCGATGCGCTGCTGACAAACTGCTTCAGTTGATCAACAACGGCCAGCATATCCGCCGAATCCGTTGGGCGATCGATGATCCGCGAATCTGTGATCACAACTCGATTGCCGTCGGTTCTTCCGCGTGCAACCACCAGCCGATCGCGATCCCATTCGATAAAGATGTCGGACATGAAGATTTAAGCTCTAGCTATCCGTGAAAACTGCTGACACCATCTCAATTGAACCCCGAAAACCGCATGGTGGTGCCGCGCAGGATGAGAAACAAGCGCAGGTTCATTCGGATGCCGCATTCAGGGATGGATTTTTCGAATGCTCCGATTGTACGGGCTGGGGCCGAAAAGGATCGCGAGATCTCACAAATACATATCCCGTCATGATGAACAGGATGTATCCGGTCGTATTCGTGCACCGTCAACTTCTTGAAATTAAGTTTCCCCAGAAAAAAAGCAAGATCTTACGACACTTCTCGCTGAGCGTGACCGAATTTGATGGTTTCCCCCAGACTGAAGCCCGGGGCTACGCGCTTTGCTCGCTCGGCGAGCGAATCGCAACACCCTGCTCGCACCGCGAGTGGAAATCGTACCACATCACGGCGAATGCGGTGCCACCACATGGCCCCAGGTTTCAATCTGGGGTTCCCTTGCCGCAAATCCAACCGAGGCCGTGAATGCGGCAAAAGCGTCACGGCACCTGTCGTTTCGATTCGATCTCCGGCAAATGATGCAAGTTCGGTTCGACGACTGGTCCAGCCTTCAAATCGCCCACGACAAAATTCGTGCCGTCTGATCCGACATGATCCACCCAAACCGGCAGCGTCAGTCGCCCCCGTCGCGGGTCGAAAGGCGAGCGGAGCCGCGTCAGCCCTCCGGTACAATGCGTTTCAACCCGCGCCCCGCGTGCGGGGCGAAAGGACTTGAAATAACGCAAGATGGGATTGGCATATCAGTTCCGGCCAGAAAGTGAGCCAATATTCCGGCACCCGTTGAGCCGGATTGGAATTTGGTGATTCCGGTTTGGCCGACGGGGTCGGTACGATCAGGGCTGAGGCGGCGTGTGGCATGAAAACGCCTCGGAGCAGGGTTCGAAGCTCGGCTCCGAGACTTGACCTTTTGGGACACAACTCCCATTGGCCCATCACAGAATGATCTATCGAACGACAGTGTTCAAGGGCGACATGCTCCTCGGCAGAGGATTTGTCTGCTGAAGGGGTGCGACTGTTCCTTTCGTTCCGCAGC
>Ga0335397_10003491_pt1 | contig 20985 bp, 17 predicted proteins | sample MAT04_FD_205740 | JGI IMG/M metagenome (GOLD analysis project Ga0335397, IMG submission 205740) | Freshwater microbial communities from Lake Fryxell liftoff mats and glacier meltwater in Antarctica - MAT-04 (spades assembly) (version 2) ... | reverse complement strand
ACGCGCCGGGGAGGTTGTCGCGGGCCCACAGGGCCGCGCTGGTGCGGTCGAGCACGCCGATCTCGCGGAACACCCGGCCCAGGTGCGCCTTGACGGTGCGCTCGGTGATGCCCAGGGCGCGGGCGATCTGCTTGTTGGCCAGCCCCTGGGCGACCAGGCGCAGCACCTCGGTCTCGCGTGGGGACAGGCCGGTGGCCGCACCGGCACCGCCCGCGCCCGGTCCGCCCGAGCCACCCATCGAGGGCAGCAGGGCCGCGGCTACGCGCGGGTCGATCGGCACGTGGCCGCGGGCTGCGGCGTGCACGGCCGCGAGCAGGTCGGCCGGCTCGGAGTCCTTGAGCACGTAGCCGATCGCACCGGCGGCGAGCACGTCCTTGACGCGCTGCCGGTCGGAGAAGCTGGTGAGCACGAGCACCTTGGTGTCGGGCTGGCTGGCCAGCACCCCCCGGGTGGCCTCGACGCCGTCCATCTCGGGCATCGAGAGGTCCATCAGCACGACGTCGGGAAGGGTGCCGCCGACGGACTCGATCGCCTCATGGCCGTTGCGCGCCTCGCCCACGACCGTGATCTCGGGGTCGGACTGGAGCAGGGTCTTGACCCCGGCACGAACCAGCCGGTGGTCGTCGACGAGCAGCACCCGGATCACGAGGTGGCCCCGAGCTCGCCGTCGAGCACGAGGCGCCAGTGCGTGCCGCGGGCCGGTGCGCTCGACACCTGGAGCAGCGCGCCCGGCACCGACGCGGCATCCGCGAGCAGCTGCAGGCCGAGGTGACCGTCGCGCGGGGCCGCACGCACCTGCTCCACGTCGAAGCCGGCCCCGTCGTCCACGATGTCGAGCGCGGCGGCTCCGGGGCCGTCGCGGTGGAGCGACACGGTCACCGTCGCCGGGCCGGCGTGCTTCGCGGCGTTGCGCAGGCACTCCTGGGCGATGCGGTGCACGAGGCGTTGGGCGTCGGTGGTCATCGCGAGGTCGTCCTCGTCCGCGGTGTCGACGTGCACTACGAGGTCGTCCCGGCGGGTGGTCTGGGCGACGTCGTGCAGGGCTGCGACGATGCCCGACCGCGCCAGGCTGGCTGGGTAGATGTCGACGAGGAGGGTGCGCAGCGAGCGGATGCTGGAGCGCACCGCGGCCGCGGCCGCGTCGAGGTCCCGGGCGAGGGCGCGCTGGCCGTGGGCACCGGCGGTGGCCGACGCTCCGGCCACAGTGAACGACGTCGCCGCGAGCTCCTGCACCGGTCCGTCGTGCAGGCTCGCGGCGATCCGCCGGCGCTCGTCGGCCGACGCGTCGACGGCCCGCTGGAGCAGCTCGATCTGCTGCTCCTCAGCGCGGCGCAGGCGGCGCACCAGGTGCCACACGATCGGCGCCACCATGACGACGAGGAGCACCAGGCTGCTCGCGGTGACCCCGGCGAAGCCCCGCCACAGCTGGGTGGTGCGGGCACCCACCGGGTCGTACGAGGCGTAGATCTCGAACAGGGCGACCTGGCCATCCGGCGTCCAGACCGGGCGGTAGACCTCCACCAGCCGGTCGGCGCTCTCGAAGGCGTTCTCGGACTCGTCGAGCTCGGAGACCGCCGCGAGGGTGGCGGGCTGCGCCAACGCATCGCGCTGGTCGACGCTCAACGCGAAGGTGCGCCCGACGAGCTGGCTCTCGTCGGCGTAGAGCACGCGCCCGTCGGAGCTCCACAGCTTGACCCGCACGATCGAGTCGCTGAGCAGGTGGTCGCGGGCCACCTCGTCGAAGGCCGCGATGGCGGCCGGGTCCCCGGTCATGAGGTCGTCGGTGATCGCGGGCTCGACGACGGCCTCGGCCAGCACCCCGGCCATCGTCGCCGCGTCGTTGACGGCCTCCCGCTCGGCGAGCTGGCGGGCGGCGAGGGTGCCCAGCACCCCGACGACGAGCAGGGCCGCGACGACGCCCAGGGCGAGCAGGACGAGCACCCGGCGCGGGCTGAGCACCGACTCGGCCCGGCCCGGTCCGCCGGGGTCGCCCACCGTCACCCACCGGGGAGCGCTCACCCCCGGCTCGTCGGGTCCGAGCAGCTCGTCGGCGAACCCGGAGACATCCCCGACCACAGCAGGGACGGTCGGGGACCCCTCCGGGGTGGCCGGGTCAGTCGTCGGATCCGTGGCCACCCGAGTCGTCCCCGCTCTCGTTGTCGTTCGAGTCGCCGCCGCGGTCGTCGGTGCGGTCGTCGGTGCCGTCGTCGTCCGAGCCGTGGCCGGACGAGCCGTGGCCGGACGAGTCGTCATCGCTGCTGTCGTCGGAGCCGCGGCCTGACGAGTCGTCGTCCCCGGACCGTGGGCGGTCGCCGCCGTTGTCGTCGCCGGGCCCGTCGTCGGAGACGCCGTCCGGGCGGTCGCCGCCGTGGTCGTCGGCACTGGCGGTGGGCGAGGGGGTCGGCGTGGAGTGGTCGTCGCCCGAGCCGGTGGGGCTGGGGGTGGACGACGCGCCCGCGGGCGACCTCAGCGGCAGGCGCTCGGCGAACGAGGCGTTGCCGAACAAACCGACCAGGGCCGGTACGGTCACGGCGACTGCGGCGACGAGGGCGATCAGGATGCGACGCATGGTGGTGTCCTTACGGGGGGAAGTGTCGCAGAAGAGGTCAGGCGGGGAAGACGATGCGGGCCGAGCAGGTCTGGCCGGAGGCCGCGTGCTCGGCATAGGCGGTGATGGTGTCCTTGCCGGCCCGGTCGGCGATCCGGCGCTGGACCTCGAACGACCCGCTGGGGGCGATCGTCGTGCTGGTGCCCGAGTAGACGAGCACGCCGTTGTCCTTCAGCTGCACCGACCAGCTCTGGCCGACCCGGTTGGAGTCGACCTCGAACTCGACCTCGAGCCGGCCGTTGTCCGTCTTCGCCTTGAGCTTCCAGGTGGCGCCCTGGCTGCAGGCGCCCGACGTGCGTACCTCGTGGCCCTTGGCCAGCGCCGCGGGGGCAGCGGTGGCGACAAGGGCGCCGGTCAGGGCGATGGCCGCGAGGGTGCGGCGGTGGGTGCTGGTGCGGCGGTGGGCGCTGGTGCGGCTCTGGGTGCTGGTGCGGCTCATGGTGTCCTCCGGGGTCCGGGCTCGGCCGGCAGGTCCGGCTCGTGGACACACCATGGGTCGCGCCGATGGACAGCCGCCATCGGCCCTTGGTGCTAGTACCTCACCGCCTCCCCCGACCCGGTCGAGAGTACGGAACACGCCGTCGCGCGACTCGCGCCGCGGCGTGTTCTCTACTCTCGACCCCGCGTGGGGGCGGGGCCATCGCGTCGGTCAGGCCTGGTTCCGATCGGCGTTCGCGTGGATCGCGTCGTGCACGTAGACCGCCAACCCGGGCTCGAGGTCGTCGTAGGTCTTCGTGAACCGCGGGTCGGCGACGTACAGGTCGGCCAGGTTCCGGTGGACACCGTGGTCGAGGTCGTAGAACCACCGCTCGAGGTGCGCGCGGTGCGCCTCGGCGGCATCCATCGCCTCGGCCGACGTGGCCGGGGCGCCGGACCGGAGGGCGGCCACCAGGCCCTCGCTCACGGCATCCCCCTCGGCCTTGACCTCGGCCCAGTCGGCCGCGGTGTAGCGCTTGGTGCGCGCGGCTGACTGCTTCCACGCGTCGCTCTCGCCCCAGCGCTGCTGCGCCTCGGCCTTGTACTCGTCGCTGAAGCCGTCGCCGAACAGCTCCTTGAGGTCCTCTCGCGTGACGGGCTTGTCGTTCATCTCGCTCTCCAGTGCTCGGTCGATGGCCGTGACGAGCTGCTCGAGCTCGCCCAGCCGGGACACGACCGCGTCGCGCTGCCGGCGCAGGTGCTCCTCCGCCGTGCCGTCGCCGTCGAGCAGGGCCCGCACCTCGAGAAGGGGCAGGCCGAGCCGGCGGTAGGTGACGACGGTGGCGAGCCGGGCCAGGTCGGCATCGGTGTAGAGGCGGTACCCCGCGGGGGTGCGCGCGCTCGGCACGACGAGGCCCTCGGCGTCGTAGTGGTGCAGCGTGCGCACCGTGACACCGAAGGACTCGGCCACCTGGCCGACGGGAAGCCCCACCCGTGCAGGGTGCTGGCTCGACGCGGTCATGTCACCACCGTGGCGCCTCACGTCGCGAGAGGGTCAAGCCCGATGCCGCGCCGCAGCTGCCGGGTCAGGCCTGCGGGGCGTGGAACCAGTTGGCGAGGCCGCTGGCCAGGCCGAGGTCGCCGCGCGCCTTGACCTTGCCCATCATGAACATCATCGCCGGGTTGCCGGTGCCGCTGATCAGCTTGAGGAACTCGGCAGGGCCGAGCATGAGCGACAGGTCGGGGCTCTCGGCGGCCCCCTTCTCGACCGTGCAGATGCCCTGGTCGACGAGCACGCCGTAGGTGTCGCTGGAGTCGCCGGGCCCGCCGGTGACCCGGAAGTCGATGCGCGCGGTGCGGCCGGCGGCCTTGTCCGGGCGGAACTGGTGCGGGAATCGCGCGAAGATCGCGTCGAGCAGCGGCTCGCGGTGCTCCCCGGCGAAGTCGTCGCGGATCTCCTGGTCGGGTGTGCCCTTGATCAGCGCGATGAACTCGGCCGCCGACATGTTCTCGAGCAGCTCGGGGTGCAGTGCCATGCGTGCTCCCGTGACGAGTCCCGGCCCTACCGGCCCGGACAGTTCCCTGAACCTATTTGTCGGTAACCTGCGGGGCAAGCGCGGCCCCGGCTCAGCGCGCCCGCCCCGCCACGAGGGGCACGGTCACCGGCGCCCGGGTGTCGGCCAGCCGTTCGAGGAGGTCGGCGCACTCCTGCGCCGCATCGTGGCAGCGCATCTCGGCCCCCACTCGCTGCGCCGCGGCCCGGTAGCGCGGGTCGTGCAGGGTCCGACGCACGGCGGCGCGCAGTCGGCGAGGGCTCGGTGTCGTGGACCGAATCCGCACGCCGACCCCGCTCCACCGCACGCGGGCCCCGATCTCGGCCTTCTCCTCGGTCGACCCGGCCTGAACCAACGGCACCCCGTGGTGCAGCGCCGTGGTGACGCCCGTGTAGCCACCGTTGGTGACGCAGAGGTCGACGTGGGGGAGCAGCAGGTCGTAGGGCACGAAGTCGCTCACCCGGGCATTGGGCGGCAGCGCCCCCCCGAGCAGCGCCTCGACCTGTCGCGCCGGCACTCCACCGGTGGTCACGACGACGAGAACCTCGTCGTCGGACAGGGCGCGCAGGGTGGGCACCACGAGCTCGCGCATGTCGGGCCGGATGCTGCCCTGCGTCACGTGCACCACCGGCCGGGTCGAGGTGCGCACCTCCTCCCACCACGGCGGTGGAACCCACTGCGCGGGAGGGTCGGGTCGCAGCGCGCCCACCCAGTGCACGGTGGCCGGCAGTCGCGCCGCGGCGTACTCGAACGACGGCGTGCACGCCTGCAGGTGCAGCATCGGCGAGACCGCGGTCTCGAGCACCTCGCGGCCGTCCGGCGCCAGCCCCATCGCCTCGCGGAGCCGGTCATGCCGCTCCTGGGCCTGCGCGAAGACCCACCGCTTCGACGCCTCACGCACCGCGTGGTTGCGCAGCCGGCTCACCGGGCCCCGCATCGGCAGCAGGCCCGGGCCGAACGCCGGGGTCGTGCCGTGGGCACGCGGCAACGGGCCGTCGCCGAAGGTCGCGACCGGGATGCCGTGCGCCTCGGCGAGCAGCCTCGTGCCGTAGCTCAGCCCGTCGGAGAGCACCGCGTCGACCGGGTGCGCGGCCAGGACGGGTTCCAGGTCGGCCACCCGGTGCGGCGCCTCACCGACGAACAGCTCGGCGTAGGCCCACCCGATCGCCTGGGGTCCGCGCAACCGCGCCAGCTGGGGAAACTCCTCCAGCAGCCGTGCGCCGTCGTAGTCGCGGGTGGAGTCGAACGGCACCGGGGTCGCGCCCACCGCGGTGATCGCGTCGTGGAACCGACGGCCTGCGAACCACAGCACCTCGTGCCCGCGCTCGACCAGGCGGGCCGCCACCGGCAAGGGGTTCCGGCTGTGCGCCGGCACCGGCACGGTGGTGAACAGGAAGCGGGACATCAGTGGTCTCCTGCCCGTGTGAACCCGTCCCCGACCCTAGCCGGTGCACACCCACGGCGCGGGCCCGCGTCACAGGTACCGCTGCCATCCGGCCCCGACGACGCCGCAACCCGCAAAAAGCCACGCACCTCCGTCAACGGCGCGGCGAGAATTGGCAACGGTGAGGTCCGCGAGCCGCCGGGGGTCGCGCGGTCAGGCGGTCAGGCGGTCAGGCGGTCAGGCGGTCAGGCGGTCAGGCGGTCAGGCCTTCTTGGTCGCAGCCGTCTTAGCGGTCGCCTTCTTGGCGGTCGCCCTCTTGGCCGCGGTCTTGGCCGCGGTCTTGCGGGTGGTCGCCTTCTTGACCGCCTTGCGGGCGGTCTTCTTGACCGGCCCACGGGCGCGCTTGTCGGCGAGCAGCTCGTAGCCGCGCTCGGGCGTGAGCTGCTCCGGGTCGTCGTCCTTGCGCAGCGTGGCGTTGGTCTCGCCGTCGGTGACGTAGGGGCCGAACCGGCCGTCCTTGACCACCACCGGCTTGCCGGACACGGGGTCGGTGCCGAGCTCGGCCAGCGGCGGCTTGGCGGCCGCACGGCCGCGCTGCTTGGGCTGCGCGTAGATGGCCAGCGCCTGCTCGAGCGTGATGTCGAAGAGCTGCTGCTCGGTCTCGATCGAGCGCGAGTCGGTGCCCTTCTTCAGGTAGGGCCCGTACCGACCGTTCTGCGCGGTGATCTCCTCGCCGTCCTCGGCGAGCCCCACCACCCGCGGCAGGGAGAGCAGCTTGAGCGCCGTGTCGAGGTCGAGAGTCGCGAGGTCCATGTCCTTGAACAGGGATGCCGTGCGCGGCCGGGCCTTGGCGGCCGCCTTGCCCCGCCCCTTGGCCGGCGCCTCCTCGGTCTCGGGGAGCACCTCGGTGACGTACGGGCCGTAGCGCCCGGCACGGGCCACGATGTCGAGGCCGCTCGCCGGGTCCTGCCCGAGCACCCGGCCGTCGTCGGCCGCGGCCTCGAGCAGCTCGCGGGCCATGGCCGGCGTCAGCTCGTCCGGCGCGATGTCGTCGTTGATCGTGGCGCGCCGCGGCGTGGCGGGAGCACCGTCGTCACCCAGCGCGACGGCATCCGTCACCTCGCCGGTCTTCGGGTCGACGCCCGCCGGCACGGTGGTTCGGGGGATTCCGGGGGCGGAGCCCCCGGAGGCGGTTTCCTCGACGTAGGGGCCGTAGCGGCCGACCCGCACGACGATGCCCTCGCCGATGTCGATCGTCGAGATCGCCCGGGCGTCGATGTCGCCGAGGTCCTCGACGAGGTCACGCAACCCCTGCGCCGTGCTCGACTCGTCGCCGAAGTAGAAGCGGTGCAGCCACGCCGCGCGCTGCTGGTCGCCGCGGGCGATGGCGTCGAGGTCCTCCTCCATCGAGGCGGTGAAGTCGTAGTCGACGAGGCGCGAGAAGTGCTCCTCCATCAGCCGGGTCACCGCGAAGGCGAGCCAGCTCGGGATGAGCGCCGATCCGCGGTTCGACACGTAGCCGCGGTCCTGGATCGTGCCGATCGTCGAGGCGTAGGTGGAGGGCCGGCCGATGCCGCGCTCCTCCATGGCCTTGACCAGCGTGGCCTCGGTGTAGCGCGGCGGCGGCGAGGTCTCGTGGCCGTTGGCCTCGGTGCGCACGGTGCGCAGGGCGGTGCCGACGCCGAGGCGGGGCAGGCGGCGCTCCTGCTGGGCCTCGTCCTTGCGGCGGGCCGCCTGGCGCTCGTCGCGGCCCTCCTCGTAGGCCGCGAGGAACCCGCGGAAGGTGATGACGGTGCCGCTCGCCGAGAGCTCGACGGTGGTCGCGGGGGCGCCGTCGTCGAGCGTGGCACCGAGGCGCACGGAGGCGGTGGAGCCGCGAGCATCGGCCATCTGCGAGGAGATGGTGCGCTTCCAGATCAGGTCGTAGAGCGCGAAGTCCTCGCCGCGCAGCTCACCGGAAACCTGTGCGGGAGTGCGGAACCGGTCACCTGCGGGGCGGATCGCCTCGTGCGCCTCCTGGGCGTTCTTGACCTTCTTCTCGTAGTGGCGCGGCGCATCGGGCACGTACTCGGCGCCGTACATCTCGCGGGCCTGGGTGCGGGCCGCGGTCAGCGCGGACTCCGACAGCGAGGTGCTGTCGGTACGCATGTAGGTGATGTAGCCGTTCTCGTAGAGCCGCTGGGCCACCCGCATGGCGTTGCGGCTGTTCAGCCGCAGCTTGCGCGAGGCCTCCTGCTGGAGGGTGCTCGTGGTGAACGGTGCGCTCGGTCGCCGGGTGTAGGGCTTCTCGGAGACGTCGGTGACGGTGACGTCGGCGGCCCGCAGGGCGTTCGCGATGCCGGTCGCGGCAGCCTCGTCGAGCGGGGTCGCCTTGGCGTTGGTCAGCGTGCCGTCGTCGGCGAAGTCGCGGCCGGTGGCCACCTTCTGGCCGTCGACGCCGGTGAGCTTCGCGGTGAACAGGTTCGCCTCGGCATCCGGGGTGAAGTCGCCCTCGACGTCCCAGTAGCCGGCCGCGCGGAACGCCATCCGCTCGCGCTCTCGCTCGACGACCAGCCGGGTCGCGACCGACTGCACACGGCCGGCGCTGAGCCCCGCCTTGACCTTGCGCCACAGCACCGGGCTGACCTCGTAGCCGTAGAGCCGGTCGAGGATGCGGCGGGTCTCCTGGGCGTCGACGAGACGGGTGTCGAGGTCGCGGGTGGTGGAGGCGGCCCGCTGGATGGCCTCCTTGGTGATCTCGTGGAATACCATCCGCTTGACCGGCACCTTGGGCTGGAGGGTCTCGAGCAGGTGCCAGGCGATCGCCTCGCCCTCGCGGTCCTCATCCGTGGCCAGGTAGAGCTCGTCGGCGTTCTTCAACAGGCGCTTGAGCTCGGCGACCTTCTTCTTCTTGTCGGCGTCGACGACGTAGTAGGGCTCGAAGTCGTCGTCGATGTTGACGCCGAACTTGCCGAAGGGGCCCTTCTTGATCTCGGCCGGCATCTCGCTCGGGGTCGGGATGTCGCGGATGTGACCGACCGACGCCTCGACGTCCCAGTCGCTACCGAGGTAGCCGGCGATCGTGCGGGCCTTGGCCGGCGACTCGACGATGACGAGCTTGCGTCCTGAGGCCATGTTGTTCACCGTGTCCGTTTCCGTCCCCCACGTGCAGCGGATTCGTCGCTGCGTCGACGTGATGACGCCGATGACGGTAGCGCCGAACCGGCCGTTTCGCGCAACCGGGCCGGAGATGCCGTGCCGCTACAGCCCCAGCGCACGGGCCGCCGCCGCCCGCATGACCTTCCGGTCGGGCTCGAGACCGGTCCAGTGCTGCACGGCCAGGGCCCCCTGACCGACGAGCATGCCGAGCCCGTCGAGGGTGCGCGCCCCCCTCGCGCGGGCCAGGCGCAGGAACGCAGTGTGCGGCGGCGACACGACGACGTCGGCCACCACCAGGTCGGCTCGCACGCTGTCCGGGTCGATGTCGACGAGCGCCTCGCCGTCGCCGAACCCGACGGACGTGGCATTGACCACGACGCCGGCGCTGCCCGGCACGGCATAGGTGCGGTCCCAGGGAACGTACGCCGCCGGCACCCCGGTGCCCGCGGTGACCACCCGCGCGAGCTCCTCACTGCGGCGCACGTCGCGATTGACGACGATGACGGATGCCGCGCCGGCGAGTGCCGTCTCGACGGCGACCGCGCGGGCCGCTCCCCCGGCGCCGAGCACGACGACCTCGAGACCGGCCGGGTCGAGCTCGGTGCGCAGTGACTCGACGAAGCCCTGGCCGTCGGTGTTGTGGCCGACGAGCTCGCCATCGGTGGCGACGACGGTGTTGACCGCGCCGATCACCTGCGCCGAGGCCGCGAGGGCGACGAGGTGGTCGATGACCGCGACCTTGTGCGGCAACGAGCAGTTGAACCCGGCCCAGCCCATGGCGCGGGCGCCCGCGACGGCATCCGGCGGCCCCCCGGCGGTGACCTCGCAGTTGAGGTAGCGGGCGTCGAGCCCGTGGTGCCGGTAGGCGGCCTCGACCATGACGACGGTGGGGTTGCCCGCTGCTGGCGTGGAGAAGGACCCGGTGTGGATGCCGACGAACCTCGCCTGCGCGCTCACGGTGGCTCCTTCTCGGTCGGGGGACGCCCCGCCGGGCGGCGCGGGGTGCCACCCTCGCACCCCGCGCTGCACGGCGTCACCCCCGACGTGCCTCTGCACCACCGGTCAGGCGATCTCCTTGGTCAGCACCCGCCAGGTGCTGATGCCGAGGGGGACACCGAGCCACACGAGCGCCGACGTGCCCAGGTGGGCCCAGTCCGACCCGGCCATCGTCCCGGCTTCCCGGCGGCGAGGGGCTCGGTGGCGAGGAACAGGTCGAGCCAGTGCGTCACCTGCTCGACACCGCCGACGATGGAGGTCACGGTGAACACCGTCGGCAGCAGCATCGACGCGACGATAGCCAGCGGCGTGTTGAGCAGGGCCAGCCCGAACGCCATCCCCTGGACGAGGTTGATCACGAGGGACAGAAGGACCCCCGCGACCACGGCCCGGTCGTAGGGCCAGTCGGCCGGCGCCTCACGCACCAGGCTCCCGACCAGGTGGGCCAGCCCGGCGACCACGAGGGTCGAGATGACGACGGACAGACCGAGCCTGGTCACCGCGACGATCTTGGCCAGCACCACCCGACCGCGCCTCGGCTCGAGCGCGAAGGTCACGAGACCGGTGCGTTGGCTCCACTCCGCCGTGGCCGTCATGATGCCGAGGACGGGCAGCAGCACGCTGAGCGGCAGCGTCGCGACGCCGACGAGCCCCATGAAGGTGGCGTCGGCGGCCTCACCCCAGACGACGAAGACCACGACGGTGGTCACCGTGAGGCCGGCGGTGGCACCGAGCAACCATCGTCCGGCGCGGGTGTCGACGGGCACGGGCACGACGCCCCAGCTCACCATCACGAAGCCCACCGGCACCCCGTCGGCGACGACGGCTCGGATCCACGGGTGGCCCTCGGGTTCGGTGGCGGCGTCGATGAGGGAATTCGCGACCCCGTCGACGAACCGCTCCCGCGCCGGGCAGACGCGAAGCGCGAGCACGGGGGGGGCTCGATGTCCGGGGTGCTCTCGCGGAGCGTGACGTGGGGCATCCCCACAGGACACCGTTGGCAGCGGCTCAGCGTCGAGGGGAATGCCGTCGCGCGACATGTGGTTGAACGTTCAACCATAGAGCGAGGAGCATGCCATGACCACGACCGACCCGGTGTCGACGCCGTCCCGCCAGCCCGTCGTCTATCTCAGCCACGGTGCGCCCCCGCTCGCCGATGACGCGCTGTGGACCGCCGAGCTCGCCGCCTGGTCCGACGTCCTGCCGCGCCCCCGCGGGATCCTCGTCGTGTCGGCGCACTGGGAGCTCGCCCCGATGGCCGTGTCGGCCACGACGGGCGACGTACCGCTGCTCCACGACTTCTGGGGCTTCCCGCAGCGGTACTACGAGGTGACCTACGAGGCTCCGGGCGCTCCCGAGCTGGCGCAGTCGGTGGCGGGGCTGCTCTCCGGCGCCGGTGAGACCCTGCACCAGGACCCCACCCGCGGACTGGACCACGGTGCCTATGTGCCGCTGAAGGAGCTGTTCCCCGAGGCCGACGTGCCGGTGGTGCAGCTGTCGATGCCGACGCTCGACCCGAGGCGCCTCTTCTCGCTCGGGGAACGCCTGGCCCCGCTGCGCGACGAGGGGGTGCTGATCGTCGGGTCCGGGTTCACGACCCACAACCTGGGCTGGTTCGACCCGAGCGCCCCCTCCGACGCCGCGCCGCCCACCCCATCGGCCGAGTTCGACCACTGGGCCGCCGAGGCCGTCGGCAGCGGCGACGTCGATGCCGTCCTCGACTTCCTCGCCAAGGCCCCCGCGGCGCGCGAGGCCCATCCGCGCACGGAGCACTGGGCGCCGCTGTACGTCGCCCTGGGCGCCGCCTCCGCCTCCGGTGGCGTCGACGCCGACCGGGTCGAGAGCGTGATCGACGGCTTCTGGTACGGCCTGAGCAAGCGCTCCTGGCAGTTCACCTGACCGCCGGCACGGTTCGAGGTGATGTTCTGGCCCCACCTGCCAGGAAAACACCTCGACTCCTGCGTGCGCCCCACGGGTCGAGGTGATGTTCTGGCCCCACCTGCCAGGAGATCACCTCGACTCCCGGGGCCACGTCGGCAGACTCCGGTCATGAACCGCGAACCACCCACGGTCGAGCAGCACCTCGCCGGCATCGATGCCGCCGTCGACCGGATGGCCGTGTGGTCGCGCGCCGCCGGCGCCCCCGGCCCCACCTGCCCGGGCTGGAGGGTGCGCGACCTCCTGGCCCACCAGGGCACGGTGCACCGCTGGGCCACCGCGGTGGTGCCCGGCGACGATCCCGCACCGTCGACTCCGTCGACTCCGTCGCCATCGACGCCGAGGGCCGTGCCACCACCGACCCGGTCGGCCGGCTGCTCGACGGCGCAGCCCCCCTCGTGACCGCCCTACGACCCGCCCCCGACGACCTCGCTGCGATGACCTTCCTCGAGGAGGCGCCTCCCCACGGAGGCCGACGCGTGGTTCGACGAGGGCCTGGCGAGCGACGGCATCGACGAGCTCCTCGTCGGGTTCTGGCAACGCCGCACCAAGGGCCCGCGAAGCCGGACGCCCTACGCGGCAGCAGTTTCGGTCACCAGAAGGGCCCCGCCTGGACCCTCGCGATCAGCCCGGACAGCCCGGGGGCCCACCACCTCGGCCCCCGCCCCACGTCCCGGTCGGAGCCCGCACCCTGGGCGGATCGGCCACCAACCTCTACCTGGCTCTGTGGAGCCGTGGACGAGCCGTGGACGAGCCGTGGACGAGCCGTGGACGACCCGATCGGCCTGCTCGACAGCTGGCGCGAGGGCGGCGCCGTCACCTGGTGAGGTGCCGGCCGAGGAACTCCCCGATCCGCGCCCAGGCATCCCGCGAGGCCACCGGGTCGGGCCCCACGTGCATCACGAGACGGGTCATCGGCGCGAGGTACCAGGGTGAGGTATCCACCTCGTTGAGGAAGGAGTGCCCGGCCCCGGCGTACTCCTTGACGTCGTGGGCGACGCCGCGCTCGGTGAGTGCCGTCTCGAGCGTCGAGGCAGCGCCGCGCAGGTAGCGGTCGCGCCCGCCGTAGCTCGCCACCACCGGGCAGGCCCCGTCGAGCGCGGTGAGGTCAGGCGGCAGCGCACCGTAGTTTGCGGCCACGGCATCCCACCCGGGCTGCCCGGCGAGCACCAGGGCGAAACCGCCGCCGAGGCAGAACCCGATCACCCCCACCGAGCCGTTGCTCGACGGGTCCGCCAGGAGGGCCGCCCGCGCCGACTTCAGGTCGTCGAAGGCCTGCCCCCTTCCGCGCCGCAGGGCCGTCATGGTTCGCGCGAGGCAGACGACGCGCCGCCCGTGGTCGAGCAGGTCGGGCGCCAGCACGAGGTAGCCCATGCCGGCGAGCCGGTCGGCGTGGCCCAACATCGCGTCGTCGAGGCCGAAGACCTCGTGCACGAGCACGAGCCCGGGCCACGGGCCCTCACCCTCGGGGGGCACCGCCCGGTAGGCCGGGAGGTCGCCGACGGTCGTCATCTCACCCATGGCGCGACCATATGCCGCGCCGGTCTGCGGCGCCGGGACGTCAGTGCGAGGCCCGGGGCTTCTTCTTCGGCCCAGGTCGGGTCGGGTCGTCGTGCACCGGTTCCACGTGCTCGGGCACCTTGACCGGCCGCAGCTGCGCCCAGGCGATGAAGGCGAGGCCGACCACCAGAATCAGGATGCCGGCCACGAGGTTGGCGTTCGAGCCGCCGGTCTTCTCGAGCTCCGGGTCGGCGAACAGGCCCATCGCCGTGAGGATCACCCCGTAGATGGTGAGCAGGGCCCCGATGATGTTGCGGATGTCGAAGATGCCGGCCGTCTTCTTCTCTTGCTCTGCCATGACTGCTCCTGCTCAGAAGAGGACGTTGAGGATGGTGACCATGACGAGCGAGACGCCCGCGAGCGGCAGCGTGCGCCGGTACCAGGGGTAGGTGTGCTCGAGGGGGTCCTGGCGGGCCTCCTTGGGTGTCTCCGAGTAGACCAGACCGACGAGGTCCTCCGCCGGTGTGGGCTTGGTGAAGAGCGAGATCCCGATGGACAGCGCGAAGTCGACGAGGAACGCCGTGGACGCCGCCACGAAGGCCGCTCCCTGACCGCTGAGCGGGATGACGCCGAGACTCGCGGACCCGAAGGCATCCTCGGTGAGGAAGGCGACGAGCACCGCTGAGAGCGTGCCGGCGACCAGGCCGATCCAGGCGGCCGTCCCCGTCATCCGCTTCCAGAACATACCGAGGATGAAGGTGGCGAACAGCGGGGCGTTGAAGAACCCGAACAGGGTCTGGAGGTAGTCCATGATGTTCGAGAACGAGCTGGCCAGCAGGGCCGTGAAGATCGCGATGAATGTGGCGCCGACGGTCGCGACCCGACCGATGCGCAGGTAGTAGTCGTCGGAGCGGTCCTTGCGGATGTAGCGCTCCCACAGGTCGTAGCTGAAGACCGTGTTGAACGCCGAGATGTTGGCCGCCATGCCCGCCATGAACGCGGCCAGCAGACCGGTGATCGCCAGCCCCAGCAGTCCGTTCGGCAGCAGGTCGCGCATCAGGTAGAGGATCGAGTCGTTGTAGGCGACCCCCTTGCCGGAGGCGCCGCCCGGCACCACCTCGCCGCTCTTCAGCTTGATGATCTCGGGCACGAGGACGGCGGCGATCATGCCGGGGATGATGGTGAGGAAGGGGACGAACATCTTGGGGAACGAGCCGATGATCGGCGTCTTGCGGGCCGAGGCGATGGAGTCGGAGGCCATCGCCCGCTGCACCTCGACGAAGTTCGTCGTCCAGTAGCCGAACGACAGCACGAAGCCCAGGCCGAACACGATGCCGACGACGGACCAGACCGGCGAGTCGAACCCGGTGAGGGCCTGACCCGGCCACGAGTTCAGCTGCAACTCGGCCGACGGCACCTTGGCCTCGGGCGGGGCTGCCGCAGCGGCCGCAGTGATCTTCTCCTCGAGGCCGCCCCAGCCCCCGACCCGGTTGAGACCGATGATGACCAGCGGCAGCAGCGAGGCAACGATGACGAAGAACTGCAGCACCTCGTTGTAGATCGCCGCCGACAGGCCGCCGAGGGTGATGTAGGACAGCACGATGACGGCGGCCAGGATGAGCGCCACCCAGAGCGGCCAGCCGAGCAGCGCGTGCACGATCGAGCCGAGCAGATAGAGGTTGACGCCCGCGATGAGCAGCTGGGCGACCGCGAACGAGATCGCGTTGACCAGGTGCGCCTTGGTGCCGAACCGCCGGAACATGAACTCCGGCACGGAGCGCACCTTGGAGCCGTAGTAGAACGGCATCATCACGACACCGAGGAAGAGCATCGCGGGAATGGCGCCGATCCAGAAGTAGTGCACTGTCGCGATGCCGATCTCGGCACCGTTGGCCGACATCCCCATGATCTCGACGGCGCCGAGGTTGGCGGAGATGAACGCCAGACCGGTCACCCACGCAGGCAGTGAACGACCGGAGAGGAAGAAGTCGAGCGAGTCGGAGATCGACCGCCGGGCGATCAGGCCGATGCCGAGGACGAAGACGAAGTAGACCGCGAGGATGAGGTAGTCGACCGGGCTGGCGTCGATCAGGGTCTCAGCTCCCACCGCTGCAGGCACGCCCTCCGCCACGGTCTGCGCGAATTGCACCACTGCGACCACCCGTCCTCTGCGTCGAGGCCTTGCCCCACCCACCCAGGTGGTGACACTGCCACGCTAGTGGAGGTGGAGCCCCTCACCGCAAGGGTGCACGCACGAGTTGTCGGTCACCTCCCACGGCATCCGGCCCTTCGTCGAGGTCGGTGACGGCGCCCAGGAACTGAGCGGCGTACAGCTTGGCGAAAGCACCTCCGGCAGAGAGCAACTCGGCGTGCGACCCACGCTCGACGATCCGCCCCTCCTCCATCACGAGGATGAGGTCGGCGTCGCGGATCGTCGACAGGCGGTGGGCGATGACGAAGCTGGTGCGATCCGAGCGCAGCGCCGACATGGCGTGCTGCACCAGCAGCTCGGTGCGGGTGTCGACCGATGACGTCGCCTCGTCGAGGATGAGCAGCGAGGGCGCGGCGAGGAAGGCTCGGGCGATGGTGATGAGCTGGCGCTCGCCCGCGCTGATGTTGTCGGCCTCGGCGTTGAGCACGGTCTCGTAGCCGTCGGGCAGCGAGTGCACGAAACGGTCGACGAACGTCGCCCGCGCGGCCTCGAGCACCTCCTCGTCGGTCGCGCCGGGTCGTCCGTAGGCGATGTTCTCGCGGATCGTGCCCCCGAAGAGCCAGGTGTCCTGCAGAACCATTCCGATGCGTGACCGCAGGTCGTGGCGGGTGAGGTCGGTGATGTCGACGCCGTCGAGGGTGATCCGTCCGCCGCGCAGCTCGTAGAACCGCAGCACCAGGTTGACCAGGGTGGTCTTGCCCGCGCCGGTCGGGCCGACGATCGCCACCGTCTGACCGGGCTCGACGACGAGGTCGAGGTTCTCGATGAGCGGGGTGTCCTCGCGGTACGAGAACGTGACGTCCTCGAACTCGACCCGCCCGTGCGGCTCGTCGATCGTGGCCGGGTTCGCGGTGTCGGGCTCCTGCTCCGGGGCGTCGAGCACGGCGAACACCCGCTCTGCCGAGGCGACCCCGCTCTGCATCAGGTTCGACATCGACGCGACCTGGGTCAGCGGCTGGGTGAACTGGCGGGAGTACTGGATGAAGGCCTGCACGTCGCCCAGGCTCATCGTGCCCGAGGCCACACGCAGCCCGCCGACCACGGCGATGACCACGTAGTTGAGGTTCCCGATGAACATCATCGTCGGCATGATGATGCCGCTGATGAACTGGGCCCGGAAGCTCGCGTGGTACAGCGCGTCGTTGCGCTCGGCGAAGAGGCGGCCCGCCTCCTGCTGGCGCCCGAACACCTTGACCAGCTCGTGGCCGGTGTAGGTCTCCTCGACCACGCCGTTGACCTCGCCGGTGCTCTTCCACTGCTGAACGAAGTGCTTCTGGCTGCGCTTGCCGATCATCGCGGTGACCACCATCGTGATCGGGATCGTCACGAGGGCGATGAGGGCGAGCAGCGGTGAGATCCACACCATCATCGCGATCATCGCCACGACGGTGAGCAGCGAGGTGAGCAGCTGGCTCAACGTCTGCTGCAGGCTCTGGGCGACGTTGTCGATGTCGTTGGTGACGCGGCTGAGCAGCTCGCCGCGGGGCTGCTGGTCGAAGTAGGGCAGGGCCAGTCGGTTGAGCTTGTCCTCGACGTCGCGGCGCAACCGGTAGATCGTGCGGTTGACCGCGACGGTGAGCATGCGGCCCTGCAGCCACTGCAGCAGCGCGGCCACCACGTACAGGGCGAGCACGAAGAGCAGCACCCGTCCCAGGGCAGCGAAGTCGATGCCCTGCCCGGGCACCACGTGCTGCATCGCGGCCAGCATGTCGGCGAGGTTGTCCTGGCCCCTGGCGCGCAGGGCGTCGGCGGACTGCTGCTGGGTGACGCCGGGCGGGATCATCCGGCCGAACATGCCCGCGAAGATCAGGTCGGTGGCGGTACCGAGGATCTTCGGGCCGATGGCGCTGAGCAGGACGCTGCCCACGGCGAGCGCGACCACGGTCCACACGATGAAGCGCTCTGGGTGCAGCAGGCGCAGCACCCGCTTGGCAGAGGGCACGAAGGTCTGCGACTTCTCGGTCGGAACCCCGATCTGCAGGTGGGGCGGCCCGCCACGACGTGCGGATGCCGGCCCGCGGCGCTGCTCGGCGGCCTTCTCCTCCTCGGTCTTGAGCTCGCTCACGCCGCCTCCTCCATCGCCTGCTGGCTCTGCACGATCTCGACGTACGTCGGGCAGGTCTCGAGCAGCTCGGCGTGCGTGCCGTTGCCCACGACCTGGCCGTCGTCGAGCACGACGATGCGGTCGGCGGAGATGATGCTCGACACCCGTTGGGCGACCACGATGACGACGGCGTCGCGGGTCGCCGGCCGCATCGCGGCGCGCAGCCGGGCATCGGTGGCGACGTCGAGGGCGGAGAAGGCGTCGTCGAACAGGTAGATCCCGGCCTTGCTCACCAGGGCTCTCGCGATGGCCAGGCGCTGGCGCTGGCCACCGCTGACGTTGGTTCCGCCCTGCGCGATCGCGGACTCGAGCCCCTCGGGCATGGCGCGCACGAAGTCGTCGGCCTGCGCGACGGCCAGGGCCTGCCACAGCTCGTCATCGGTGGCGTCGGGGTCGCCGTACCGCAGGTTCGAGGCGACGGTGCCGGTGAAGAGGTAGGGCCGCTGCGGCACCAGGCCGACGTGTGCCCAGAGGGCCTCGGGATCGGCCTCGCGCACGTCGACGCCACCCACGAGCACCTGGCCCGCCGTCACGTCGTGCAGCCGGGGAACCAGGCCGACGAGCGTGGTCTTCCCGGACCCGGTGGAGCCCACGATGGCGGTCGTCGTGCCGGGCTCCGCGCGCAGCGACACCTCGCGCAGCACCGGCGACTCGGCGCCGGGGTAGGCGAACGTGGCGCCGCGGAGCTCGACCGTCACGGGCCCGAGCGGGATGGCCAGCGGGTCGGCGGGCGCGTGCACCGAGCTCTCGGTGTCGAGCACCTCCTGGATGCGGCCGGCCGAGACGGAGGCGCGCGGGAGCATCATCGCCATGAAGGTGGCCATCATCACCGACATGAGGATCTGGATCAGGTAGGCCATGAAGGCGGTGAGCGAACCGATGTTCATCTGCCCGTTGTCGATCCGGTGCGCGCCGAACCAGAGCACCGCCACCGTCGAGGCGTTGAAGATGACCATCACCACGGGGAACGCCAGGGCCATCAGCTTGCCGACCGCCAGCGCCGTGCCCGTGTAGGTGCGGTTGGCCTCGGCGAACCGCTCGCGCTCGACGTCCTCGCGCACGAAGGCCCGCACGACCCGCAGGCCGGTGATCTGCTCGCGCAGGATGCGGTTCACCGAGTCGACGGCGGTCTGCATCGAGCGGAAGTGGGGCACCATCCGCGAGATGATCAGGCCGATGGCCACCCCCAGGGCCGGCACGGCGACGGCGACGAGCCAGGCCAGGCCGAGGTCCTCGCGCAGCGCCATGAAGATGCCGCCGACCATCGTGATCGGCGCGGACACCATGATCGCCAGGAACATGTAGGTGACCTGCTGCACCTGGGTGACGTCGTTGGTGCTGCGCGAGATCAGGGTCGGGGCGCCGAACCGCGAGAGCTCCTGCGCCGAGAACTGCCCGACACGCGAAAAGACCGACGAGCGCACCTCACGGCCGAGGGATGCCGACGACTGCGCCCCGATGCGGGTGGCCCCGATCGTCGCGAGGATCTGCACGAAGGAGACCCCGAGCATCACCAGGCCGGTGCGCAGGATGAAGGCCGCGTCGCCCACGGCCACGCCGTCGTCGATGATCTGGCCGTTGAGGCTCGGCAGGTACAAGGAGGCGAGCGTCGCGACGAGCTGGAGGACGAGGAGCACGCCGAGCATCCCGGCATACGGGGTCAGGTAGGTGCGGACGAGGCGGTAGAGCATCAGCGGGACCTCCGGGTGCCGTCGAGGACGACCGAGACGACCTGGGCCGGCGTCAGGGCCGGACCGGGGAAGAACGGGTGCGCGCTCGCCAGGGTGAGCTGCGCCAGGACGTCGACGACGTCCTGGGCCGGCAGGCGCAGGGATGCCGCGTCGTCACCGATGAGGTCGACGAACACGGCGTCGACCTCGGGGTCCGAGGCCCGGTGCCGCGTCGGGGCGTGGTGGTGCGGGGGCACCACGCCGGACAGGCGCAGCGTGGTCATCACCCCGATGATCCGTTCGACCCGCACCTGCATCACGGTCACCGCGGCGACGAGTCGCTCGTCGAGCGACAGGGTGCGGTCGATCGCACGCAGCTGCGCCACCACATCCGTGGAGTCGAACACCGCCGAGGCACAGGCCTGGACGAGCTCCTCCTTGCTGCCGAACGCCCGGAAGACCGTGCCCTCGGCGATACCGGCCGCCTCCGCGACCTGGCGGGTCGTGAGCGCCGCGCCGTGCTCACGCAGCAGCGGGATGGTCACATCGACCAGCGAGGCTCGGCGGGCCTCGGGGCTCAGGGCGGGGGCACGTGGGGTCACCGGTCCACCTTAAATGAGTGAGCACTCACTCACAAGCGAGGAGTCGCAGTCCCCCTTGACCTCGCCGCGGGCAGGCAGACGGGCCGTGGGACGCCCACGGCCCGTCGCCGGCCGCCCGCCGCCGTTCAGTGCTCGCCGTGCAGCTGCCCGCGGATCGCACCGTTCGGGAACTTGGTGTTGTGGACGTTGACGTAGTACCAGGACGGGTTCGCCAAGATGCGCTGCACCTCGCCCGGTTCGAGCCCCTTGCCCGCCTCGCCCTCCGTGAGGCAGTCGGCGGCCTGACCGTCCTGCGGCCACGCAAGGTTGACTTCCACCGGGCCGTTGGTGCCCTTGGCGCCGGCGTGGATGTGAGCGGCCCGGCCGTTGCCGGGCGCCTCGCCGAGCTCGGCGATCTTGTCGACCTCGAGCACGTAGCACAGCGTCGTGGGGTCACCGTCGATACCGAAGACGTACACGCTGCCCCGGCCGTTGCGGTCGCCGACGTTGCCCTTCTTGGGGTGGGACGCCACCTCGGCCCGACCGGTGAGGTCCGCCTCGAGGAGGGCATTGGTGTGCCCCGCGAACGCCGGGGCGGCCAGCGCCACCCCCAATCCTGCAACGCCGACCATTGCGGCGATCATCGTCCTGCGCATGTCCCTGCACCACCTTGTCGTCGGGGATCGGTCGGTCCGACCCTTCGACAGTGGTTCGCAGCGAAGCGACGCCCGGATGTGGCGTGGGTCACTCGGTGTGCCTCAGCGCAGCAGGCCGTCCTTGACGGCATCGCGCAGGAAGGCCACGACCTCGGCTCGGACCTCGGCACCGTCGAGGTCGAGCAGGCCCGCGATGGCCGCGGCTGCCGCCCGGGCGGTGAGGTCGCC
>Ga0335397_10003488_pt1 | contig 20993 bp, 19 predicted proteins | sample MAT04_FD_205740 | JGI IMG/M metagenome (GOLD analysis project Ga0335397, IMG submission 205740) | Freshwater microbial communities from Lake Fryxell liftoff mats and glacier meltwater in Antarctica - MAT-04 (spades assembly) (version 2) ... | reverse complement strand
ATCCGTATCGTCTCGGAAGACGGGATACCGTACGCAGAAATGAAAAACGCCGGACTGGCCGGCGTTTGTCAACTAACGTTGGTTGCGGGGGCAAGATTTGAACTTGCGACCTTTGGGTTATGAGCCCCATGAGGCACATCGACTTGCGGTGGGTAAAACTGGTAAAAATCGTTGTTAATCAACACGTTAAAGCGGTAACGGCAGAGACATCCAGCCACAGTTTTCGCCTGTTTTCCACACTTTGTGCCGGACACCCCAACGATCAGGCCGCTCACGATGTACTCGCTATCTGACCGTTGGGTCGCCTGCTGAACTTTGACAATTCGGTGCAACGGATGTGCTTGGCAGTTCATGGCATGCCGCCCAAGTGATCGCCCGTTAGATGCCCGCGTCCCGCGCGCTCAAGTTTCTCACGATCTGGCTTGAGGGCGATGCCGGGCTCGTTGTTGAGCCGGCGCTGCGAATCGCACCTGACAGGCGCCTAAGTCGCCCGTTCCAGCCGCGCAGCCAGTTCGTCGTGCTGCTGCCTGAACTTCCCGGCGTTCTTCTTCAGCTGCGCCAAGTTTCGAAGCTTCCACTGCAGCGCTGGCAACTGCGCGACGTGCCCATGCGGCAGCAATCCCCACTCCGGCTCAGCGCGCACCATCGACAGCAGGAACTGGCGATGTCGAGGCTGCAGGGCGCGCGGTAGCTCGTCCATCAGGCGTCGCCTCGTCGCGAGCAGCTCGCTCAGCTTGACTGGCGCGGAAGTCATTCCGACGAACTCGTTCTCGAACACCGCTTCAAGTGGCTTTTCGTTCGGGAACAGCACTTCGTGCGTAGGCCGGTTATGGCCCGCCAGATAGACCACGAAGCAATCCAGCAAGGGTTCGCTCCATCCGCCGCCGGCCAACATCAACTGCACGTCGAAAAGATCGCGCGGGTGTTGCCGGTCCAACGCCGCAACCAGCTTGCCACCGTACAGCTCGGGCACAGCCAGTATGGGGATCTCGACGTTGGCCGAGAACATCTGCTGTGCAGCCGGCGTCAGTGACCTGCGCTCAGGCGGCAGCACCGTCCCGCGGAAGACGAAGTTCACCTCGACCTTCACCTCGGCACCCCCGTCGCTCACGAACATCTTGGCCTCGTTGCCCTCCTTGGACTTTCGCAGGGAGGCCGCGAAGCCGAAGGCCTTGACCCGGGCTTGGGCCGCTACCAACTCATCGCCGATGGCGCGCAGCGCTTCATCGCGTGGCAACTCGTGAGGAACGAACACGACGTCGATGTCGACCGACAGGCGCGGCATGTCCTGCAGAAAGAGATTGAGGGCGGTGCCGCCCTTAATCGCGAACGCTGGCGTGTCAAAGATCGCCGGTGCGACAGCCAGCAGCAACTGCACGGTGCGGACGTAGTCGGCGTTCATGCTGGCCGCTTCAGATTGAGGCGTTCGCCGGTCTTGGTGGCCGACACCCATCGGAGCCCACCACCCAGACGTTCGCTATGGCGGCGCGCCAGCGCTTCCCAGGGCAAGGCAAGCTCTTCGGCGAACGCGTGTGCTAGGCGGGCCACCTTGATGCGGGTGAGATGGGCCAGCAGGGTCTCCAGAACGTCGGCGCGCAGCGACCGCGCGCCTTCCACGAGATGGCGGGCCTCCTCAAGGCCCTGACTCTTGCCTACGTCGCTGAGTAACTCCAGCACGGCGCGCTCAGGTGTGGAAACCAAGAGGTCTGCACGCCCCCCTGGCAACGGCGCCAGGCCCAGACCGGCAGGGAGCTCGTCGTCGAACAGGTGGGTAGCCTGGTACGCCGCGGAGAAGACTGTCGTGAACCACGCGGGCAGCTTCGTTGGTTTGTCACCCCATAGGACCAGCCGCTCCTTGAAGGCCAGGTTGTGCCGCACGCCCCTCCAGGCCAGTGCGCTCTTGCCTGCCACGTGGAGGCCGGGGACGGAGGTCGCCAACCACGACAGGGTGGCGTCGCGGTTGAGTTGGTCGCCGGGCAGCAAATAGGCGCCGCGCCCGAGGCGCTGAAGCCAACCGCCCTCGGCCAAGCGGGCGACCTGCTTGGCGCTGAGCCCCTGGCTCTGCAGCAAACGGGTGGACAGCGGCGTGCCGCGCGGCAGCGCGGCCAGCGCTTGTCGGAATAAAAAACTTGGTGAAGATCGCATCAGGCGGACTTTATAGGTGTTCTTCTATGCGAACTTCAACGTTAGTCGAATTCTTCGTGGCTCAATTCACGCATAGAAATATCTTCTTAATATGCTCCCAACGGGAGTTTTAGTGATTTTTTCATTCCTCCCGCGGCATGCACCGCATGCCCCTGATGCATGGAAAGCAGTCACGACCCTTGCGTTCAGGGCGATCAGATCCTGCATCGCAGTTATTGGCCGACGCAAGGAATTACTTCTAATCACCGAAGCCGAAAAATCGATAAGTCATTGATTTACATGGCATTTTGTTGTAACTAAATGTTTACTTTTCGAATGTTATAGCTCCGCTTGCTTAGGCTGACGACGTCGATAACCAACAAGCCCCGAACGTCACGCCGACCGCCGGGCAGCCACCGATGACAGACAACCAACCAGCCAGCGTCCCGCATGAAGCCCAGGCAATGCCTCTTGAGGTTGCTTCAACGCCTACTGACCCTGCGGCGCCCACCGCAAATGACGCCCCGCCGCCTTCTGGTGGTGGGCCGACTGAACCGCCACAGCCTTCGGACAAGACCGGCGGCGCACCCTACGAAAAGGCCACCGCCGGAAACGAACCCAAACCCGCAGAACCCCAAGGCGCCAAACGCGCGATCGGCCTGGACTTCGAAACGACTCTAGAACGCGTGCGCCTGGACCAGATCGATGGCGTCGACGAAGACCTCCAGGACTTCTTGCGCGAGCACGACGTGCTGACAGAGGTCTCGATCAATCTCGACCGCTGGCCGCCACAGCTGATCCGCTTGGAAGTGCAGCGACTGCACCTCTTGCTTTGGCGTCGCAGGGGGCGGCTCGTTCACTTGGGCAGCGGCCGCATCCTCACACTCGCTCGGCGCATGGCCAGACACGACGACTACTTGGCCGCCACCATCATCCAGGCGAAGACGCTCACCCTGAAGCAAAAGCTGACGTTCCTGAGCGTGGAGATGCTGCTCGAAGCGGCCCTGCATCGCGCGCCCCCGGGCCACGCCGGGGCGAGCTTCAACCTCTGGCAGCGCCTCTGCCAAGGTGGCATCGACCCCATCAAGGGCAAGGAACCGCGGCATTTCGCGCTGGCGATGGGTCTGAGCCCCGCCACCGTCCGACAGCTGTGGAGCCCCTCGCGGCAGACCGACTAGGCAGGGGCCACCTCACAGCCAGGTCGAAGCCTTTGACGCGAACCGTCACAACACAACTGAGGTGATCCGATGAAGCCCACTGACAGGCCCGTCTCCGATGATCAGAGCGACACCCACGGAGACACGGCCGCGCCGTTCGAGTCTGCAGCCTACGCCGCCTTCATTGCCAAGGCGCGCCAAGACGGGAATGACGCGAATGCACTGAGGCATCTGCTGTGGCTGATCAATGGCCATCCGCAACTGCTGGGGCACCGACGGTGCCTGCAGAACCTGCACCGGCTGCTGCAGCGCCCGGAACTGGTTGAAACACTAGAAGGCTGGGCTGAGGAGTGGCAAGTGGACGCCCGCCGGTGGCTCCCAATCACGCAATGGGCTGTGACGCTGAAACCGACCAGGGATGGCGCGCTGGATGCATTTTTCCGCGAGCCGGCGCATGAGCGGCACCATGTGCTCATGCATCGCGGAATCGGCCGCCACCCGGTGGCGGCCGCCTTGTGGACTCGGCATCATGAAGACCCAGATCCTGCCCAAGCTCACGCGGCTCTCGCAGCAGCAAGCAGAGCCTTCGGCCTGCTGCAGTGGCACCTGACTTGCGCCCACGCCGAAGCCCGTGCCCGCTCATCCACAGTTGATCAATTCGAGCACTACAGCGGGACCGAAGAATGGCCCGCGGAGCCCATTCGCACAGACGACGCCGCCCGCGCTGTCCGCCAGCTCAGCCACGCCACGTATGACTCACTGTTGCAGGCCCTGCCACTGCAGAACTCAACGCCCGCCTACGCACTCGCGTTGATCACCGACGAAGCCGCACTGCTTGAGTTGGCGGATTCCGTCAGCGCAGCGCCTCGGGTCGTAGCGCTGCTGCGCTACTTCAAGGCCTTCGTCAAAATGATGGGAGGTGAGGACGCGGCAACTAGGCTATCGGGCGGGGGCACAGGTCGTCGAAGCGGTAGCCGCTGGACCATTCCAGGCTTCATCCACTTTGGCGCAACTCCATCGGTGTTCTTTGAGCCCGCCGAGGCCGACAGCCATGACGACGATGTGCCGCGGCGTGACTTCGTGCGAGTGCATGTCTCAGCGAAGCCGCTGACGCCCCAAGCCATCGCCGAACTGGAGAGCCAGGGCATCGCACCTCAGGAAAACCTGCGCCCCGTCGTTGACCTTTTCCCGGCAGACGAGCGCCCCGGAGGAATGAGCAGTCTGTGGATGCGACGTCAGGCGCTCGAGGCTGCTGCGCAGCGGCATGCATTTGACCGGAGGAACCTTACGCGACACGAAACGAGAACGCTCGTGACTCTGCTCGATGAATGCCCCCCGCCCCTTGCAGGGTCCGGCACCCGTGAGCCAGCCTTCACCGAGGCGCAGTTGGTGGTCCGCAGCATGTTCTTTATGGGCTGCGACCTGGAGCAAGCCAGAGCTATCCGACTGATGCCTGAAGAGCAGCTATCCGAGTCAGCCTCCGCGGCTACGGTTCAGGCATCCGCGCGCTGGATCGTTCACGACGGCAATGGGTGTTGCGTCGGCTGGGCCGCCACGACCGTGCAGCCGATCTACAAAAGCGAAGAGGCCGCCGGCTTTCGGGACTGCGGCAACAAGTCTCAGCACTACATCCTATTGCCGGACACAGCCGGCCTGGGTACGAAACTGCTCAGACACTGCAGAGCGCGCGGCAGAGAGCCGGACGGCCCCATCTTCGTTGCCGAACATGATGCACTCCTCTCGCAGGTGAACGGCCTTCTTGCGAGCGTGAATCGGCAGTTGGATCCCGACTCGAGACCACGTGTGACGCTGGCAAAGGTTCAGGACAAGCTGTCGTCGCAGCTGTTCCGCGCCGGCGTAGACGAAACCGCCGTCGCGTTGATCGTCGGCGACGCAGCCTATGCAGGGCAGGCCAGGCTGCACTACACCCAACACCCTTTGATCAACTTGCGTCGCGCGTACCAAAAGGCCGCGACGCGCCTGCTCCGCGAGGCTGGTGTCACAACAGCTTGCGATGCGCCGCCGGAGCCGATAGACCTGGGAGCGAATGTTCAATGCGCGTCCGCGAACCGTACAGATCAGACCGGCATTGCCGAAGGTTCCGTCGTAGGCGCTCGACTGATTGTCAGACCGGATGCGCTTCGGGAATTTGTTGCACGTATTCGTGACCGATTGGAGCGCAGGCCTGCGCCGAGCCTGTCCGCCTGGCGTGAATACCACGACACGTTCCTGCTGTACTGCCTCGCGATGCAAGGCTTGTGTACGGGAGGGAGAGCCGGCTCGAAGCCGGGAATTTTTCTTTCGGCGGCACAGGCAGCCGACGGCTTTCATGGCGAAGGCCGGCATCCCAAAAGAGCGCTGTTGGTTGCGTCCGTCGCAGAAAAGGATGACCAATATCAGGCGAGGGCGCGCGCGATCTTCATCCCTCACAAGCTGACCCTGCAGTTGCGCCACCTTGTTGCTCACGACCAGGCCACCTGGCGTTGGGCGCCGGCAGTAGTCCAGCCCTTGAACACAACTGCCGTCCCTGGCCCATTCGTTTCGTGGACCCCCGATGCTGGCCGGAACAAGGCCAGGCAGGTTGGGCCCGCCTGGATTGCCCAGCAGCTCGCCAAGAACGGATTGCAGGCCCCGGCGAACTTCCATCGCGGCTATCTCCGCTCCCGCTTGCTGCAACGAGACTGCCCGCCGCAAGTAGTCGATTGCTTCCTGGGGCATGCCAACGCCGGGGAGCAGCCACACGGCAGGCACGGCACGTTCGACTACGGCGCGTATGCCCAAAGCATCGCGCGCCACATCGATGGAATCTGCGAAGAACTGGGTTTGGATCCCCTGCGATCGCGACTGGCGGAGTCAGGCCAATGACGGAGACTCACTCAACGCCGCTGACGGACGACCAAAGCAAGGCGAGCGCCGCACCGGTAGAGGCGGCATGGCAGGCCATTTTGCAAAGAAGTCAGCCTGTTGATCGAGAGGCCATCGCGCCACTCCGTGTGTGGCTAGGAATTCAGGTGAACCCGCATGCCGCGTTGCTGTCATCACAACCCACTTCCGGACCGGCCGACGACCAAAGCGCGCGCGAACTCGAAGCGCTGATCGTCGCCCGATACGTGAACCGTGAGATCACGCTGACCACAGTCGCGCAGCACCTGGTTTTGCTGCATCGCGTCGGCAAGCAATTGCGCAAACGAGGGACCCAGCTGGCTCCCACGTGGATCACTTCGATCCTGCGGCCGCACCCAAGCCCGTTTCCCGCCAACACCTCCATCGCCGTAGTCAAGGTTGACCGTTGGCGCGAGTCCTTGTCAGACTTGATAGTCGCAGGACTTGACTCGCTGAGCCCGAAAGAGATCTGGCCGATTGCACTGCTCTCCAGCGTTCTGCACGGCGCGCTACTCGACCGAGCGAAGCTGATACGACTGCGCGCCATGCTGGCCAGACACGGCCGTCCGGTGCTGCTGGGTCAGTCAGCCGACGACCACTCCTACGTCGAATTCCTGATGCCGTATTCAGGATTCGGCAACCACCACCTGCAGCGGTGGTACCTCGACCCAGCCACCGAACTCCTGCTCGGCCGCCTGCCGCAATCGCCTGATTTGCCAACCTTCCAGGAATCGTACGCACTGGCGATCGAGGCGCTGCTTCGAGGCGGCCTCAACACGTCGATGCTGCCGACGAGCATCACGGACCTGCTGCAGTGCGCCAAGGTGTGGTGGGCAACCCGCGCCGCGCCGGTCGATCTGCACGCGATGCAACGAACTTTCGCGGCGCACTCGCTGACAAAGCTGTGCTGGACGCGGATCACTGGGACGAGACTCGCCGCCGAGGTCGGCGCGATGGTAGGTGTCGGGAGAGGTGCGCCGCGTGTGTCACCCAGTGCGCAGACCGAAGCCGAACTATTCAACGCCGCCGCGGCCGAACACGAATGGCTTCCAGAAGTCCAGGCCATGCTCAACTGCGGCAAGTTACCAATAGCAAGCGACTCACTGAACCGGTACTTCGACTCGATCGAAGACGACGACTATCGAAAACCGTATGTCGGCTGGCTACGCCACGCCCTGGTGGCGCCTCCGAGAAACGCCAAAATCGGCGCCAAGCTGCTTGTACTCAGCCTGCCATTCCTGCTTGCGGCGCCTCGACTGCTGAACTACCTCGGGGAACGTCAGCCTCAATCGTTGGATACGGCCGAACTCGACGAGACATATCGGACCATCCTCGACGGCTGCGATCCACACGAGCCTGTAGAACGAATTGCGCGCGGCTTGCGGCTGTTTCACGACTACCTCGTGAAGTACCACCACCGCGCCGCGCTTCCCAACCCACGAGAGACATTTGGGGAAGGTGGTTCGTTGATGCCGGTCGACGCGACCGTCGTGTCGCCCGGCGAGTATCTTGCCGCGCTGGATTGGCTAGACAAGCAGATTGAAACCGGAGCCGACGTCGACGACAGGACGGTTTGCCGTCTGGTCTTGGTACTGGCATTTCGCGCGGGCCTGCGCCGGCGCGAGATATTCGGCTTGAGACTTTGCGACGTGCACGACTGCGGAAGTCTCACGCTGCTGGTACGGCCCTATTGGGGGCACCGCTTGAAGACACCCAGTGCCACACGCACCGTGCCTATAGGAGCGTTGCTGAGCGTGCGCGAAAGGCAGTGGCTGCGCGCATGGCTTTCTCGCAGAGCCGCCGAAGAATCGTCGCGCCGGGCCCGAGGCGCGCCATCTGGTTCGCCACTCTTGCTTGCTCGACCGGGCGGCATGGATGCGGTGTCCATTGATGGCGTAGTTCGGCGAACGATGCACGCCCTGCGCGCAGTTACGCACGAATCTCGACTGCACTTGCACCATCTCCGCCACTCTTGCGCGAGCTGGTTGTGGTTGAAGCTGCGCGCACCGGACTATCCAGAAGTTCAAGAGTTGCTCACGTCGATGCCGGTACTGCAGGCCGAACTGAAGACCGCCAGGCGGGTTCGGGTTTTGTTGTGCGGCGCAGCGCATGGGCCGTCCAGAAGCTATACCTATGTCGTTGCCAAGATCCTGGGGCACTCGAGCCCAGCCACCAGCTTGGCCCACTACCTTCATGTCGCTGATCTGTTCCAGGCTGCCACCGTACTACGTACCGCCGCGACCATGCGGATCGAGATTTGGCAGAGCTTGACCGGTGCGAGTCGCTCGACCGCATACGAGTGGCTGTCGCGTGGCGCACACGGTGTTGTCGTCGGCCACCGAGCGCGGCCAAATACGCCCTTGTCGGAACGAGATGCGGGGGACCCGCAGCCGCCGACCGAGAATGCGCTGAGCTCCGCTGAGCAAGGTGGGTGGCACAAGCTTGTGTCAAAGCCGCAGTTGCGATTTGATGGCGAGGGATCGATCGCATGCGTGAACCGCGTACTGCACCTCTACAACGGCCTGCCACCTGACCTCGAACATGAACAGCGGCTCACCGCCATATCGGAGAGGTGTGGTCGACTCGTGCCTGTGGTGGCCGAATGGATAAGGAGAGCACACGAGCTAGCCGGTGCGTTCGATATTCAGCCATCGGAAGAACCTCACGGAACGGGCGTGCCAACAGCCGTCCTCAAAGTTCCTGCGCCGGACGTGAACATCCAGGTCGCCGAGGTCACCGCAATGCAGTACCTATCCCGCCGGTTGGAGGATGCCGAGCGGCAATCCAGCGCGCTCGTGCGAAATGCATTGGCGTTGGTTCCGCTACGATTCAATCGACGTCGAAATGACGTTGTCTTTCGTGGCGCCAAGGATGAGATCGCCAGCCGCTTGTTCATAAAAATGCTGGACATTGCCGGACTGACGCCGAGCCTCATCCAGCTTGTCGTTCGGCGAGTTGACAAAGACGACTTGCATCTTCCGAGTTGGTTCAGGACACCCCGCGCGGCGGGCCTGCGCATCAAGCGCGAGCCGCCACCAGGAATTGCAATCAAGCAGACCAAGGCCTACGCGCGGTGGGTTGGCATGCGCCTGTGCGACGAAGCAGGAAAGTCCCAGGGGGCCGCCTGGCGGCGCGTGCTGTTTCTAGCATGCGTGGCCTTCGGGACCGATGCGCCGCGCTAATGCATCACCTGGGTGGCGGCTCACTCATAAGTGTAGGGCCGCGCAACTAAACGTCCATCGTCAACGGCTGCCGAATACCCGCGCCCGCGCATTCGGGGCGACCGCTATGCAGCGAAGGACTAAACCGCTCGCGCGGTAGCCCTCCGACCTGGACTGTGGTGTACCGAAGCAGCGAGAGTTCTGCGATGTTGAGGTGCGAGGCGATTGGCCTCGTATTTCAACGGAGCAGCAACCATGGACTCGACGACTCAAACGGTTTCCCCACTTCGCCAACGCATGCTCGACGACATGCGCATGCGCAAGATGGCCGAGCACACCCAGAACGGCTATATCCGCGCCGTTCGCAAGCTGGGCGCCTTTCTTGGCCACTCGCCGGACAAGGCTACCCTCGAAGAGCTCCGGCGCTTTCAACTTCATCTGGTGGATACCGGTACAGGCCCGGTGACGATCAACGCCACCATCACCGGGTTGAGGTTCTTCTTCGACGTCACCCTGGGCCGACCTGAACTGCTGGCCAAGATGCAGCACGTTCAGGTGCCTCGCACCCTGCCGGTGGTGCTCAGCCGCGAGGAAGCTGCGCGCCTGATCGCCGCAGCCCCCAACCTCAAGCACCAAGCGGCGATGTCGGTGGCCTATGGCGCAGGCTTGCGCGTGAGCGAGATCGTCGCGCTCAAGGTCAGCGACATCGACAGCCAGCGCATGACCCTGCGCGTGGAACAGGGCAAGGGCCGCAAGGACCGATACGCCATGCTCAGCCCGGTGCTGCTGGAACGACTGCGGGCCTGGTGGCGTCTGGGGCATGCGCAAGGCAAGGTCCGCGGTGGAGGCTGGCTCTTCCCTGGTTTGGACCCCACCGATCCGCTGACCACCCGTCAGGTCAACCGCGCTGTCCACCTCGCCGCAGATGCAGCCAAGATCGACAAGCGCGTGACGCCCCATATCCTGCGCCACAGCTTTGCCACACACCTGCTTGAGCAGAAGATCGACATTCGCGTCATCCAGGTGCTGCTGGGCCACAAGAAGTTGGAGACCACGGCCCTTTATGCGCAGGTGGCCACCGATTTGCTGCGCAGCGTGATCAGCCCGCTGGATATGCCACCGCAGGCGCCTGACACCGAGTTGGTCGCCAGGAGTCGCAGGTGTTGGGGCGGCCCGCCCTGGAGGTCGCCGACATCTTCCGCGAGCATGGCCCCGCCTGGCGCGAGACGCAGCGCGGGCACCTGAACCTGGCTCAGCTCAAGGTGATGTCGGCCATCACCCAGTGCCGCACGGCGGCGCTGGGCGGCCATGTCTTGCGCTGCGAGGGTTGTGGCACCGACGCCGTGTCCTACAACTCGTGCCGCAATCGGCATTGCCCGAAGTGCCAGAGCACCGCGGCCAAGCGCTGGCTCGATGCCCGGCAGGCTGATCTCTTGCCGGTGGAGTATTACCACCTGGTCTTCACGTTGCCCGCGCCCATTGCCGACTTGGCGTATCAGAACAAGGCCGAGATCTACGGCCTGCTGTTTGACATGGCGGCCGAGGTGCTGCAGACGATCGCCGTCGATGCCAAGCACCTGGGTGCGCGCATCGGCGCCACGCTGGTGCTGCACACCTGGGGCTCGGCGCTGACCCACCACCCGCATGTGCATGGCGTCGTGCCTGGCGGCGGGCTGTCGCCTGATGGCAAGACCTGGGTGGCTTGCCGGCCGGGGTTCTTCCTGCCGGTGCGGGTGCTGTCAAGGCTGTTCCGGCGGCGCTTTGTGGAGGAACTGCAGCGGCTCAACGACGGTGGCAAGCTGAAGTTTTGGGGCGAACACAGCCAACTGGCCGACGCCCGGGCGTTCAAGGATTGGCTCGCGCCGATGCGACGCTGCGAGTGGGTGGTCTATGCCAAGCGGCCCTTCGCAGGGCCCGAAGCGGTGCTGGCCTACCTGTCGCGCTACACGCACCGGGTGGCAATCTCCAACAGCCGGCTCATGGCCATGGACGAGCGCGGCATCACCTTCAAGTGGAAGGACTACCGGGTCAAGGAGGGGGCCAGGGTTGGCGCGGGCGGCAAGACACGCCACAAGACCATGACGCTGGCACCCGAGGAGTTCATGCGCCGCTTCCTGCTCCATGTTCTGCCCGGCGGGTTTCATCGCATCCGGCACTATGGCCTGTTGGCCAATGGCGGCCGCAAGGCCAACCTCGCACTGGCGCGCGAGCTGTTGCATGTCGTCCCGGTACAAGCTGCCGCGCTCAGCGGCGACGAGCAAGCCAGCGATCTGACCAACGCTGCGCCACCGGCCTTCATCTGCAGGCATTGCGGCCGCGCGATGATCATCCTGCAGTCCTTCGTGCGCGGCCAGGCGATCCGCGCGCCACCGCCATCATGACCGGCCTGCTACGCCACCACTTGACGCCGATGTCGACGTGCAGAGCACGTCGGCCGGATCGGCACGCGCAGCGCGCCAAAAATGACTGTGAAGTGCCCTGGCCACGATCGGCCAGCTACATCTCAGTGGCGATGTACCAGGGGGCGACCTTCCGTCACGGCAGTCTGGCCGAACCAGCCTACACGCCATGACCGGCACAGCGACGCCTCAATCCCCATAGCCTCTGTGCATTGAACACCTGCGGTGGCGTTCGCCGCGGTTTCCTCCCTCGAGGCTTGTGCGACACCTGCCCTCAGGTTGTCGCTGCCCGTCGCTGCGTGGTGCGCGCCGGGCAGGTATCTCACAACCCTTAACTAGAGTAGCCAGTGTGTCGGTTCTCTCCTCAGCGACCGCTACTGCATGCAGATGGGGGCGCATGGCCGCGACCCAACCCCGCTCGTTGGCGCATCAGCACGAGCAGGTTGCGCTTGTTCCTACCCGTCGTTCACAAAGGCGGAGACGGCAATCGCGCTCGGCAGGCTTTCATCACCCTGATCTTCGACCAGCGCTGCGTGGAATCGCATCCGCTGCTTCGATGACCCTCTCGACGTGCTCAGATGTCGTCAACTCACCGTCGATGTACTGGCGATTCAGCGCCTCGATTTCGACCGGGAGAATGGTGCCTTCCAGCCGGACACTGGCACGCGCCTGATCGATGGCACGGACGCGCAGAGTCCGCTCTTCAACGGTTATCGACGGACGATCAATGATTGACGAAGACGGCATCGTGAATCTCCTTGACGCCATGGTAAGCCGATGACTTTGAGTGCCGTTCACAGTCCACATCACACGAGGCGCGCGACGGTGACCAAAGCGAGTGGGAGACGGCCGCGCTCCCTGACACCCAGACATCGGCCAGTGTGCATGGAGCCGCGGCCGCTGCTGGGCGCTCTGCATCCCTCCGGCTTGGGGCCTGGGACTCTGCGCGGATGGGCAGACGGCTGCTTTGGGGCACCCAGCCGTGCGATCTCGGCTTCGGCTCTGGGTCGAAAGGGTGAGTCCGCTGCTTTCGGTTGCAGTCGTTCGGCTGGTGCCGTCAGCGTCGCCTCGATCGCGATCCCGTGCGCCTTCTCGACTCGGCGGCCGACTGTGCGACGACGCCTGCCAGCGTCAAGTTTCAGGGTGGACCAGTCGCTCGCCCCGGAGACAGCTGGCCGGCAGCAATGGGTTGCCGCCGGCATTCGTCCGCCCAATCCGAACGGCCGCATACAGTCTAAAGGCGCCACACAGGCGTCTTCCTTAGCCAGCTCGGTATCCATACAGCTTGCAGCAGGTCACGTGGCCGGCATCATGCGGCAACAGGCCGCGTCCGCACCGACAGATGATTGAAGCCAGAGGGATCTGCGGTCTCCTTGACCTCCAGGTAAGCCTGCTTGCGCACCAGTTCGCTGAGCTTGGTGAAACCGTAGTTGCGCGGGTCAAACGAGGTGTTGTTCTTGTTGATGAACGACCCCACCGCCGACAGCGACGCCCAGCCGCTGTCGCGGGAAGTTTCCGTGATGGCGTGGGTCAGCAGTCCTTTGAGGTCTGGCACATCTGAAACCGAGACCGGTGCCGCCGCTTCGGCTGGGCGCTTCAACACCTCCAGGAAGATGAACTTGTCGCAGGCCGCGATGAACGGCTCGGGCGTCTTGCGCTCACCAAAACCGTAGACGACCTTGCCCGCCTCGCGCATGCGCGTTGCCAGACGGGTGAAGTCGCTGTCGCTGGAGACGAGGCAGAAGCCATCCAGGTTGCCGGCATACAGCAGGTCCATCGCGTCGATGATGAACGCCGAATCTGTCGAGTTCTTGCCCTTGGTGTAGGCGAACTGCTGCATCGGCTGGATAGCGTGGCGATGCAGGTGTTCCTTCCAGCCCACCAGATTGGTGGTGGTCCAGTCGCCGTACGCGCGTTTGACGGTGGCGGTGCCGTACTTGGCCACTTCTTCAAGCAGTTCCTTCACCACGCTGGCCGATGCGTTGTCCGCATCGATCAGCACGGCTAGCCGGGCAGTTTCGTTGTTGGCCATTCGTTCACTCCCTTTTGGGTTCTTGCCTTCGGGCCACTGGTTGCCGTGAGCGGCCTCAACGGGTGATGGCCCTGTTGAGCTCGTATCGAGCGCCGTAGTTGTCAGCAGACAGCATGGCCGATGCACGGCTCGCGATCTCTGCACCCGATAAGCCGGCGGCAGCTGCGGCTGTCAGCCAGAGCCGGCATGCGAGTTCGAAGGCTCCACCGACGTATCCACCATCGTCGTCGACCCGCTCGAACACCACGCGGTCGAGTTCCAGGAATGCTGCAAACAGCGCCATCGCGTCGCTTGGGAAACGGGGCAGCACTTCGCGCTGCACCTGCGCGATCCAGGCGTCAAGTTCCCGTCCAAAGCCTGCGGCGTCTTTGTAAGCGACGAACCGGTCATCGCTCTTCCATCGCTGCAACTGCTGGTTGAACCGTGCGCTCAGTGCGGCCGAGTCGTCACGCAGCCGCAGTCGCTCCAGTCGTTCGTAGACCGGCGCAAAGTCTTCGGCCAGCTCCAGCAGCACCTGCGCCAAGGTCGGTACGTCCTGCTTCGCCAGCAAACTGGCCATCTCTTCTTTTGCGCCGATGGTGTCCATCGGCACATTCTGCTTGCACGGCTTCAAGTGGTCGCGCACCGTTCCCGCAAAATGGTTGGAAAAGCAGGAGTCTCCACGATGCCCACCCCGATCCTGACGCGCAAGCAGACACCCTTCGACGACGTCCCTGCAGAAGTGTTCGCAGACCTCGCCGCCTTCGTGCGCCGCGCAGCTCCGCACTGGGTGCACGGCAGCCGCAGCCTGAATCGATTGACCCTGCGCCGTGCCCACCAGCGCGAACGGGCACGCGGTCGCCGCCATGGCTACTGCCTGGTCCCCGCACCCGCCCCGCCTGTCTCGTCAGGCGGCGTCGTCCGGTGCCGCGGGCGCTGAGTCGCCGTCTTCACCAGGGTCTTCGCTGCGGTCCGTACCGAGACGTGCCACCAGCTCTAGCGGCTTGGACCGATACAGTTCGCCATCGCCGCAGCCCCGGTCCACCCAATCCAGCGCCATCACCGTGTAAATGGGCGTCCAGGCATCCCCGTAGCGCAGTTGGAGCGCAGGGTTGGGCAAGTAGTGGCCATTGCTGGCCCGCACCCACAGCTTGCGGGCCGGCTGGCAGGCACTGCCCACCTCGGCACGCGCCAGCACCTGGTTGACATAGCTGCGTTTGCGGCGCTTGTCGGCCCACAACCAGGCTGGCAGCTGGGCCAGCACCTCGTACAGCTGTTCGGCGAAGAAGCCCTTCGGGTACTTGTGCGGTTAGACCTGGCGCGTCACGCATTGCGACCACTGGGTCTTCAGGCCGGCCAGCATCAGCATCAGCACCCAGTACTCGCCCTGGCGCAGTTCCAGCCGAACGAGCCGGCCGTCGGTCTGCACATCCAGGGCGGCCGGGGCCAGCAGCGGGAAGACCGCTGGCAGGCCGGTGGCTGCGAACCCCGGCTCTTGGAGCGCGCGGCTGAGGGCGCTATCCCAAGCGGTGTGGCCGAAGTCGTCGCGCACTTGCGGGTCGGCGCCCTTGTCCAGCAGGGCCGGCACCAGCGGTGCATTGCCAGCCATTGCCGCCAGCATCAGCGGCGTGGCGCCCACGGGCGTGGTGTGGTCGGGGCCGTGCACGTCGACTAGCTGCAGCAGGTCCTTGAACTTCCTGGCTTCCCAGGGCTGCAGGTGGCGCTGGCGCGCTGCGGCCACGGTCTTGCGGGTCAGCGCCTGCAGCCGGTCCCAGCGGTCGTCCTTGAAAGCGTAGCGGCTGGGCATGACGGTGCCTGCGCCAGCGAACTCGCCGTCCTCCAGCAGTTGCCTGGCAGCGGCGAAGTTGGCCTTGCCCAGCGCCGTGATCCATTCGTGCTGGCCGTGCCAGAGGGCGTAGTCGAAGATCGTTTGCCTCGGCTTGCTGCTGGGATTCCTTGGGTCGAGTGCTTTGGGTAGCAGCTCTTCGATCAGCGTTTTGCTCCACGGTGTCCATGGCACTGGCTTGTGCTGCAGGAACGCATCGCGGATGGCCTGGGCCTGCTCTTCCTTGCCCTGCAGCTGCAGCTTGCGCGCTTCCTGCGCCCATTCCTCGCGGGTGGACGCGCGCACGCTTTGCGCCTGCGCCTGCGCCTCGCCGGCCCGCAGGCCCAGCAGCGCCAGCAGCGCCAGCAGCGGGTGGCCGACGTCGGTCTCCACCAGCGTCAGCGTCTGCACGGCACGCGTCATGGCCACGTACAACGCGTTGACGTAGAACTTGTAGAGCTCCAGCGACTTGTCGGCCTTGTCCTTGGCGCGGCGGAAGTCGAGCTCCTCGGCCTCCAGGTCGGCCAGCAACACGCCGTCGCACACCTCGGCATAGGCCTGGCGCTGGCCTGACACCAGGTCCACCAGCAGCACGTGCGGGTACTCCAGGCCCTTGACTTCGTGCACGCTGAAGACCAGCGGCGTGCGGAACCGCGCCCGGGCTGCCGGCTTGTCGTCGTCGCGCAGCACGATCACCGCGTGCTGGGCTGATTGCCGAGTGGCCGCATCCAGCGCCTGCACAGCGGCGTCCTTGGCCGCCACCAACACCACGCTGCCGGCCTCGGGCGCGGTGCTGCGCACCAGGAAGTTGCTCTCGCGGTCGACCGAGCCGAAGCGCGCTTGCTTGATGTTCAGCAGTCGGTTGGCCAGGTCCGTCACTGCGCGCGTGTTTCGGTAGTTGGCCTGCAGCAGCTGCAGCGGCTGGCGCTGTGCGGCCTCACCGGCCAGGCCTTGCCAGAACAGGCTCCTCAGCGCCGCCCAGCTGAAGAAGTTGGGGTGCACGATCTGGTAGCTGTCGCCACACAGGATGAACTGGCCGGGCTTCTTCAGCAGGGCCAGCACCAGGGCCAGCTGCACCGGCGTCAGATCCGCACTTCGTCGATGACGACGAAGTCGTAGGGCGGTTCTACGGTCTCTGCGATCTGCATGCGCCAAGCGTAGGCCACGAGGTTGCTGTCGTAGAGGCCCGCTTCCGTCAGCCACGCCACGTAGCGCTGGAACAGGCCGTGCGCGATCTCCCGCTGCGCGCCGTTCAGCAGGCTCTGCCGGGTGCCCAGCGCCAGGTAGTCGGCCAGCGCCAGGGGGCCACCAGGCTGGGCGCCGATCACCCCGCAAAACTCTTCGAAGAGAGCCTGGGCGTCCAGCCCGCCCTGACTTCCCCCTAGCAGGCGCAATGCCTGGCGGTGGCGGTCGCACCATCCGGCAAAGGCCGGCAGGGTGACTTCGCGGCCAGGTGGCACGCGCAAGGTTTCGAGCAACTCGCGGTAGCTGAGGAAGTCGACTTCCTGCTTCGGGTTCTCGAACCCGTGCGCCGCGTGCAGCGCGCGGGCGCTCTGCGCCAGGTAGGCCGACAAGGTGACGTACAGCACCCGCCCTTCGGCTTCGCGCAGCCGCGCCAGCGTGACGGCTGTCTTGCCGGAACCGGCCGCGCCGATGACGACCAGTGGTGCCGGGTGGCGGTAGGCGCCATCCTGCGCGTCGTCGAAGACCATAGGCTTGTCCAGCAGCTCGAACTGGCTGCGGCCGGGGCCCAGCCAGCGCAGTGGGATAGCGCCCTCGGTCAGCGAGGGTGCGGTAGCGTCGGCAGCGGGCTCGCGCTCGATTTTGGCTTCGTCCAAGGCCGCTCCACGCAGGAAGCGGGACTTCTCGTAGGCGTGGTTCTGGATCACCTCCAGCGCCAGGCAGACCATCTCTGTCTTGCCTAATTGCTCGACATGCGCGAACTGCAGCAACAGGCGGTTGGCGTAGTCCAGCTTGGCGCGGTAATAAGGGCCAGTGTGGAGCTTCTTGATGTCAGCCGAACGGAAGTCGTCGGCTTCGATCGCGGCCTTGACCTTGTCGAAGGCGACCTTCACACGGCGGACATCAAGGTCCTTGTACTGAAGCAGACGCATGCGGGAAAGCGGCGAGAGCGGGTGGGCCGCACTCTCGCCGCCGCCCCAGCTCTCATTTTGTCGGCGCTGATACCGGACCCAGCTCGATCGACGACAAGGCCCTGGCAAGCGCCTCGACCACGACCTCCTCAGGCGCGAGCGTGTCGCTGACGGCCGTGGCCAGCACGCGGATCTCCTGCTTGCCGTCCGGCCCGCTGAACGTGACGAAGGCATAGGCCGACTGCTTGACCCTGTTCCACTCGTCACAGCGCGACAGGCAGATGCCGCGCGGGTCGCCCGTCAGGGCTTTGTTGAATGCACCTCGCATGCCCGTGGCGTCACCCAGCACCTCCCCCATGCGACTGAGCGCCAGGCCGCCCCAGAACGGCGAGACGGCGAACTTGTAGGCCGCGCCTTCCAGGGCCACAGTCGTGACGGTCTGGGTGGCCTCGCCGGAGGTCATCGTGCGGTTTTCGACCGCGGCCACCAGCGCCTTCTCGGTGGCCTCGCCCATCGCGACCTTGACGCCTTTGTGGAAGACGGGACCGCCCAGCAGCACCAGATCGCCACGGATCGACAGCGTGGCCTTTGCTGTGCCACGGTCGGCCGTGATGCCCAGGCCCTTGGCCCTTAGCGCCCCCGCCAGCGCCTTCGTCAGGGTCGGGCTGCGGTCGAACTCCACGTACAGCGGTGAGTGCGCATCGGCCTGGAGCTCGATCCGCCCGTTTGCCTGGGATTGAATCGAACCCGCCGGCAGCCGGGTGGCCGGCGCCTCGGCCTGCGCCATGGCGGACGACGCGGCGGCGACGGCACACAGGGTGATGCCGATGGCCAGCGCTTGACGGGCGGCGCGGCGGGTGGTCGATGGGTTTGCACTGTTCGGCAACATGGTTTCCTCCTGTAGTTGATGGGTGTTCAGCGGTTGAAGAGCATCACCACGACGCTGCCAACTTCATTGATGGCCGCCGCCAGGCGCCCGTCCGACAGGCGCGCGATGCCAGCGCATTGCGCGCTGCTGGTCTGGTTGATCAGCCGCCGGCCCTCGAACGGAACCGTGAAGTCGAATTGCCCGGTGCCGGTGACGTCCACCAGGGCCGCAGGCTGGCCGAGCACGAAGCTCTTGATCACATGGCCGCAGGTCGTGTAACCGCCGCGTCCGTTGGGCAGCCAGACGCCGACCAGGTTGGAGTTGTTGAACCCCCAGTCCCAGCGCAGGAAGCCGCCGTTGCCAAAGTTCGGCAGCAGGCGGCCGGTGTTCAGGTCAACCGCAGCCACCACGCTGTCGTTGGTGGTGATGTCGTCGAGCACCACGCTGGCCGCCGTGTTGACGCCGAACACGACCCGATCGGCTTCCACCACCATCGAGCCCGCGCCACCCGTGCCCAGGCTCAGCTCCGGGTACCGCTGCACACCGGCGGTCCCAAAGCCATTCACCACGTGCCCTGCCGCGTCCAGCTTCATCAGGGCTGGCTGGAAATTGAAGGGAATGGACACGCTGCCGCTGACCAGGATGTCCCCGTTGGGGCTGGCGGCCAGCCCGCCGAGCCAGAAGCTGTCGGCGTTCGGGTTGGCCGCCACGCCCTGATTTCCGAAGTTCGTGTCCCAGGCGCCCTGGGCCGTCAGGCGCCGCAGGTGGAAGCTGCCCACAAAGGCCACAGCCACGAGGACGCCGTCGGACGCATCCCGCTGCAGGGCCGCGCCGTTGGGGAATAGCAGGCCAGGAATGGGAAACACCGCCACGCCCCGGTCCCCGAAGCCAGAGTCGATCGAGCAGGTGGCTTCCAGATACCGCGCCACGATCACGCTCGCCGGTCCCTGGAAGGCCAGGTAGAACGCGCCGGCTCGCACGGAGCTCATCGCCATGACTCCCTGCCGCCGCTCGAATCGGCCCGCGATCTCGGACAGGAAGCGGCTGCCTTCCGCGCCGCATGGGTTGGCGCCCGCTCCTTCGAACTTGCGCAGGAACGGCCGCCCGAAAAGCCCGCCCTCGGTGCCTGCCACCCAAAGCCCGCCATCGGTGGCGGCCGTCAGCGCGCCCAGGGCGATGCCGTCGACGCCGCCTCCCGTCCAGCGAAAGGACTGGGTTGCCGTGACCGAGGTTTCGCGGGTGTCGACTGGCACCGCAGGCGCATCGGTGCCACCACCTCCGCAAGCCGTCAGGGCCATCACCGCGGCCAGCGCGAAGGTCCGTGCAACGGCCAGCAGCGGGGCGCTGATGCCGCCGCAATTGAATTGAATTGTTGTCATGAGATTTCCTTGAGCCACGGCGATGTGACTCTGATGTTTGAATTAGTGTGTGTACGAATGAGTGTACGTACCGGACAGTGGTCCCGTGCAAGAACGCGTCCAGGTCAGGTTTGGGAGCCGGGTCCGCCAGCTCAGGCTGGCGGCGGAGTTGACGCAGGAGGATCTGGCCCACCGTTGCGGCCTGTTCCGCACCTACATGAGCCGCATCGAGACCGGCAATGCCAACCCAACCCTGACCATGATTTACGCGCTCGCGGGTAGCCTGCGCGTGCCGGTGACCGCACTGTTTGAAGACGATGCCGGGAGCAAGGCAAGTTCGAAGTCCTCAGCGCGTTCACGACCGACGCCCCGCAAGGCTGCTGGCTGAGCTCCTGTATGCGGCCACGCCGCGCAGCCGCTCCAGCAAGGCCAGCACTTGCCAGGTCAGGGCTCCATCGGCCCAGCGGCGCACCGTGCGGGTCGGTGTCATCTGCAGCAGCAGGTCGTTGCCCTCGTACTTCATGAGCTGCACGAACGAGCCACTGCGGCAACCGACAGCCCATCGGTACGTATCAAGGTCGAGTAGCGCCCAGCGCATGGCGTCGCCCAGACGGGCGCGTGGACCGCGGACATCCTTCAGCCGGATCTCTCGGTGCTCGCCCTGCCCCTCGACTTGCACCGCGTTCAGGGCACAAGCGCGCAACAGCAGATCTTCCATCGCCCACAAGACGTCCTGGGCGCTGACGATCACAGCGCTGTCGGTATCAGACGGGGACGCATCAAGCAGGGGCTGCGGCGCAGCGTCGAACGGCACCAAGGCCGGCGGCAGGCTGGGCACAAGGCCCAACGGTCAATTTGCCTACTGGCGAAAGAGCGGCGGGCACAGAACGGGCACAGAGTGGGCACAGGATGGGCACAAAGCAAAAAGCCACCCTGTTGGGTGGCTTCCGCTTTGCAGCTAACTCGTTGATCTAGCTGCTGTTTTCGTGGTTGCGGGGGCAAGATTTGAACTTGCGACCTTTGGGTTATGAGCCCAACGAGCTACCAGGCTGCTCCACCCCGCGACTGATCCTCAAAGTATATCCGACTTCTGCCGGCCCGGCCGGCCCGCCTC
>Ga0335397_10003481_pt1 | contig 21015 bp, 17 predicted proteins | sample MAT04_FD_205740 | JGI IMG/M metagenome (GOLD analysis project Ga0335397, IMG submission 205740) | Freshwater microbial communities from Lake Fryxell liftoff mats and glacier meltwater in Antarctica - MAT-04 (spades assembly) (version 2) ... | reverse complement strand
CGTGCCCGTGCCCGTGCCCGTGCCCGTGCCCGATCTCGGAGCTCACTAGGCTACGACCGTGCCCTCGCACCACCACGATCTCGTCGCGTGAGGTCGTTTCACACCAGTCTCCTAGGCGCTTCTCCAGTCTCTCGTCTCCGTCTTCGCGCTGTGCGCGGTCAGCCGTGCGCCGGATAGCGCGTCACGTAAGACTCGGTGGGCGCGGTCACCCTCGCCGCGAGCCGCTGCCTCCGGCTCACGCCGAGCGTGGACCCCACGACCGCGGCGCCCAGCCCCAAGGCCATCCCGAGGAACACCCACCACATCGCGTGCCCGGTCGTGTCGGCGACCTTCGCGGCGCCCGTCTGGAGGCTCTGGCCGAGCTGCGACGCCTGCTGGTTCACCTGTGCCTCGATCCGATTCGCGAGGTCCTCGGCATCGCTCTCGGAGAGGCGCGTGTTGCGCGTCACCGACGCGAGGACGATGGCGTGGTCCACGTGACCTTCACGCATCGCCGTGGTGCCGACGTCCTTCAGTGTGGCGCCGAGCTCACGCGCCGAGACGGGCGGTCTCCCTTCCGACCGCAGGCGATCGTTCATCGGAGCGAGGAGCTCTTCCGCGTCGAGCCCGAGCGCGCGTCCGAGGTCCGGCGCCTCACCTGTCGCTTGTGCGCCCGCCGCGCCGGCGAGCCCGCTGCCGGCCGCGATGGCCGTGCTCACCATGCCTCGCAGGGCGAGCCCGACCATCGTGAGGCTCGCGACCGTCATGAGCGCCCAGAGCACGACGCCGTGGATCGCGCCGGTCGGCCGGCTCACCACGCCCGCGGTGCGCGCCGCGACGAGGCCGCCGAGCAGCAGCGCGACGATCGGAACGATGACGGACCAGATGCCGGCGATCATCCCCGCGCTCCTCAGCGTCGCGGGCGCGTTCGGGTCGACCTGCGACAGACCGAGGGCGAGGCCGAGCACGCTCAGGAACACCCATGCGCCGAGCGCCACGACGAGCCCGGCGATGATCGCGCTCCAGCTCACCTTGACGGCGTCACGGACGACGTCGCGTCGTAGGGCCTCGTCGTGGATCACGACTTCTTCGGGCACGGTTGCGTTCGACGTCATCATGGGAGCACTCCTTGCTCCGCATGCGCATGCAATGGGTGGTCCACGAGGCCGTCGCGCGACGGCGCGAGCGAGCGCTCAGGCGCCGTGCTTCTTCAGCAGGCGATAGAGGTACGTGCGCTCGAGGCCGGCCTCGCGTGAGGCTGCGCCGCTCGAGCGGTTCGTGCGCTTCATGAGCCGGCGCAGGTACTCGCGCTCGCCGAGCTCGATCCAGCGCTCGCGGAACTCCTTGAAGCCCGTCTCGAACCACGGCTCGAGGCCTGCCGGCAGACGAGGCGCGTCGGCCGACGTCCCGGCGAGCGCCGCGGCCTGATCCGTTTCGAGCGCGGGCGCCTCGACCGTCGAGCCGAGGTCGAGCTCGGTCTCGAAGGTCGGGATGACGTCGTCGAAGGGTTCGGGCGGCTCCGGAAAATCGCGTGACTCGCCTCCGCTCGTGCGGAAGCGCTCCGCGTAGAGCTGGAGCTCGCGCACGTTGCCCGTCCACGGCGCACGCGCGAGGTCGCTGACGAGCCCGGGCGTCGCGAGGGCGGCGCGGTCACCGAGGAAGTGCTCGAGGAGCACGGGGAGATCGGTGATGCGCTCGCGGAGCGGCGGGAGGTTCACCGTCGCGCCCGCGGCGAGCCGGAAATAGAGGCCTTCGCGGAAGGCGTTCTGGTTCACGAGCGTGCGAAGATCGCGCGTCGTGGTCGCCATGATGCGGAACGCCTTCGCGTCGAGCGGCGGGATGAGCTCGCGCTGGATCGAGATCGGGAGCTCGGCGGGCTCGTCGAGCAGCAGCGTGCCGCCCTCGGCATTGCGCAGTGCCTCCTCGATGATCTCCGCCGCCTCGACGGGATTCGGCAAGGCGGCGCAGTCGAGGACGACGAACGGGGAGCCTGCGCGCGGCGACGCGTCGTGCATCGCCCGTGCGAGCGCGTGCTTGCCCGTCCCCGCCTCGCCGTTGAAGAGGACGGCGCCCTCGGTCGCCGCCAGCGCGGCGACCTGCGCGAACACCTCGCGCATGCTCGTCGACGAACCGACCAGCCCGCGGAAGCTCGGCTCCTCCCAGAGCGCCTCGGGCGGCGCGGGAGGGTCGTAGTTGACCGTGATCTCGGTGGTGCCGAAGCGGATCGTCGAGCCGGCGGGCACGCGCGCGTCGACGACCTTCACACCCGCGACGAAGGTCCCGTTGCGGCTCCCGAGGTCCTTGACCCAGAGGCCGTCGTCGCGCGGAGCGATCTCGGCGTGCACGCGGGAGACGGCGCGGTCCATGAGGACCATCTCGCACCACGGTGCGGACCCGACGGTGCGCACGTCGCGGAGCTCGAGCGAGTGCGAGCCGGCGCCGTCCGTCCAGGTGAGACGCGGACGACTTCGCAGAGCTGCCGGCTCGAGTACACCCACGAGGGCCATGTTAGCCCCGGCAGGAGGGGGCGCGTTACGAACTTTCGCTCACTTCACGCTCGCGTCCTTGGGCGGGACGAGGAAGAGGACGCTGCGCTTGTCGAGGTTCAGGTTGCCCTGCACCGCGACGACGTCGACGAACGCGTTGAAGAACTGCGGGTCGATGTCGGGCTCGACGGTGGTGTTCTTCGCCGGGATGATCTCGAAGCAGACCGGCGTGCCGGCCTTGACGGCGATGAACGTGTCCTTGATGCCGTCGCCATTCGTGTCCGACGCGGGGGCGGCCGGGCAGCCGTTGGCGGCGTTGCCCTCGTCCATCGCGCGGAGCGCCTTGATGAACTTCGTGGCGTCGACGCCCTTCGGGTTCTTCGGATCGTTCGAGGGCTTCGCGGTGACGTCGAACGTGCTGCCGACGGCGATGGCCTCGATGGCCTTGACGATGCCGGAGCTCACGCCGTTTCCGCCCGACGAGAGGAAGTTGAGGCGGCAGCGGCCGCCGGGGGCGGAGGCCGCGCGGCCTGCGCCGCTGTTGCCCGTGCAACACTGGCCTGCGCCGCAGCCGGCGACGGTGCCGAAGGCGCTCGCCGGGACGTTGCTGCCCGTCGCGTCGGAGAGCGTATTCGCCTGCCCCTCGGGCCCGCTCTCGGCGATGTTGACGAACTTCGCCTTGGTGGACGCGAACGCGGCCTGGAGCGACGCCATCGTCGCGCCGCCCGACGGGTCGTGCCAGTCGGCGTCGGAGATGTTGACGATGACCGGGACGGAGCCGGCGCGGAAGTCGACGCCGCCGAACGTGCCCGCCGCGTTCGTGTGCGCGGGGACCGCGGGGCTGCCCGCCATCGCCTGACCGAGCAGCGAGTACTGCATCGCGCCGAGGGCGGCCTCGGGGCCGTCGCCACCGCCGGAGGCGCTCATCGCGCCGACCGCGGTCTTCGCGAGCGCGAGGTTCGTCGTGACGGCCTGACGGACCTTGACGGCCCACGGGTCGCCCGAGCCGAAGTCCTTGTAGTCGACGACGGCGAGGCCGACGTTGGGGATGGCGGCCTGGAGCTGCGCCATGAGCGTGCCCTGGATCGCGCTCTTCAGGTTGTTGATCGCGCCGCTCATCGAGCCGGTCGTGTCCATGACGAACGCGACGTCGGCCTGCTTGATGTTGGTGCTGAACTTGAGCACGTCGCTCTTCGGGCTCGGGTCCTCGCCGAACGGAACGACGAAGAAGAAGTCGCGGCTGTCGCCCGTCTTGCGGAGCTGGACGACGGTGAGCGTGCCGACCGCTTCACCCTGCGGCGTCGACACCTGGATGGTCGTGCTCTTGCCGAGCGTGCCCGCGGGGAGCGACGCGACCGACGTGAACGTCGCGCCGGCGAACGAGCCGAGCGTTCCGTCCTTCAGCTTGAACGTCGCGCCGGCCGTGAGGTCCGTGCCGCTCTTGCTGACCTTGAACGCGGCGGTGCCCGGCGTGGCCGGGTTCGTCGCCGAGTCGATGATGACGGTCGTGTTCTTCGGCTCGAGCGTCAGCAGCTGCGCGGCGTCGCCGCCGAAGCCGCCGCTCGTGCTTCCGCCCGGGCTGCCGCCCGGATCGGTCGCGTTGTTCTCCTGCTCGGCATCGAAGCCGGAGCGTCCGCCCCCGCCGCTACAGCCGACGGCGATGCAGAGGGTGAGAGCGAAGCCAGAGCCAACCAGAGCTGAAGGGGTGCGGCGCATCGTGGGCGGAAGAATGCGACGGGGTCGGAATGAAAAACATTTCAATTGCATTTCAGAACCATTGCGGTCGGTGGAGCCGCCACATGTGGGCGGGCCCCGAAATGCGCCCAACCCGTGGTAAACACGTTGTCCCATGGGCGCCGAAACCGATCCGACCGCGACCATCGACAACGAGCTTTCCGCCCTGCGGGAGGCCTTCCTGCCGCGGTTTCGTGCGTCGACCACGGAGCAGGCGCTCCGTGACGAGAACGCCAAGATCCTCGGCAAGAAGGGGGAGCTGACGAAGATCCTCGCGATGCTCGGAAAGGCTCCGCCCGAGGGCCGGAAGGCCATCGGCGCGAAGGTCAACGCGGTGAAGCAGGAGGTCGAGGCCGGCTTCGAGACGTGCCTCCGCGAGCTACGGAAGAAGGAGCGCGAGGCAGAGCTCTCCGCGCCGCCGTTCGATCTCACGCTGCCGGGGCGCACTCCGGTGGCCCTCGGTCACAAGCATCCGATCTCGATCGTTCGCGAGGAGGTCGTCGCGGTGTTCCGCCAGCTCGGCTTCGCGGTGCACGACGGTCCGGACATCGAGCACGAGGCGAACAACTTCACGCTGCTCGGCTTTCCGCCCGATCACCCGGCGACGGACATGCAGGACAGCTTCTGGACGCACTCGGAGCACCTGCTCCGCACGCACACGTCCAACATCCAGATCCGCGCGATGAAGTCGCTGAAGCCGCCGATGGCCTTCATCGCGCCCGGCACGGTGTACCGCCGCGACGACGACGCGACGCACTCGCCCATGTTCCACCAGATCGAGGCGTTCCTCGTCGATCGCAACGTCACGCTCGCGCACCTGAAGGGCGTGCTCGCCGAGTTCGCCGAGCGTCTCTACGGCCCGAACACGCCGGTGCGCCTCCGCCCGAGCTACTTCCCGTTCGTCGAGCCCGGTGCCGAGGTCGACATCGGGTGTGTATTCTGCAAGCAGTCGGACGGCACGCGCGTCGGCTGCAGCCTGTGCAAGCACACTGGCTTCATCGAGGTCCTCGGCTGCGGGATGATCCACCCCGTCGTCCTCGAGAACTGCGGGATCGACCCCGACACCTGGTCGGGCTTCGCGCTGGGCATGGGGCTCGAGCGCATCGCGATGCTCCGGTACGGCATCCCCAACATCAAGCTGATGTTCGACAACGACCCGCGCTTCCTGGCGCAGTTCTGATGGTGATCCGATGAAGGCCTCCTGCAACTGGCTTCGCGAGCTCGTTCCCCAGCTCGACGCATCGCCCAAGGACCTCGCCGCGCGCCTCACCGCCGCCGGTCTCGAGGTCGAGGGCCTCACCGAGTTCGGCGCCGCGACCGACGCGTGCCTCGTCGCGAGCGTCGTCTCGATGCGCCCGCATCCCACGAAGAGCGGGCTGCGCCTGGTGACGGTCGACCGCGGCGGGGCGGGAGGGGGGCAGGCCGCTCAGCAAGAGCTGGTGTGCGGCGCGCCGAACGTGCCCGACCCGGGCGGTCTCGTCGTGCTCGCGCCGCTCGGCACGTACCTCCCCGCGAAGAACATGACGATCGGCAAGCGCGCGATCGCCGGTGTCGAGAGCGAGGGCATGCTCTGCAGCGAGGACGAGCTCGGCCTCGGCGACGATCATGACGGCATCCTCATCCTGCCCGCCGGCAGCGCGAAGCCGGGCGACAAGCTCTCGGCCGCGTTCCCCGCGATGCGCGACACGGTCCTCGAGATCGGCCTCACGCCGAACCGGCCCGACGGGCTCGGGCACATCGGGCTCGCGCGGGAGATCGCGGCGCTGTACGGGTTCCCGTTCGCCGCGCCCGACTTCGTCGGATCGGGCACGAGCACGGGCGCGGGCACGGGCCCCGACATCGCCAGCCTGATCACGATCGAGGTGCGCGACGCCGAGAGGTGTCCGCACTACGGAGCAGCCGCGGTGGTCGACATCGCGATCGCGCCTTCGCCCACCACGCGCTACCGGCTCCAGTCGCTCGGCGTGCGTTCGATCTCCAACGTCGTCGACGTCACGAACCTCGTGATGCTCGCGTGGGGTCACCCGATGCACGCGTTCGATCTCGATCGCGTGCGCGGCAACCGCATCATCGTGCGGCGCGCGAACGAGGGCGAGAAGCTGACGACGCTCGACGGCATCGAGCGCACGCTCGTCGCCGACGATCTGCTCATCTGCGACGGCGAGGGCCCGGTCGCTCTCGCTGGCATCATGGGCGGCGCCTCGAGCGAGATCCAGCCCGACACGAAGCGCGTCCTCTTCGAGGTCGCGTGGTTCGACCCGCGCAGCGTTCGTCGTACGGCGCGCCGTTACGGCATGCACACCGAGTCGAGCCATCGCTTCGAGCGTGGCGTCGACCCGGGCGACGTCGCGCAGGTCCTCGAGCACGCGGTCTCGATGACGCGCTCCCTCGCCGGCGGTAACGCCGCCAAGCACCGCATGCACGTGCAGGGCACACGCATCTCCGGCGAGCCCGCTCCGCCGGAGCGCCGCGCGATCACGCTGCGCGCGCACCGGCTCCCCGAGCTGCTCGGCGTCGACGTGCCCTTCGACGAGGCGGTCGCGATCCTCGAGCGCCTAGGCTGCACCGTCGTCTCGAAGAACGACGAGTCCGTCGACGTGCTCGTCCCTTCGCATCGCCCCGACCTCGGCCGCGAGGTCGACCTCGTCGAGGAGGTCATCCGCGTGCGCGGCATGGACGCCGTGCCGGCTCAGCTCCCGGCGATCCGCGCCTCGCGCGACGTGGGCGGTCGCGAGGAGCTCGCGCGTCGCGCGCGCGACGCCGCGGTCGCGGTCGGTCTCTCCGAGGCGATCACGTACGGCTTCACCTCGGCGCGTGCGCTCGAGGTGCTCGGCGCACCGAAGCCCACCGTGCTCCTCAAGAACCCGCTCGGCGAGCATCACGCGGTGATGCGCACCACGTTGCTCCCCGGCCTGCTCGACGCCGTCGCGAACGCGCGGCGCCAGAGCGAGCACGAGGTCCGCGAGTTCACCATCGGCCCCGTGTTCCTCCAGGCGAAGGCCGGCGGTGACGGCCTTCCCGACGAGCAGCTCCGTATCGGCTTCGTCCTCGCGGGCGAGCGTCTGGGCTGGCTCGAGAAGCCGCAGGCGCTCGATGCGTGGGACGCGAAGGGCTATGCCGTCGCGATCGCGCAGCGCCTCGGCGGCACGCCCGCGAAGGTCGAGGCGGTCCCGGCGACTCGTGAGGAGGCGGCCGCCCACGCGCCTCATCTCCATCCGCGCGGCGCCGCGTTCCTCCAGGTGCAAGGCAGGCGCATCGGCTCGTTCGGCCCGCTCCATCCCGACGCCGTGGAGGCCCTCGGCCTCGACGGTGGCGTGCTCGTCGGCGAGCTCGATCTCGAGCCGTTCGTGACGGGCCCGATGCTCCCGCAGTACGCCGCGATCGCGCGGTTCCCCGCGGCCACGCGCGACGTCGCGCTCGTGGTGAAGGACGAGATCAGGGCGGGCGAGGTCGAGAGCGCCGTTCGCTCGGCGGCCGGGCCGCTCGCCGAGGGCGTCCAGCTCTTCGATCGCTTCGTCGGGGGTCAGATCCCGGCGGGCTCGTCGAGCCTCGCGTTCCACGTCGTCTATCGCGCGCCTGATCGCACGCTGACGGACGCCGAGGTCGACGCCGCGCACGCCAACGTGGTGAAGGCGGTCGGCGAACGCTTCGGCGCGACCCTCCGCTGATCTCGATGCGAAGCCTCCTCGTCGTCCTCGCTCTCGCGGCCGTCGGCTGCGGTCCGTCTCCGGCGGCCCCCACGACCCCTGCGCCGCAGGCCTCCCCGACGTCACCGCTCTACGTGCCGGCGCGCCCCGCAGATCTCGACTCCGCCCTCCACCGCGACGCCGGAGCGCCGGAAGCCGGAGCCCCCGACGCAGGAGCGACGGACGCGGGAGGGGCGGGCCTGATCTCGAACGCGGACGTCGTCGTCGCCTCGCTGAAAGGGAAATTTCGCGACTGCTATCAGCGCGGTCTTCAAGCGGACCCGACGATGGCAGGACGCGTGCTCATCAGCGCGAAGGTCGACCCCGACGGCGGAGTGGTGTCGAGCGACATCGCTTCTGTCGCCGGCCTCTCGAACGACGTGGCCTCCTGCATTGCGGGCGTCGTGAAGGCGGCAACCTTCTCCCCGCCTCGGTCCGGTGCCGGCGCCTCCACACTGCAGATCCCGGTGACGTTCAAGCCAGCCGACGACAAGTACTAGAAGTCGGCGTTGCGCGAGGTGGTCGGGAGCGTGGGCGAGTAGGCGAGCGAGGGAGAAGGAGATTGCCCTCACCCCCGGCCCCTCTCCCGGGAGGGAGAGGGGTGCCGGCAATCAGCAAGTCTGTCGTCGGCCTGCTCGAATCGCCTGCCGGATGCGCTCGAGGACCTCCGCAGTCTGGTCGAGGACGAGGCAGTTCTCGAAACGCAAGACCCTGAGTCCCGGCGCCGTGAGCCAACGGTCGCGGGTCCGGTCACGGCGTGGTGTCCGGAAGTGGGGAGCGCCATCGGCTTCGACGGCCAGGCGCGCCTCCTCGGAGAAGAAGTCGACGACGAAGGGCCGAAGTGGATGCTGCCTACGGAACTCTACGCCCTCGAACTGGCGTCCCCGCAACTCTCGCCAGAGCACTTGAAGAGGCACGAGTTGCGCGTCGTGTTGCCGGCACCCCTCTCCCGTCCGGGAGAGGGGCCGGGGGTGAGGGCAAGGTTGTTGGTGCTCTCAGTCGTTCGCTCGCGAACGACCTACTCCGTCTGCCATCATCCGCACGGCCTGCGCCCGTGCCCGTGCCCGTGCCCGATCTCTCCCCTCTCACTCTCTCCCTCCCCCTGGGGTACACTCCGGGCGTGACCGCCGCGCCCTCGCCGCAAGCGGATCTCGTGGGGGCCGTCCTCTCGCGGAAGTACTCGCTGAAGCGCCTCATCGGCACCGGCGGGATGGGCTCGGTCTACGAAGCGCTGGCGCTCTCGCCCGACGCGGCCGAGGGCAAGCTCGCGATCAAGGTCCTCGCGATCGACTACGTCACCGACGGGGACATCAAGAACCGCTTCGTCGACGAGGGGCTCATGTGCCAGCGCCTCATCCACCCCAACATCGTCCGCGTGTTCGACGTCGGCACCGCCGAGGACGGCACGCCGTACATCGTGATGGAGATGCTCGAGGGCGTCCCGCTCAGCGCGTACACGCGCTCGGGGGGCCGCGTGCCGCTCGCGCAGGCGGGCATCATCCTGCAGGGCATCCTCGCGGGCCTCGGCGCCGCGCACGCGCAGGCGATCGTCCATCGCGATCTGAAGCCCGACAACGTGTTCCTCGCGCGTGAGCCGAACGGCGCCTTCTCCGCGAGGATCCTCGATTTCGGCATCGCCAAGGTCATGGATGCGGCGGGCGGCATGGGCAGCAAGACACGCACGGGCGTCCTGCTCGGGACGCCCGCGTACATGAGCCCGGAGCAGATCAGGAACGCCAAGGACGTCGACGCGCGCACCGATCTCTGGAGCGCCGGCGTGATGCTCTACGAGATGCTCACGGGTCGCGTCGCGTTCCCGGCACCGACCGAGTACGCGCGCCTTGCCGCGGTGCTGAACACGTCGCCGCCGCCCCTCGAGGCGGTCGACCCGCAGCTCTCGCGTCTCTCCTCCTTCGTGCAGCTCGCGATGCAGAAGGATCGCACGCAGCGCTTCCAGACCGCCCTCGAGATGGCGCGTGCTCTCTCGGCCGCGCTCGGCGCCGAGGGCAACGTGCCCACGGCGGGGCTCCCGCTGAGCCGCCTCCCTGAGGTGCCCAGCATGTTCGCGCCGGTTCGTTCGTCGGTGCCGAGCGGCGCTGCGCCGCCGACGATGCAGACGCCGCCGCCGCCGCCGCTCGCGTCGCTGTCGCAGCCTCCGGAGATGAACGTGGGCCCGGGCGGCACCCTTGCCAGCCCGCACGGTCGCTCGGTCACCGAGCCGCCGCCGCAGGTCGTGATGGTGGGGGCCTCGCAGGGCACGCTGCCGTCCGAGAACCTCCCGATGTTCAGTGCCCACGGGACGTCTACGCGGCGCGGCGTCGTCCCGTGGCTCGTGATTGTCCTGGTGGTCGGGGCGCTCGTCGCGGGTTTTCTCCTGGGTTACGCGACCGCCCGCGCCCATTGAGGGAGTGCGGACCTTCCGCTAGCCTCGCGGACCATGACGACCGCTGAAACGCGCGATGCAGATGAACGTGACCGCGCTCTCGCTCCGTACCTCGACATGTTCCCGGCGTGGCTTCGCACGCTCGGCGAGGACGCCGGCGCGCTCGGCAGCGTCGTCTCGGCCGACGGCAACGACGAGGTGAAGCGCTACGTCACGTCGGGCCTCAACTACATCTTCAAGTCGCTCGATCTCATCCCCGACGGCATCGACGACCTCGGCTTCTGCGACGACGCGTTCGTGATCCGCGTCGCGGCCTCGCTCGCCGTCGAGGCCGAGCCCGCCGCGGCCGACGGCATCGTCGGCCGCCTCGCCGCGGACGCGAAGGCCGTCGAGGAGTTCCTCGGTGAGGACTACCCGCGCCTCGTCGCGTACGTGCAGGGCCTCCGCAAGGGCGCCGCGCGCGGCCGCACCGTCGAGGACATCATGACGGACGAGGGCGTTCGCACCTCGTTCGTGCACGAGGTCACGGCGTGGTCGAAGGAGTACCAGGTGCCGAGCTTCACGCGCGACGTGAAGACGCTCATCAAGCTGAAGGCGTTCCTGAGCGCGAAGCTCGCGTGAGCCTCCGCACGCTCGCCGCGACCGTCCTCGCGATCGCGAGCGTGCTCTCCGCCGCTTGCGGCGGCAAGGTGAGCGGCGTGTCTTCGTCGTCGGGCTCGTCGGGGAGCTCGACGTCCACTCCGACGCCGACGCTGCCTCCGTCCGGCACGGGCCGACCGGGGCGTCCGCCGCCGGCCATGGCGACGGCTGCGTCGGTCGCCTCCGAGATCGCCGAGACGTACTGCAAGTCGTTCTCGAGCTGCTGCGTGGGCACCGGGCAGCCGCCGATCGACGTCGCGCGCTGCCGCCAGCTCGTGGCCGCCGAGGTCGAGGCGAGCATCGTTCCCGAGGCCTCCCTCGGCGTGGAGGAGGTCGCGACCTGCCTCGATACCATCAAGGGCCGCATCGGCGTCTGCAGCGCAATCGACGCCCCGTGGTGGTCGCAGGGCACACTGCCGCTGCTCGCTCCAGGCACCGTGATGCAGGCCTGCGGGCAGATCTTCGGCTTCGCGAACCGCGAGCCGAGCCCCTGCACCTCGGACGCTTCGTGCATCGGGCTCGCCGCCAAGTGCGCGATCGATCAGTGCGTGGCCGCGACGCCCCTCGGCACCTCGTGCGCCGCGACGCCGAGCTGCCTCGACGGAGCCGTGTGCATCGCGGGCACGTGCTCGGCGTCTCCCGATGTGATGGAGAACGGCGCCTGCGCGACCGACGACGAGTGTCGCTTGGGGCTCGTCTGCGCGAAGGGCGCATGCCTTCCGTCGCGTGATTTTCCGGGTCTGAGCAAGCCGCGCTTCAGCCCGTATCGCATCGGCGCCGATACCTGCCGCGCGTACACGTACCTGTAGAGAGGTCGCGGCACCGGACGCGCGGGGCCTCGCAGCGATCCACGAGCTGAGATCTGCGCCGCTCAATGATCGCGCGGATCACCGGCCGATTGACGGCGTTTGTGCCGTAGGAAGGCCCGTGGCGCCATTCTCCTATACTGGCACCAGTCTGGCTCGTAGGGGCGCATGCGCAAGCTCCTCGCCTCCTTCGTCGTGCGCGACCGCAACGGCTCATGGACGTGCGACGTGACGAACGGCGCGGGCACCTGCCACGACGACAAGGGCAACACGCACGCGTTCTGAGGCGGCCCGCGACCTGGGGAGGGGCCCACCCGGCCCCCCTTCGCTGGCCCGCCCGGCCCACTCGCACGAGGCGAGCGTGAGCCGAATCAGGCGATGCCGGGGCCGCGGCTCTCGGGGCCGCCAGGGAGGCCCGGCTTCGACTGCGTGGTCACCGTCGGGGTGCCGTGCATCGTCGCCAGGAGCTCCTGGATGAGATCGCGCGCCTCGGGCTTCGTCTTCAGGTGGTTCAAGAGAAGCGTCGACGTGTCGCTGAACGCCTTCTCGAAGTTGATGCCCTCGCGCGTGCGCGAGGCCACCTTCTCGCGGCCGGCCGCGAGGTCCTCCTCGAGCGCCTCGGCGTAGCGCGCGAGCTGCGCGCGCAGCTCGTCGATCTGGCGACGGAGATCCTTCGCCTGCGCGTCCTTCACGTTGGCCTTGCCCTCGCGCTCGCTGAGCGACTCGCGCCGCGCCTCGAGGAGCGCGGCCGCTCCGCCGGAGCGCTCGAAGATCGCCCGCAGCGTCGCGCCGTTGCCGCCCTGCTGCGCCGCCTGATCGGCCTGCGCCTTCGCCGTCGCGCCCGCGCGCTCGGCGACCTGCACGAGCTCGCGGAGCTTCGAAGCCTCCTGCTGCTCGGCCGCGGCCTCGCGGAGCGCGCGCGACTCCTCGTGCGCGAGCTCCTCGACCTTTCGTCCGATCTCGGCGCGAAGGGCGCGCCCACGACGCTCGAGCGACTCGAGCTTCCGCGTGTGGCTCGCCACCTCGCCCTCGAGCCGGGTGGCGCGTGCGGCGAGGTCCCATGCTTGCCCGAGCCCCGTCTGGATCTCGGGAGGCATATTGCCTGTAGGATACACGCGACTCACCATGCGTGAGAACAGCGCGGCGCGGTTCGCCCACTCGATGACGCCCGGCGACTGCGGGGGCGGCGGCGGGGGCGGGGCCTGGTTCTCCGGCGTGGACTGCAGCTCGAACGGCGCCTGCGGGAGCGCGCGCTGGAGGGACTTCAGCTCCTCGTGGAGGTGGTGGGCGTCCTGGTAACGCTTGCGGCGCTCCTTCTCGAGGAGCTTCAGCACGACCGCCTCGGCCGCCGGGAGCGTGTCGGGCTTGATCGCCGACGGCTTCGGCGGCGGCGCGCTCCGCTGCATCTCGAGCAGCGTGTCGCGGTCGTTCGAGCGGAAGGGGAGCTGCCCCGTCAGCATCTCGAAGAAGAGAACGCCGAGCGCGTAGAGGTCGGACGGCGGACCGGCCTCCTCGCCACGCGCCTGCTCGGGCGACATGTACTCGGGCGTTCCGAAGACGGCGCCCTTCGGCGCGAGACGCGGGTCCATCGCGAGGTGCGCGAGACCGAAGTCGAGGATCTTGACGAAGTCCTTACGGCCACCGCGCGTCGACAGAAGAATGTTGTCGCTCTTCAGGTCGCGGTGCACGACGCCGAGGTCGTGAGCGCGCGCGAGTGCGGCGCACATCTGCTCGAGGATGTCGACGGCACGCGAGAGGGGCATCGGCCCCTTCGCGAGCTCGCTCGAGAGCGAGACGCCGACGAGGTACTCCATGACGAGATAGAGCTCGCCCTCTTCCGTCTCACCGATGTCGTGGATGTCGATGATGTGCGCGTGGTCGACGCGGTTGGCGGCGCGCGCCTCGCGGAGCATCCAGGCACGGAGGTGCGTCTCGCCGCGGAGGTCCGGGCGAATCAGCTTCAGCGCGACGACACGGTCGATGAGGACGTGACGGGCGCGATACACGACGCCCATGCCGCCTTCGCCGGCCCGCGCTTCGAGCCGGTAGCGACCGGCTACGACGCGTCCGAGCATCGGGTCCTGCGGCTTCGTGACGTTGCGCGAGGTGTTCACCAAAGCTCCTTTGAATCCGCATGAAACCGCAGGCAAGCTACGGTTTTCATGAGGCTACAAGGTCGGGCGACGGAAAGGAACAGGGACGCTTGGCCGCAACCGGCGCAGCGCGATGCTCCTGCTCGGAAGTCGCAGCTCAGAACGTGATGTTCATCACCGGGAAGCGAACTTCGCTCCCCGCGTTGTCGACGCCGAACGCCTTCTTCTGGCTCGCCGAGAAGACGGGGCGAACCTCGGGAACGGGAACGCCGACCCGCAGGCTGCTCGTGCCCTGGAAATTGATGAGCGAAACCGGGCCGCGTGCGCCGCGTGCCGGGGAGGGCGTGCCGCCAGCGCCGCCACCGGCGGGGGGCGTCGTGGGGGTGGGCGCGGGCGCGGGCGTCGTGCCGCCGGGCGCGGGCGTCGCCGCGGGCTTCGGCTCTGCGCCGATGACCGCGCCGCCGCCGGGCTTGCCCGGATCGGGCGGGGGGAGGTTCGTGACCGGGCGGTCCTCGCGGGCGCCTTCGCTCGGGAGATAGCGCGTCTGGTCGAGGGTGATGACGATCGCGGGAATGATGAGCGCGAGCCCGCCCGCGAGCATGTAGGCCGGAACGCGGCCGTCGCTCACGGCCTGCTCGACGAAGTAGCCGCCGACGCCGCCGGCGACCGCGCCTGCGCCTGCGCCGAGCAGGTAGGCCGTGCCCGAACGAACGCCCGCGATCGCCTCGACGAAGACGACGAGCTCGGCGCCGAGCAGAGCGCCGCCGGCGATGCCCTTGCCGTCCGGGCTCACTTCTTCAGCGTGCGCGACCTTCGGCGAGCCGAGGAGAACGGTGCCGGCTGCGACGGCGGCGAGAGCAAGAGCGCGCATGCTCGTGTTCGTGGAGGTGCGGCGATCCCGCTTGATTTGATCGAGCATGAAGTGTCGTGACCTCGTCCGTTGGTGGCCGCAACGTACCACGACGTTCACCCGTGCCGGAAGACCCGAGATCCGTGTAGATTCGACGCGTTTCGCGCAGCGGAGCGAAGAATCAGCCGGACGATGAGAGGCACGAGCCCCGACCCGATCGCGCCCGTCGCGCTGCGAGGTGCCGCGGTGGCGAGCCTTCTCGTGCTCCTCGCGGCGCTCGTGGGCGCCGCCGTGCGCCTCCTGCCGTGGGTGCTCGACCCGTCGATCCCGTGGGCGACGCTCGCGCCGTTCGCGCGGAGCCTGCTCGCGATCGCGGTCGAGGCGGCGATCCTCACCGGGTGGCCGGTCGGCTGGGCCATCGCGGCGGCGCGGCTCGTCGAGCGCGGCGAGGCACGCGTGCTGGCGTCGATCGGCGAACGGCCCTTGCAGACGCTCCTTCGGCTCGCCCCGCAGGCCGCGGTCTTCACGGTGATGCTCGCGGTCACGTCGGTCGCGCTGGGGCGTGATGCGGCCGCGCCGGGCCGTATCGTCGGCGCGCTCCTCGCCGAGGGGCGAGCCGCATGCGGCCAACCCCAGGAGGAGAGCCTCGAGGCGCCTCGGACGCACGCGGTCCCGTTCGTCTCCGCCACCTGGCTCTGCGCGCCCGGCGGGGCGCGGCTCGTCGGCCGCGCGCCGATCGGCGGCGTCGTCTTCACCGCCACGGGGGCTCAAGTGAGCGACGACCTCCGCCGCATCGACCTCGAAGACGCCCGCCTCGCGCTTCCCGCCAGCACGAAGACGGAGGCCAATCTCGCGTTCCGCATCCACGTCGGCACCCTGACGATGCGCGGGCTCGCGCCGTGGGCGCAGGCCTCGTCGGTCCCGCCCTGGCTCCGCGCCCTCGTCGTGACCTTCTCCGGCCTCGTCGCGGCGAGCTCGGCGGTGTTCGCCCTGCTCGAGCTCAGGCGGCGCCGCGTGGGGACCGTCGTCGCTGTTGCCATAGGCGCGGCAGGGCCTCTGGCGGCGCTCGGAGCCCTCCGGGGCCTCGAGCTGCGGATCCCTGAAGTGGCCTCCGGAGGGTGGCTCTTTGCCTTCATCCTCGTGCCCATGGCCGCGGTTGCGGCGGTCGCGGGGGCGGCGACCCTCGCCGCGCTCTTGCCGGTGGCACGCCGTACTGGTACGAAATAAGGACGGTTCGCGTCCTCCGGCCACGTCGGAAGGGCGAACGAGCCGCTCTCGTACGCATCGCGGTATCAGGCCGCCCAGGAGGCCCCCATGGGGAGCATCGGAGCACCCGAGCTCATCGTCATCGCGCTGATTGCCTTGCTCCTCTTCGGGGCAGGCCGCATCGCGGACATCGGCAAAGGCCTCGGTCAGGGCATCAAGAACTTCAAGCAAGGCTTGAAGGAGGCGGGCGACGACGACGAGGCGCCCGCGAAGGACGCCAAGTCCGAGAAGGAAGCGAAGCCCGCCGCCAAGGCAAAGAAGGAAACGAAGGAAGAAGCCGCCGAAGAGGCGTAGTTTCCTTGTTGGGGACCTCCGGCTCTTCCTTGTTGGGGACCTCCGGCTCTTCCTTGTTGGGGACCTCCGGTCCCCCTCGCTGCTTCGCAGCGAGCCTCCCCCAGGGAGAATCGGCGCTGCGCGCCGACCGTCGTGCGCAGCGCACGCCGTTTCTCGCTCTGCGTGATCGCGAGACGTCACAAGTGGAAGGTCTCAGCTTCGCTCGACGCAGGCGTGAAATTGGCGCCGTCTGCGGCGCCGTTCGCCGCAGGCGAATCACGCCGGGCCCGTCGCGAAATGGGGAGGCTCACGAAGTGAGGGGCGAAGCCCCACCAGGCAGGAGCGGCGAAGCCCCTCCTGCTAGACCCCGGACTTCTTCATGAACGCGAGCATCTTTTGCCACGCGTCGTCGGCGGCGGCCTTGTTGTAGGACGGGCGGTAGTCGGCGTTGAATGCGTGCTGCGCGTCCGGGTACACGACGATCTCGCCGGGGACCTTCTTCGGGTTCGCCGCGATCTCGCGGCGCATCATCTCGATCTGCCCGATCGGGATGCCGGTATCGAGACCGCCGTAGAGCCCGAGCACCGGCGCGTGGAGCTTCGCCGCCACGTCGATCGCCGTCCTCGTCTGCAGGGCGTTCGTCGGGTTCGAGAGGCGGCCGTACCACGCGGCGCCGGCCTTCGGACCTCCGCCCGGATTGTTGCGTGCACAATACAACCAGACGATGCGGCCGCCCCAGCAGAAGCCGGTGATGCCCACGCGGTCGCCGTCGAGCTTGCCGCTCTTCTTCGCCCAATCGACGGTGGCGTCGAGATCCTTCATCACCTGCTCGTCGGGGGTCTTGTTGACGACGTTGGTGATGATGGCGCCGATGTCCGTCATCTTCGAGACGTCGCCCTGGCGCGCGAAGAGCTCGGGCGCGATGGCCATGTAGCCGGCCTTCGCGAGGCGGCGACACACGTCCTTGATGTGCTCGTGCACGCCGAAGATCTCCGGCACGACGACGATGAGAGGGAACTTCGCGCCGCCCTCGGGCTGCGCTCGATACGCGGGCATCTCGCCGATCTTGACGTCACTGGCGACGAGGCCGCTCGCGTCGGTGTGGATCGTCTCGGCGCTCACGGGGCTCACCGCGAGGGCGAAGCCGGTGGCGAGGGTGGTCACTACGAAGGTGCGGCGTCCGAGCGTGCTGTTCATCACGTGCCTCAGGTCTTGGGGTCCGTCACGCGACCGGCGAACAGGATGCGCCCGCGCTTTTCGTCGTACACGAAGAAGAGGAACGGGTGGTCGGCCTTGAACTCGGCGATGGGGCCCATGACGGCGCTCGTCACGCTCATGCCGACGCCGCTCGCCGCCGCGGCCTCCGTTCCGTTCTCGTCGACCGACACCCACGTCTTCTGGACGACGCGCGAGATCTGGAGGCGCTCGCCGGACGCCGCCGGATCGGCGATGCCGGTGAAGTCCGCCTTGCCGGAGAACGCCGCGCGCATCCCGAGCTCCTGGAGAGGCGTGTCGAGCGGGCCGCCCCACTTGAAGGCGAACCGCGGGAGGCTGACCGCGACGCGCTGCGGTGCGAGCGCCTTCGTCCACGTGTCGAACGTGTCGGCGGAGAACGACTCCTCGAGCTTCGCGAGGCCGGAGGCGGCGTCCGGCAGGGCGACCAGCATCGAGAGGCGCGAGCCCGAGTAGCGCATGAGGAGCAGCTTCGTGGTGCCGACCTGCGCGAACGCGCGGAGCGCCGTGTCGTGCATCGTCGGCACGCTGGCGGTGCGGCCCGGCGCGGCGGTGAACGGCTCCTCCTTCGTCGCGCTCGCCGTGAACGGCGAGGACCAGCGCGCCTTGAAGTAGATCGCGTCCGAGACGAGGAGGCGAGTGCGCTTGTCGACCATTCCCTCGGCGAGGAGCTCGGGGAGCTTGTTCGAGGTCTTCTCGGCGACCCACGCGTTGATGCTGCGGCGCGCGACGTCGGGCGCGTTCGCGAAGTCCACCGGCTCGACGCTCGCACCGAATGCCGCGTTCGCCGCGCTCGTGAAGTCCTCCTTCAGCGTGAGCGCCTTGTCGGACCAGAGGCGATCGGCGACGATGAGCTCGGCGCTGCCGCGCGCGTCATTCCACGCGGCGGACTCGGCCTTCGCGACGGCGACCTGCTTCGCGGCGTCGGTCGGGCCCTGTAGCGTGGCGTGCATCTCGCGCGCAGTGTCGCCGCGCGCGCCGAGCGCCGCGAGCGCGAGGGCGTGGCGGACGCTCGCGCCGGAGATCATCACGTTGCCGGGGGCGCGCCTCAGGCGCGCGTAGAGCTTCGCGGTGAAGGCGTTCGAGGCATGGGCGTCGGCGTGCTCCTCTTCGGGGCTCAGCGACGCGGCGTCGGAGGCGGGCGCGGGCGGCGGGGTCGGGGTCTCGGTCGCGGTCGGGGCTGGGGTGAGGGCGGCGAGGAGAGGCGCCGGCGAAGAAGGGGAGGGGGTAGGGGCAGGGGCGCGCGCAGCGGGGGCTGGGTCGGACCCGCAAGCCGCGGCGGCAGCGACGAGCCCGAGACCGAGACCGAGACCGAGGAGCGAAGGAGCGGAGAGCGCGCGCATGCTCCTTTCTTCATCCGCGCCTCCGGAGCGTCAAGACGAGCCGCCCGCCCAAACGATCGCATCTCGGAGGCCTTCTTTTTCGGTGGTCTCGTAGGAGTGCCCGATGCGCCCGAGGCTCACGAACCGCACGTCCATCCCCTCGCGGCGGAGGTGCTCGGCCGCGCGCCTCATCGGCCCCGACGCGCCGTCGAGGTCTCCGGCCGCGAGCACGAGGCGCGCCACTCCTGCCGCGTCGAGCATCGCGCGCGACGGAGCGACGTCCGCGCCGATGAGCACGAGGCCGCGATAGCGACCGAGACCGCCGTGCACGAGATCGAGCGCGACGAACGCGCCCTGCGAGAAGCCGACGAGCACGCTCGCGCTGTCTGCGTCTGCGCCTTGCGCCTGCGCCGCGCGCTCCGCCCGCGCGACCACCGCACGCTGCTCGGCGTGCGTACCGGCCCACGAGAACGTGTCGTTCGCGAGATGCTCGTTCGCCTCGGGGCACACGAGCCAGCCGAGCTCGCTCGCGCCGTCGCGCAACCAGGGGCAGCCGTTCTCCGCGCGGCCGTGGATGCCGTGGAGGTAGACGACGGTGAGCGCCTTCGAAGGCGACGCCGCGCGCGGCGGGAATGCGAGGATCGTCTTTCCGTCCTCCTGCAACGCGAGCGGCTTCGTCGGGTACTTCGCGCGCAGTGTCTCGTCCCTCGTCGTGCGAGACCGCGCACCTGTGACGACGTGCGCATGAATCGGCAGCGGACGCGCGGCGGCGCGCGCGGGCACGACGAGCATGGCGAGCATGACGAGCACGACGGCGACGAGCGCAAGGCAGACGACGGCGGTCTTCCGCGCGGTGCGCGGGATCGAGAAGCTCTTCACGGACGACTCCCTCGGGCTGGGGGGCTGGGGCAGCGGTCGTCGCGGACGGATCGCTGGCGTCGCGCGGCAGGGCCGTGCGGGCATCGCGATGCGGGAGCGCCGTGCGCGCATCGCGCTCGGAAGGGCGGAGCTCGCGACACGCTTCTCGCGTGCGCTCGAGTCTCTCCGCGGCGACCTCAGCCCTTCATCGCGCGAGCTGCGCGATTCGTGACGAGCCCTCGCGAAATCGTCCCGTCACCCGATCGGGTGACAACCCCCTCGCGTGGTTACCCCGGGATTAGTAAGGTGTGTGTCGTGCCGCACTCCCTTGCTACCCGCCTCGATGTCGTCCAGCCGAGCGTGACCCTTGCGATGAACGCGCGTGCCGCCGAGCTGCGCGCGAAGGGCGCCGACGTGTTCGCGTTCGGCGTCGGCGAGCCCGACTTCGAGCCGCCCGCGCAGGTCCTCGAGGCCGCGAAGAAGGCGCTCGACACGAGCGTGTCGAAGTACACCGCCGTCACGGGCATCCCCGCGCTCAAGCAGGCGATCTGCGCCCGCACCGCGGCCGTGCGCGGCTGGACCCCGAAGCCGAGCCAGGTCACGGTCGCGATCGGCGCGAAGCACGCGCTCTTCAACCTCGCGCTCGCCCTCTACGAGAAGGGGGACGAGGTCATCATCCCGGCGCCGTACTGGGTCAGCTACCCCGAGCAGGTGAAGCTCGTCGGCGCCGAGCCCGTCGTCGTCCAGACGGACGAGGCGAGCGGCTTCAAGATGTCGCCCGAGGCCTTCGCGAAGGCGTTCACGCCGCGCACGAAGGCGGTCATCCTCTGCACGCCGTCGAACCCGACCGGCTCCGCGTACACCGAGAGCGAGCTCCGCGCGCTCCTCGACGTCTGGAAGAAGACGGACTCGTGGCTCATCGTCGACGAGATCTACGCCGACCTCGTCTACGACGGCTTCAAGCCCGTCTCCGCCGCGTCGATCCTCCGCGAGGACGCGGCCGCGATGGAGCGCCTCGTGATCATCGACGGCGTCTCGAAGACGTACGCGATGACCGGCTGGCGCATCGGCTGGAGCATCGCCCCCGAGCGTCTCGCGAAGGCGCTCGACATGATCCAGGGCCAGAGCACCACGAACGCCACGGCCATCGCGCAGCACGCCGCCGTCGCCGCGCTCACCGGCCCGCAGGAGACCGTCGAGACGATGCGCCTCGCGTTCCAGAAGCGCCGCACCGCGATGGTCGAGGGCCTTCGCTCGATCCCGGGCGTGAAGTGCCGCATGCCCGAGGGCGCGTTCTACGCCTTCGCGGACTGCCGCTCGCTCTACGGGATCGAGTACAACGGCAAGCCGATCGCCAGCGACGAGGAGGTCGCGTTCTTCCTCCTCGAGAAGGCCCACGTGGCCGCT
>Ga0335397_10003480_pt1 | contig 21025 bp, 18 predicted proteins | sample MAT04_FD_205740 | JGI IMG/M metagenome (GOLD analysis project Ga0335397, IMG submission 205740) | Freshwater microbial communities from Lake Fryxell liftoff mats and glacier meltwater in Antarctica - MAT-04 (spades assembly) (version 2) ... | reverse complement strand
GCTTCAGCAGTTAGATTTGCAACTCCACCTACGTAACCGCCAGAAGCAATAGGCCCATTTGCCACACCAGTTGCTCCATGGCAAATACCACAATTAATATTGTATAGTCTTCCTGCCTCTGCCAACTCTGCTTTCGTAATAGTATCAAATGGGTTTTTAACAGTAGCACTTAAATTATACCCGTTACTGTCATTTGGTAATGTATAAGGAAACAATTCTCCTCTTTTTATTGTTCCACTTGGTGGTTCGTTGTTAAAAAAAATCATATCTCCACCTTTGTTATACATATCCATCGTGAATTTTGTACTATCTCTATCTGCAAAGCTTTCGTAAGCTCTACTGTAGGCCATATCTGGCATATACGTTTTTCCCGGCTGACGCTTACTATCGCAACTTGCAAAAATTATTGCTACTGTTATTAATGTTGACGGTATTATATATGTAAGTAGTTTCATTGTGTTAATTATCCCTATCTCGCCGACAGGCAGGCATTAAACTAATTCGTTTTATTAATATCCTAATTCTTCTCTATACAATTTTTGCTCTTTGTCATATCTGCCAAGCCACCATCCGGTTTCTGCCATTTGCACATTTATTTCTTTTGCACCTGCATTTTGCAAAAAACTTTGCACTTCGCTGTCATTTGTTTTATCTGTACACTCAATGGCCATCACAAAATGATCATCAGTAGCACGTGGACTAAAATGATGCTTTTTTACAAATGGTGAAAGCTGGCATAAATAACAGAATGTAAGAACCATGCCTACTGCGGAAAAAAGTACGGTAAGTTCAAAAGTTATTGGAATCCATGCTGGTAAAGCAAAATTAGGTTTACCTCCAATATTTAAGGGCCAGTCTTTTGTAAAAACCCAACTTATAAAAGCTAATGCAGTAGTAGTTCCCGTAATGGCATAAATAAAACCTGCTGTGTGTAAACTTGTTTCTCTTAATCCCATTGCATGGTCTAACCCATGTACAGGAAAAGGTGTATAAACGTCATGAATTTTGTAACCGGCTTTTCTTACATTTTTTACTGCAGGAAAAAGTACCGCTTCATCATCAAATGATCCTACCACAAATTTTTTAATTCCGCTCATAGATTTATTTTTTATGCTTGGATCTCTGCCCAAGTCCACCAATTTCACCCGTAATTACTCAAACTAAACCCACTTCGGGTTTTGTAATCGATTTATAATTTAGTCTTCAAAACAATCTCCTTTGTAGGCCCCTCAATCGAAGGGGTTTGAGGAGGCAATTAATGCGCATGCTCAACCTCATCTATATAAAATTTCTCTGCATCTGCCTTTTCAATATCACTCATTTTTACTTTATAATTTTCGCCACTTGTTTTTAAGATTGATTTAATCTCTGCCACAGCAATAACCGGAAAGTATTTTGCGAAGAAAAAGAAGCAGGTAAAAAATAAACCAAATGTACCAAGGTAAAAGCCAATCTCATAAATGCTTGGGCTGTAGTAAGTACTCCAACTAGATGGTAAGAAATCTCTATAAACAGATGTAACAATAATTACAAAACGCTCATACCACATACCTATATTAACGATGATACTCATAAAGAATGTAACCGTAATATTTCTTCTTAATTTCTTACTCCAAAATAATTGTGGCGATACTACATTACAGAACATCATTAAGTAATAACTCCAGCCATATGGGCTAAAAATATTACCCCTGTTTTCAAAGAATGCATGTATTTCATACGGATTTTGTCCGTACCATGCTATAAACAATTCAGTTAAATAAGCTATACCTACAATACTACCTGTAAGCACAATAACCTTGTTCATAGCTTCAATGTGGCCAACAGTAATATAATCTTGTAGGTTCAACACTTTTCTTACAATAATTAACAAGGTCTGTACCATTGCAAATCCAGAGAATATAGCTCCCGCTACAAAATACGGAGGAAAAATGGTAGTATGCCAACCTGGCACAATAGAAGTTGCAAAGTCAAAAGATACAATGGTATGTACAGATAATACAAGCGGTGTACTTAAACCCGCCAGCACTAATGATAAGGATTCATGTCTCTGCCAGTGCTTTGTACTCCCGGTCCATCCAAAAGCTGCCACACCGTACATCATTTTACGAAACTTTGTTTTAGCTCTATCTCTTACGGTTGCAAAATCTGGCAACAAACCTGAGTACCAAAATAACAATGAAACCGTAAAATAAGTTGAGATCGCAAATACATCCCACAACAATGGAGAGTTAAAGTTTACCCACAACGGACCACGTGTATTTGGGTAAGGCAATACAAAGAATGCCATCCACACACGACCCATATGCCAAATAGGAAACTGCCCTGCACACATTACTGCAAAAATTGTCATTGCTTCTGCAGCACGGTTTACACCTGTTCTCCAGCCTTGTCTAAACAATAAAAGAATTGCAGAAATAAGGGTACCGGCGTGACCTATACCTACCCACCATACAAAATTTGTAATATCCCAACCCCATCCAATTGTTTTATTAAGATTCCATTGTCCAATACCGTAAGTAACCTCCCGATAAATACTGTATACACCAAATAACAACAATGCTACACTGATGTAAAATCCAATGTACCAAAGCTTGCTCGGCTTCATCTCAATGGGGCTGATAATATCTTCCGTTATCTGGTGATAATCTTTGTTACCATCTACCAACGGTTCCCTTTGTTGCGATTCGTATTTTAGTAATGACATATTTCTTATTTAAAAGCCTCACCTTCGTTCCCTCTTCAAAAATGAGGGAGGCCCGGCTTAAGTTCTTTTTTCAATATTAGTAATTAAGCATTTCTGCTTTTATTCTTTACTCATCTTTAACTACAAATCTAATTGCATTAAAAAACAAAGCGACTTTTTTCAGTCTACCAAAGTCCTTTGGGAGGCTTTAATGTGCCGCTTCTACTGCTTTCTCCTCTTTATGCCCCTCCGTTTTGTGTTCTCCCGCACCGTGTTCAGCCGCTGCATGATGCTCTCTTTCATTTCCATTGTTAACTTCTCTGTCTGTATTTCTTACTTTAGCTAAATAACTCACATTTGGAAGTACATGCAATTGCTCCAATACATAGAAATTTCTATTTACCTGCTCTACATTTCTTATTTTATAAACATCGCTTTGCTTGTCATTCACATTCCCAAAACTGATGGCATTTGCAGGACATGCCTGTGCACAAGCAACTTTTACATTTCGAACCAATGATGGGTCTTGTTGTTTTTTAGCCTCCAATTTACTATCCTGTAAACGCTGTACACAGAAGGAACATTTTTCAATTACACCACGAGACCGTATTGTTACATCTGGATTCAAAACCATTCTGGTAAGGTCGTCATTCATCTGCGCAGTTACTTCATTGGTATCTACACCAACAAGTGATTTTTGATTATCAGCAAAACTATCTGCTCCATTATAGTCGAGCCAATTAAAACGGCGAACTTTATAAGGGCAATTATTAGCGCAATACCTTGTACCGATACAACGGTTGTACGTCATTTGATTTAAACCTTCGCTGCTGTGGTTTGTTGCCGCTACCGGACAAACATTTTCGCAAGGAGCGTTATCACAATGCTGGCAAAGCATTGGTTGAAAAATTACATCAGGGTTTTCTACATCGCCGGTAAAATAGCGATCTATACGTAACCAATGCATTTCGTGCGCCCTTTGAACCTGTATCTTTCCTACAACACTCACATTATTTTCTGCATTACAAGCTACCACGCAGGCGCTGCAACCTGTACAAGTATTTAAATCGATACTCATTCCCCATTTAATACCCGGTTTTTCAAAATCCGGATACATGGTTGCATCTTTTACATAATCTGTTTTTCCATCTGGTGTAATCAATGCTCTCTCGTGCCTTGGCTCTTCTAAAACTTCTTCCGGATTTTTTCTATAACCTGCTAAATTGGTTTCGTAAATAACAGGGCGCCCTTCTGTAAAACCATGCACCTGTGTTTGTGCGAGTGCATAAGTCTCGCCTGTCTTTTCTATGGTAGCAGGAGAGGAATAAGAAAATGTAGTACCATCCCAACCTGCAAAAATATAAGCATTTTGCCCTGAGCCAATCGCGGCACGACCTATTCTATCAAGATTTACCGCTTTATCAGTATTAGCACTTGTTCTGCCATAACCTACTGCTATTGCAATAGTAGATGCATTTAGGCCAGGTATAATTAAAACAGGTAATTGTAACACTTTTCCATTTACCGTAATTTTCATTACAGGTTTTTCCGGATGCACTTCATAATCATCCGCATCTTTTTTACTGTTTGGATTTGCGACATCAAAACCAAATAATTTTTTGGCCATTGATGGGGCAACCATAGCGTAATTATCCCATGTAACTTTTGTAATAGGATCTGGCAATTCCTGCAACCAAGGATTGTTTGCCTGACTACCCGTACCCATTCCTATTTTTTGGTAAAGTACTACTTCGTACTCACCTTGTTTTACTGTAGCAATTTTGCCAGATGCAGCGCCTAAACTTGAGGCATTATAAGCCCCGCTATTGGTTATAGCAGTAGAGGGTGATTCAATTACACCATCCTGTAAAGCTTTATCCCAAAGTTCTGGTGTAACTAATTTGGTAGCCCAATATGTTTTTAAATAATTTTCGTACGCATCTGTCACAGTGGGTATAGTTCCCTGCACATATCCTTTTACTGCTGTATCTTTTACAACGGGGGCAATTGCCATAGCAGCACCACTCCAGTTAAGTAAGGATGTTTGAAAAGATCTTGTTTTAAATAACGGATTGATGATGGGCTGAATAAGACTTACATAACCAGAAACAGCTTCTGTATCTCCCCAGCTTTCCAGCCAATGGTTGCTTGGTAAAATATATTTACACAATTCCGTTGTTTCGTCCATCGTACTGTTAAAAGATACACTTACAGGCAATTTTGTAATCGCTTCCCCAAACTTTTTACCATCTGCATAAGTATATACTGGATTACAGTCATACACTAATAAAGCACCAACTCCACCTGCATTCATATCCATAGCAAGTTTTACCATGTCGGTATCTATTCCTTTACGAGTATTTGAAGTAGCTGCCCAGTTAATAGTTGTCCCGTTCGCACCAATTGCTTCATTAATAGCGTTAACTACTAATTGTACATTTACATCGTTACTACCACATACTACCAGAGAAGTACCTTTATTTGCTGCAAGTAAAGCGGCAGTTTGTTCTATCCCTTTTGCTAACCTTGCGTCTTTTAATGCCGGTGCGCTTGCTGCACCGCCTAGTTTTGCCAGTAAAGCCAATGCTACTGCACCAGTTTCAGAAGGTTTGTGAGTATAACGATCATCTGCATTGCTACCCGTCATACTCATCATGCTTTCAAAATGAATGTGGCGACTTAATTCGGGTTTAGATCCTTTTACTTTCTTATTTTCAGAATATTGTTTGCTGTATTCAGTTGAATTTAACCATGTTCCTAAAAAATCGGCGCCAAGGCTAACAATTGTTTTTGCTAAATCAAAACGGTATTGAGGCAATGCTCTTTTACCATAGGAAGCTTCATTTGCCAGCAACATACCACTATAACTAACTGCATCGTATTGTATGTGACGACTACCGGGATATTTTGCTATAAAGTCAGTTATAATTTGAAGCGTAGATGGTGAATGTATAGTTGAAGTAAGTAATACAATCGGTTTACCAGCTATACCGGCCATTGCCCCCGCTATAATCTTGTCGAAATTTTCGAAACTCGTAACTTCTTTGTAATCACTGCCACTCTTCTGCAAAGGATGACGAAGACGTGTAGGATCGTATAAGTCTAAAACAGAAGCCTGAGATGCAGCACTTGTTCCACCTTTTGTGAGGGAGGAAAGTTCATTTCCTTCAATTTTAATTGGACGGCCATCTCTCTGCTTTACCACAACACTTATTGCATCTCCACCATTTACATAAGTAGAAGCATAATAATTAGCTACACCAGGAATAACGCTATCAGGCCGTTGAAGAAAAGGAACAGCTTTGCGTACCGGCATTTCGCAGCTTGCAGCTATCGCGGCAGCAGCAGTGCTAAAACCAAGATATTTTAAAAAATCTCTTCTTGGCGTTTTTAAATCCAGCAAACCTTTACCATCCAATTCTTCCAATGGAAGTAATTCTTCCTGAAATTCTTTTTCAGCAGCTTGTTTAAACCTGTCTGATTGGTTAAGATCTCCAAAATTTTGCCAATATTGTTTATTACTCATACTAGTTAAAATGTGCCTAAAACAAACCTGCTATTGTGCTGATTTGCTAATGTGCTGATTCTTTAAATTCGAAATTTAAAATTTTATCAAAGTGCTTCCTATATTAGTGCTTTCATTAGCACATTATCAAATTAGCTATTGGCTAATTTTTTAATAATGGCATTTCTGACACTCCGTTCCACCTATTTTCTCAACTGTTACACTATCCATTCTGTGCGGATTTGGTATTTTTTTACCCTTGTTATCAAGAACCGAATCCTTCATTTGCTCATGGAACTTTTCGTAGATGCTGTAAAATTTGTTGCCCGTACTATCTGCCTTATTGTAAAAATCAACTTTTGATTCTCTATGACAGTTAATACACCAACCCATACTTAAATCAGAAAACTGATAAACTTCAGGCATTTCCTGAATATTTCCATGACACGTCTGACAATTTTGCTTGCCAACTTTTACGTGTTGGCTATGGTTAAAATAAACATGATCTGGCAGGTTATGAATTTTAACCCACTCTATTGGGTGAGATCCATCCGGCTTGCCATCGTTGTTGTTATCAGGATTATATTCCTTCTTCTCCGCATTCCATCCTGCGTAAGCATATAATTTTTGAATTTCTGCAGTACCATTTACCGATGTTCCATCTTCTTTTGTGATGGCTTCTCCTTTATACTCTTTAATAGCCATATGGCAGTTCATACATACGTTTACTGAAGGAATACTACCACTCTTGCTATCTTGCGTGCCACCATGGCAATACAAACAACTAATTTGATTGGTGCCTGCATGTACTTTATGTGAATAATAAATTGGTTGCTCCGGCTGGTAATTTTTCATACGACCCAAACCATAAGCGGCAGTAATTGTAGTATAGCCTCCCAAGCCAAAAAGGAGTAATACTGCGGTCATTAAATAAGTTTTGTTTCTATAAAAAGGAACTGGTTCGCCACGGTAAATACCTTCTTTATCATCAGATAATTTACGAAGGTTACTATTTACCTGTAATAATATGAAAGCAACTATTGCTAGAATAAGGGTTAAAATACCAAAGAGAAGAGAATTGTTATCACTGCTTTCAGATGCTGTTGCGCCGCCGGGTACTCCTTTTCCCGGATCAGGTGCTTTGTAAGCATCCACATAAGCCATTATAGCATCAATTTCTGTTTTTTTCAAAGACGGAAAGGCTGTCATAACAGTAGGTTTCCATTTTTCAAACAATGCCTTTGAATATGCATCGGTAGCAATCATGCCAGACGGATTGGCCACCCATTTGTATATCCAATCTTTGGAAGGCGTTCTTTCTTTCCAACCTTGTAAGGCAGGACCTGTGTAATCAACATCAGGCTTATGGCAGTTGGCACAATTTGCTTTAAAAAGTGCCTCACCTTGTGCAAATGCACTATTATTTGAGATAAAACCAATGATGATTAGGCTTGCAATAAACCGAGTAATGAATTTTGTGTAACGAATCATACAATTAAGCCGGGTTTTTTGTAGAAAATGGCTATTCCGAGTGCAAAAATAAGACAGGATACTGACAAACTATCAACATTTTTATTTTTTTTTAACGAAAATTCTCCTATTTATCTAAAATAGGAAGAAGAATTTATTTTGATTGTCATCAGTTTGTAACCAAATTAGTGAATTAAAATATGTGTTTGAGGTTAGGTATTTTACCGGAAATTTGCTTCACATTTGCCCTATGTTTAAAAAACTACAAAATAAATGGAAAGTCAGTGCAGGAAGACTCTTACTCATTATTGCCACTTTTGCCATTGGGGGAAGTTTGTGTGGTTATTTAGGCAGAAAAGTTATGGGTTTTACTTACGTAGATAAAGGTATTGTTTGGGTTATATTATATATATTAATTGTCAGTATGTTATGGCCTATTTGTGTAATTTTAATAAGTATTCCTTTAGGTCAATTTACTTTTTTTAAAAAATACTTAAAAAATATTATTGAAAGAATGGGTGGTAATAGTAATAAAGGAAGTAATAGGAGAGAGAATATTAAAACACCGGAAGTATGAATATAGCCATATTTGCCAGTGGTGCTGGTACCAATGCACACATAATTATTAAAACATTACCCGCCTTTTTACCAGACAAATGTGCAACTATAGCATTAATTGTTTCAAATAATCCCACGGCTGGAGTTATCAATATTGCTAAAAAAGCACATATACAGTTTGAAATATTAGATCTAAAAAAAAAACCTACACAATTTCATTCAACTCTTTATTTAAACATTTTACAAAAGCACCATATAGATTTTATTGTATTGGCAGGGTATTTAAAAAAAATACCACAAGAAGTAATTGCAGCATATCCGCAAAAAATGGTGAATATTCACCCTGCATTATTGCCTGCTTATGGTGGAGCAGGCATGTACGGCAAGCATGTACATGAAGCTGTAATAGCAGCAGGCGAAAAACAAAGCGGTATTACTATGCACTTTGTAGATGAAATGTATGACCATGGGAAAATTATTTTTCAGGCTAATTGTGATGTGGAAAAAGGTGAAACTAGCGAAAGCCTCGCTATGAAAATTCATGGTTTAGAACATCAACACTACACCAAAGAAATTTCTACACTTATTCTTTCTCAATTTCCTGTTAAATAAATGAGTGCTTTTCTTTGATAATTTTTTGTGCCGTAATATTACCCATCAAAAAACCAAGGTTTGCGCTTAATTTTTACATCAGTCGTTGTTTATTTTTTCTCATTAGGCACATCAGCACAAATTGTGGTGAGCGGCACTGTGTTAGATAATAGTAAAATAAACTTTGTAGAAGGTGCAACAGTTATGAGTACGGGCAACAAAATAACTTTTACAGATTCACTTGGCAGGTACTGCATTCAAACAAATAATGGTGATTCTGTATACTTCGTTTACAATAACAAACCCACTCAAAAATTTGCTGTCAATAAAATTCCAAATGCAAACCAGTTCGATATTTCTCTTCATATTTCGGTAAAAAGCAAATATGGAATTTTGAAAGAGGTGGTTGTATATTCAAAAAATTACAAACAGGATTCTTTAGAAAACAGGCAAAATTACGGTGAAGTATTTTCGTACCGCAAAAATGGTGTTGGTACCTCTATTGGCCCTGGCGGTGGCGTGGGATTAGATGCTAATGAGCTTATAAATATGTTTCGTTTTAAAAGAAACAAAAGAATGAAAGCTTTTCAAAAAAGACTAGAGGCAGATGAAGAGGAAAAGTATATAAATTATCGTTTTAACAAAATATTTGTTCGTCGTATTACACGATTAAATGGAGCGGCACTCGATACTTTTATGGTTTGGTATCGTCCTTCGTATGAGTTTACAAGCATCAGCAACGAAATAGAATTTAACCAGTTTGTGCTTAACGCCTCTTATCATTATAAAAAAATGTATCCAGATGTTGAAACAAAAAAGCAATTACCAAAAATGGAAGTGAAAAAAGCAGATCAACAATAAAAATTTTACAGCGTTACGTTGCATTTCTATAACATATTTTTATGTAAGCAAAATCAACAACCCTCGTATATAGTATTCAGCAGGATAATTATTTAACTACACAAAAAGTATAAAAAATGAAACAGTATTTCACAGCATTATTAAGTTTGATTATTGTAGCAAGTGCATGCACTGCGCAGCAGGCAAATAAAAAAACGGAAACCAAACCAACTGCACAAACCTTTTCAAAAGGTAAAACAGAAGCAGAATGGAAGAAAATATTAACACCCATTCAATTTGATGTAATGGTAAAGCGTGGTACAGAAACACCTTTTCAAAACCCTTATCATGATAACCACGAAAAAGGTTTTTATGTAAGTGCAGCAACAGGCGATACATTATTTTCATCTGAAACCAAATTTGAATCAGGTACGGGTTGGCCAAGTTTTTATGCGCCGGTAGCAAACAACAAAGTAACTGTTGTAAAAGATGATAGTTATGGCATGTCGAGAGATGAAATTATTGAAACGAGTACAGGTTTGCATTTAGGACACGTATTTAACGATGGACCAAAACCAACGGGGCTTAGGTATTGCATGAACTCAGCCGCTTTTAAATTTATAAAGAGTAAATAATCTTAAAATTTATCATCCACTGCCCCTTTTAATAAGGGGCATTTTTATGGCCGCACATTTCCCTTTTTCGATTTCTTTAAACTGCCACTCCAACACATTATTGCCTAATTTTACATCCTACAATTATTATGGCCGTCAACAAAATAAGCATCGAAGAATTTTTACTGTTTGCAAAAAATCACCCTGTGCTCGATGTGCGAAGCCCCGGTGAATATGCACACGCCCATATGCCAGGCGCTATTAGTTTGCCATTATTTAACGACGAAGAAAGAGTAAAAGTTGGTACAACCTATAAACAACAAAGCAGGGAAAATGCCATCAAAATTGGGCTGGATTTTTTTGGACCAAATATGCGGGGGATGGTGGAGAAGGTGGAAGAGATAGTTAGCAGTGGGTCCCGCAGAAATGCGGGAGCAAAAGTCAAGAGGCAAGAGGCTGTAAGCATTGATCAATTAGAAAAGAGTCCAAATATTGAAAAGATTGATTGCCCACTGCCGACTGCCAACTGTGTCCTACTTCACTGTTGGCGTGGCGGAATGAGAAGCGCAGCTGTGGCCTGGCTGTTAGACTTATATGGTTTTAAAGTTTACACACTTATTGATGGTTACAAATGTTACAGAAATTGGGTGTTAGACCAATTTTCAAAAGCATATAATTTTAAAATAATTGGTGGCTATACAGGTAGCGGAAAAACATTGTTGCTACATGCATTGGCAAAAGAAAACAACCGAATTATAGATTTAGAGGGTTTGGCAAATCACAAAGGTTCTGCATTGGGAGCTTTGGGAAATCCACCTCAACCTACACAGGAAATGTTTGAAAATATGCTTGCAGAAAAGCTTGCTGTACAAACAAAAACTATAACTATTGACTCCGCTCCAAACTGCCAAATGCCGGCTGCAAATTGCATTTGGCTCGAAGATGAAAGCCAGCGAATTGGTAACTTACAAATACCGATGCCTTTGTGGTATTGCATGCGAAAGGCACCAGTATATTTTGTTGATATTCCTTTTGAAGAAAGATTAAGTTATTTAACGGATGAATATGGCGTTCACGAAAAAGCAGGTCTTGTAAATGCCATTATGCGCATTCAAAAAAGACTGGGTGGTTTAGAAACTAAAAACGCCATTAACTTTTTGCTTGAAAATAATTTTAAAGAAAGCTTTAGAATATTGTTACACTACTACGATAAGTGGTACGCAAAAGGTTTGTACAATAGAGAAAATGCAGAAAGTCTTATAAAAAACATTCCTGCTAAATTGGTAAATACAGCACAAAATATTGAACTAATAAAATTGAATAATAATTAAGATGAGCGAAATAAAACTTACACAATATTCTCATGGCGCAGGTTGCGGTTGCAAAATTTCTCCGCAGGTATTGGATGTTATTTTAAAAGGCAATATTGCAATGCCAGATAACGATAAATTAATTGTAGGGAACCACAGTAAAGATGATGCAGCGGTGCTGGATTTAGGAAATGGAACCGCACTGATTTCTACTACTGATTTTTTTATGCCAATAGTTGACGATCCTTTTAATTTTGGACGCATAGCATCTGCAAACGCCATTAGCGATGTGTATGCAATGGGTGGAAAACCGATTCTGGCAATTGCTATACTTGGATGGCCAATAAACAAACTTTCGCCCGAAGTTGCACAACAGGTTATAGATGGTGCAAGAAGTATTTGCAAAGAAGCAGGCATTTCTTTAGCGGGTGGTCACAGCATTGATTCGCCGGAACCAATTTTTGGCTTGTCTGTAAATGGAATTGTAGACATAGAAAATGTAAAACAAAATAACCAGGCAAAGGATGGCGATATATTGTTTCTTACCAAACCAATTGGCGTGGGTATATTGACTACTGCAGAAAAAAAATCGTTGCTAAAAGAAGAACATAAAAACATGGCTGCAAACCAGATGATGCAGCTTAATAAAATTGGTGAGCAATTAGGAAAATTAGCTGCCGTTACAGCTATGACCGATGTTACAGGTTTTGGGTTACTTGGCCACCTTACAGAAATGGCAGAGGGAAGCGGTTTGAGTGCTGAGGTAAATTTTGGTGCAGTTCCACTGATTAATTCCTCAATTAAAGAATATATTTCTCAAGGCTGTGTGCCAGGCGGTACAAAAAGAAACCGTGACAGTTACGGTCATAAAATTACAAATCTCACTGAAGAACAATGGGCAATTTTGGCAGACCCGCAAACAAGTGGTGGGTTATTAATTGCTGTTAACAAAAACGGGGTAGATGAGCTTACGGAAATATTAAATGAAAACGGCCTGGGTGCTTTTACAAAACCTATTGGGCAACTTGTAAGCAAGGCAGAAAAAGTGGTGACTGTTATTTAAATCATCGCCATGCATTTTTCTACCGGAGAAATTTTAGGTTCCATTGGTGTAACCATTTTGTTACTGGCTTTTCTGATGAACCTGTTGCAAAAATGGAAACAGGATAGCCTGCCTTATATTTTATTAAACATTGTGGGCGCAGGTTTATCCTGCGCCTCCAGTGTGGTCATTCGTTTTTTTCCTTTTATTATTTTAGAAGCAACCTGGATGCTTGTTTCCATTTTTGCACTTATAAAATATATTAAGCAGCGGGCTTAAGACCATCTATTTGCTTGGCAAGTTTTGTATCCTTAGCTGTTACTATATCGCCGGCATCGTGTGTGCTCAACCAAATTTCTACTTTGTTGTAAGTGTTTTTCCATGTTGGATGATGATCCGCTTTTTCTGCCAACATAGCCACGGCAGTCATAAATGAAAACGCCTCAACAAACGTTTTAAATTCAAATTTTTGATAGAGCTTTCCGGATTTTTCTTTCCACATAAATTTTATTTTTAAAGAATTAGAAACTGTTTGTTTTTAATTTTTTCGTTCGTCATTTCTGTTACCAGTTGCACTGCAGGCAATAATCTTAATGATTGTATCAACACGCTCACTTCATCTTTTTCCATCTCTTCTCCTTTTGCCAACCACAAAAAATCGAGGTGTTTAAACTCCGGTAATAAATATTCGCCATCGTCTTCGTTGTTATACAAATAATGCACCATAGTAGAACCAGGCACAACATATTCATAAATAGAAAAAAAATAATTGCGTTCCTTTTTTCTTAATTGTATCTCCAAACTGTGGTTCATTACAAAATGAAAACCCAGTGCCTGGTTTATATGCCAGCTAAACTGATAGTCTTTTACCGGCGCAACAATGCCCAACAAACAGGTGCTGTCAAAGAATTCTTCAATTAATGTTTCTGTATCTATTTTAAGTTTCATGAGAAGCCTCTCCCCCCGCCCTCTCTGGAGGAGAGGAAGCCGGTTCGTAATTATTAAAAGTTATTTTACAAATTAATGTTTTATTCGAAAAACTCACCCCCGCCTTTTCAAAGGAAAGGAGCCACACTCTGATTATACAAAATCACTTTACATCTTCAGAGTTTAAAGTCCTCTCCTTTAGAGAGGATCTAAGTGAGGTTCGTTGTGTGAACCTTTTTGTCCAAATTTCACCCCCTCTTTCCAAAAACCTCACCCGCGCCTCTCTCCCGCAAAAAAGCGGGACAGGCAAGAGAGTAGCCAGACTCTGATTATATAAAATTACATTACATTTTCAGAGTCTAAAAGTCCTCTCCTTTGGAGAGGATTTAGGTGAGGTTTTTGTTTTGCTTTTAAAACCTCACCCCCGCCTCTCCAAAGGAGAGGAGCCAGACTCTGACACTTTTATATTCGTTAAAGTATTAGAAAATAAAGTCCCCCTTCGGGGGATTTAGAGGGCCCTTAAAAAGTCACCACCAATTCCATCACCTCCTTTCCCCTCACTAATTTTACTTTTGTACCTTCTCCTTTGTTAAATTTATTCAAAGCGTCCATGTAACCCTGCACATCACTAAATTTATGTTCGCCGAGTTGGGTTAATACATCCCCTGTTTTTATACCCGCTTTTATGGCTGGTCTGTTTTCAGATATACCATCTACCAAAACACCGTTGCCGCTAAAAGTATAATCCGGCATTATTCCCATGCTTACTTTAAAACTGCTTTTACCCACAGATACTTCCCTGGTTTTTGTAAAAGCAAGTTTATCCATTTCGTTTGTTTGCGCAATTATGTTTTCTATGTATTTAATAATTTGTAATTCTCCTTCGTAATTTATTTTATCTGCGTCATCGGTTGGTTTGTGGTAATCTTTGTGGCTGCCCGTAAAGAAAAACAATACCGGAATATCTTTCTTGTAAAAGGATGTGTGGTCACTTGGTCCGCTGCCGCTGCTGTCTACATTTATTTTAAAATAGCCATCTTTTGTATTGATAATTTTTCCCCATGTTGGCGATGTGCCATACCCACCAATCGTGAGACCGTGAGTACTGTCATTCAGCCTTCCCACCATGTCCATATTTATCATATAGTTCACCGTTTTTAAGTCAAGTCCGGCATGCTCTGTAAAATATTTTGAACCAAACAAACCCAGCTCCTCTCCCGAAAATGCAACAAACAAATAATTGTATTTTTTGTAAGATGATTTTTTTAATTTCTTAGCCAATTCAATCAATGCCGATGTGCCACTTGCATTATCATCTGCACCGTTGTGTATCATAGGCGTGGGACCCGTGTACAAAGAATTATGATCTTCGCCATAACCAAGGTGATCGTAATGCGCACCAAGAATAACTGTGTTGGTTGCTTTGTTATTTATGTAACCAATTACATTATGCCCGGTTTTTATTTTTGCTGTAACAGAAATTGATGCCGTTGCTCCTTGTAAACCGTTGGTTAAACTACTTCTTAAAATTTCTTTTACATAAATAACCGGTATGGCAAGCGTGGGCGTTTTGTCTTTCTCATCAAATTTTAGATCGTCTTTTATTGTACCGGTGTTTGTAAAAATTATCAGCTTTTTATTTTTTGAAATTTGGTCATTGCAAACACTCAATATTCTTTCTTTTAAATCGAAATGCGGATTGTTTTGGTTTTCTTTTAATAAGCCTGCCAGATCAAAAAAAACTATATTTTTTTCAATTTCGTCTAATGCCGTTGTTGGAAGGTTTCCCGAAAATGCAAAAGGAAAAAAATGTTCTGTTTCTGAATAGGCTATATCTCCAATAATAAAAGACGTGTTTTTTCCTATTTCTCTTCCTTCATTTACTTCAAACTCCTGTACATATTTTTTATCTGTTGTAAAACTTTGCAAGCCGGCTTTTTTAAATTCAGTTTGGATAAATTCATAGGCTAATATTTCGCCGGCCGTTCCTGTGCGCCTACCTTCCAATTTATCATCAGCTAAAAAGTTAATGTTCTTTTTTAGTGCTTTTATTACTTTTTTTTCCTCCTTTGTTTGTTGGGCAAATACATTAACAGAACAAAAAAGCAATGCAGCTAAAATAAATTTCATGGTTTGTTTCTTTATAGATCGGCAAAGTTATTCAATGCTGTGTTAGCATTTTCGCAAAAGTTTTAATTTTAAACGAAGGCGCATAATTTTACACATATCATAAAAGTTAAAGTACTTTTTAGTGAAATTTTGTGCAGCCAATCTTTTATTAGATTTGCAAAAATTAAAAAGGACGAGGAATGAGTACCAAAGAACGTAAAGAGATTGAAAAGGAAAACCGACGAAAATTAATTTTAGATGGTGCCGAACAAGTGATGCGCCAGCACGGATTACATGGGTTAAGCCTCGAATTGATTGCACAGGAAACACAACTTGCAAAAGGAACAATTTATTTATACTTTAAAAGCAAGGAAGAAATATTGAGTGTGTTAAGCATTAAAGCAAGAATTCTTTTGTATTCTGAATTTCAAAAAATTGAAAAAAGCAAGGACACAGAAATCGATAAATTAAAAGCTATTATCAACGTAAACTACCAATTTTATAAAAAAAAGCCATTGAACTATGATTTAATGTCTTTATATGAAGTAAATAACAAACTTACAGAAACAGAAGAAATGCAGCAGTCTGGTGATAATATTACCAAACTTATTGTAGGAATAGCTACTAAAGCACAAAAAAACGGTACATTAAACCCCAATATTAATCCGCTAATTTTATCTATGGGTTTGTGGGGAATGTCAGTAGGAATGTTGCAATTAATTAAAGTACGGGGTTCAATAATGAAGGAAAAATTAAACATTACTGAAAAAGAATTAGTTAACACCTTTATAGAAATGTTAGAAAACGGCGTAAGAAAATAATTTTTTCCAAAAAAATGAACGCAATTCATTTTGTGAACTATATTTGTAAAAAATTACAAAAATGACCTACCCGCTCAAAAAGCGAATACCAATTTATGCATTCGGTATTTGTTTCTTTATTACGAATGCTGCGTTTGCCCAGCTACAGAAAATGTTGACTCTGGATGATGCCATTGCTTTAAGTATTGCGCACAGCAGGCAATTAAAAATTGACAGTACCCAACTTCAAATTGCAGACTCAAAAATTAGGCAGGTTGAAAATATGCAGTTGCCACAAGTGGGCGTAAACCTAAGCTATATACGAATTAGCGACAACATCACTCCATTTAAAGCCAATTTTCCGTCCGGTGAAGTGATCTTGAATCCTCAAATACTTAATCAATCTTTTAACTCATTGCAAATCAGACAACCTGTTTATGTGGGCGGAAAAGTAAAAAGCGGCATCGAACTGCTAAAGCAAGAAAAGCAGACCATTTATTTTGATATAGAAAAAAATAAATTAGATGCTGCATATAGCATTACTACTTTGTGGTACAATCTGTTTGTACTAAAAGAAACCAGAAAAATTATTGAAGCCAATATTCAATTACTGACCAATCAGCAAAAGGATGCGCAAAATTTTGTAGACCAAGGCGTCATTTTAGCCAACGATGTTTTAAAGATTGATTTAGCAACTACAAATTTAAGGTCGAGCTTAACAGACATTAACAGTAATATCAATCAACTTAAATACAATATCAGTTTGCTTACGGGTTTAGATTCCAAAACAAATATTGACATCCCCGAAACATTACCAGGCAATCCCAAACAAAATGGTATGTTAGGGGATTATATAAACGCTGCTTTAAAAAACCGACCTGAATTAAAGGGATTGAACATACGCCAAAAACAGTCAGATGTAGGATTAAGACTAACCAAAACAGATTACCTGCCTACGGTTAGTTTTGGCGGCAATGTAAATTATAACCAACCAGAGCAAAGGCTGTTTCCAAACACGGCACAATTTACAGGTACATGGAATGCAGGTGTTTTTCTTAACTGGAACCTATCAAATCTTTACACCAACAAAGAAAAAGTAAAAGAAAGTAAACTAAATATTATAAAGGTAAATCAAGCTTTAGACCAGGCAACAGAAGGCATACAAATAGAAGTAAATACTGACTACAATAATTATTTACAGGCCACTGAAAAAATAAACATAGCAACCAAAGAAGTAGAACTCGCTACCGAAAATTTTAGGGTAGAGCAAAACCGTTTTTCCAATAACATTACTACACCTACAGAGTTTTTAACCGCCAATACACAATTGGTGCAATCAAAAATAAATCTTACCGCAGCTACTGCAAATGCAGAATTAGCTTACAAAAAATTATTAAAGTCAACCAATTCAAAAAATTAAAAAATTACAGCTAAAATGAAACAATTACACCAATTAATATTGATAGCAACTACCATAGTTTTTGCGGGTTGTTCAGGTAAAGAGAAAACAGATAATGCACAATTAGAAACAAACATCAGCCCTGTTATTCCCAAAATAAACAGCACAGTCGTAAAAGTTTATGTAGAAGATAACCAAGCTGTAAAAGAAGGAGACACGTTAGTTTTATTAGATGATGCTGATTACAAAATAGCCGTACAGCAAGCTGAAATTGCAGTAGCAGTTGCAATGCAAAACGTACAGTTATCTAGAAGTACAAGAGGTACCGCATCTTCTTCCGTGTCATCTGCAGCTGCTAATTCAAGCGCTGTTGCAGCTAATATGTCTTCTGCAAAAGCCGGGGTAGAGGCTGCAAAAGTTCGTGTAGATGTAACGACAAAAAACTACCAGCGCTTTAAAAATTTATTGGACCAAAAAAGTGCTACACAGCAGCAGTTTGATGGTATAAAGGCAGAAAAAGAAGCAGCAGAAGCACAACTAAAAATGGCAGAATCGCAAATAGGTTCATTGAACGAACAGATAGCAGCATCAAAATACCAGGTAGCAACTACACAGACTACGGTTATAACATCTGATAATGGAATAGGGTTAGCGGAGCTTTCTGTGAGGCAGGCGGAGAACAGTTTAGCAGCAGCCAAATTGCAATTGTCGTATTGTGCTATTACTGCACCGGGCAATGGAATAATCTCTAAGAAAAATGTACAAAAAGGACAAGTAGTATCCATCGGGCAACCATTGATGGCAGTTGCAGACAATCAAACAATATGGGTTGTAGCAAACTTTAAAGAAACACAGATAGAAAATATGAGGGTTGGGCAAGAGGCATTTATTACAGTAGATGCTTATTCGGACAAAGATTTTAAAGGGAAAGTAGCGTCATTTTCGCAGGCAACCGGTTCAAAGTTTTCATTGTTACCGGCGGACAATGCAACAGGAAATTTTGTGAAAGTGACGCAACGCATCCCTGTAAAAATAGAATTTACAGATGCTGAAGATGCTAATTATCCGTTGCGTGCAGGTATGAGTGTAACCGTAAAAGTCAAAACCAAATAAACACATCATGGAGACCATCACCTTACAAAAACCAACCTATGAAGTTGGTGCAAGAAAATGGTTGATCACCATTACTGTAATTACCTGTGCTATTATGGAATTGATAGATACAAGTATTGTAAATGTTGCCACCAGGCAAATTGCCGGAAATCTTGGTGCAACCATTGAAGAAACCGCTTGGGTAATTACAGCTTACGCTATTTCCAACATCATCATTATTCCATTAACCGGATTTTTGAGTAATATTTTTGGTAGAAAAATTTATTTCACAGCATCCGTTATACTCTTTACGGTTGCATCTTTTTTATGTGGTTTTTCAAGCTCTATTTGGATGCTTGTTTTTTGGCGATTTGTGCAAGGTATTGGCGGTGGTGCATTATTGGCTACGGCACAAACTGTTTTAGTGGAAACTTTTCCGCCAGAAGAAGTAGATAAAGCCAATGGCATTTTTGGAGCAGGTATAGTGATGGGGCCAACTTTGGGCCCTTTACTTGGCGGTTATCTAACGGATAATTTTTCTTGGGGATGGATATTTTATGTGAACATTCCCATTGGCATTATTGCTACATTTTTATCGTGGAAATATATTAAAGGAACAAAATCCAAACTTGAAGGAAAGGTTGATTATCTGGGTATACTTTTTTTAATTGTTGGTATTGGTGGGTTACAATTGGTATTGGAGGAAGGAGAAAGAAAGGATTGGTTTGCAAGCAACTTTATTATTGTATTTGGTATATTATCGATTGTAGGAATTGCTGCTTTTATTTGGCGGGAGTTAACTATAAAAAACCCGGTGGTAGATTTAAAAGTACTCAAAAACAGAAACGTAATTGTTGGTGCTGCATTAAGTATGGCGTTTGGTATGGCAATTTATGTTTCCGTGTTTTTGTATCCGGTGTTTGTACAATCCTTTTTGGGCTGGAATGCTACGAGAACCGGATTGCTGATTTTACCAAGCTCCTTTTTAACCGGTATGCTGATGGGTTTAAATGCCACACTTCTGCAAAAAGGAGTAAGCCCCAAAACTCTTGTTATTATTGGATTTAGCGCCGTAATTGGCTATGAATTTATTACCTACTTTCAAGCTACACCAACATCTGGTGAGTGGGATTGGTTTTGGCCGCAAATGATACGGGGCTTTGGCTTCGGGTTTATTTTTGTGCCGGTTGCAGGGTTAATGTTATCAGGCTTAAAAGGCAACGATTTAGCACAAGCATCCGGGCTTTCAAATATGCTTCGTTTGCTGGGCGGCGCAGTAGGAATAGCTGTAACCAACACTTTTGTTACAAGAAGATTTGCAACACATAGAGGTGATTTAATTGGTAATGTTTCTATGTACAATCCAGAATCGAACGAAAGATTTTATGGGCTGGTGAAGGGTTTTCAAAGCCAGGGTAGAACTTTACAGGAAGCACAACAAATGGCAGCGGGGGCAATTGAGGGTGCGGTATCTACACAATCTGCAATAATTAGCTATGCAGAAGGCTTTTTACTGATCGGTATCATTTGCCTTGCAGTATTGCCACTTGTATTTTTTGCCAAAATAAAAAAAGGTGCACAAGCAGATTTAGGTGGCATTCATTAACCAAATACATTTATAACTTAAAAATAAATTCACATGAAAAACTCCATTACAATTAAGAAAGAAACGTTGAATTTTTTTAAAGAAATTGAAAAGAATAATAATAAGCCCTGGTTTGAAAAACATAAACCTACCTATGAACTAGTAATAGAAAACTACCTGGCATTTATTGACGAACTGTTGCTTTTAATTAGAAAAATAGAACCTATTCATGAGAAAGATTTAAAAAAATATGCAGGTCGAATTTATCGGGATATTCGTTTTTCAAAAAATAAAACTCCATACAAAAACCATATCAGCGGTTTAATAGAAAGAGCGCCCGATCATAAAAAATGCCCGCTGTATATTCATATTCAACCTGGCGCAAGTTTTATTGGCGGCGGCGTTTGGCAGCCCGAACCAGAGTTATTAAAAAACGTACGGCAGGAAATTGATTACAATGGATCAGATTTTAATAATATCATTAATAAAAAGTCTTT
>Ga0335397_10003479_pt1 | contig 21027 bp, 20 predicted proteins | sample MAT04_FD_205740 | JGI IMG/M metagenome (GOLD analysis project Ga0335397, IMG submission 205740) | Freshwater microbial communities from Lake Fryxell liftoff mats and glacier meltwater in Antarctica - MAT-04 (spades assembly) (version 2) ... | reverse complement strand
CGTCCCGCGCGGCGTGAAACGCAAGATGAGTAACTTTCCCCGGCGCTCCCGGCGGCCGCTGCGCACCGCTCGCCCACTCGTGCGGATCCACATCCGCCACCGCAAACGGCGCAAACCCACACGAACCGGCAAATCTCCTTAACTGGACAGTATTGCTTTTAGCCCCGCACTGAAACGTCACGGGCCACGAACTACGAGGCAAGTGAGGACGCAATGGAAACGCGCTCAAAATTCTGCCATGCATCAGGTTCGGACCTCAGCGATGGCTCAGGTTCGCACAATGCTACTCCACCCATCCGCATCGAGACTCGCACCACCCACTAACAATCCGTCCACGTTGGGCGCTTTAAGTAGTTCCGCGGCGTTACCCCGATTCACCGACCCTCCGTACAAAATCGGCACGCCCTGCCCGGCCTTGTCGCCCAGCCGCTCAACCAGCGCCGCCCGCAGCACCGCGTGAATTGCACTCGCGTCATCCGGCGTCGCAGTGCGCCCCGTGCCAATGGCCCACACCGGCTCGTACGCCAGCATCATGCCGGCCACCTGTGCGTCCTCCAATCCTTCCGTTGCCACTTTAAGTTGACGCAACACCACGCTCTCCGTTGCGCCGCCTTCACGCTCGGCCAACGTCTCACCCACACACAACATCAACGTGAGATGCGCCTGCAACACCATTTTGCACTTCGCCGCGGTTTGCGCGTCGGTCTCGCCAAACACATGGCGACGTTCCGAGTGACCGACGAGCACTGCGCGTGCTCCGGCATCGCGTGCCATCGCCGATGAGTTCTCACCCGTAAATGCACCGGCGGCTTCCGTGTGAATATTCTGCACCCCAAGCCAGATGTCCGGACGATCTTTTACATGTTCAGCGACCGACGCAAGCGTGAGCGCTGGCGGAAAAAAAATGATCGTGCGATCCTGCTGACGCGGCGACTGCGCAAGAAACCGCTGCATGAACGACCGTGCGTCGGTCGGGCCGTGATTCATCTTCCAGTTTGCGGCAAAGACAGGCTTCACAAACATCGGCGTTCTCAAGTGAGAGTATCGAGCGCAACGACGCCGGGAAGCGGCTTGCCCTCGAGAAATTCCAGCGATGCACCACCACCGGTGGATACGTGGGACATCTGCGATTCAAGACCGGCTTCCGCAACGGCAGCGGCGGAATCACCGCCACCGATGATTGTGGTTGCTCCGGCGGCGGTTGCTTTCGCCATTGCGTTGGCAATCGCACGCGTACCGGCGTCGAACGGCGGTTTTTCAAACACACCCATCGGACCGTTCCACAACACCGTTTTTGCCGACAGCACCAACTTTTCAAAATCAGCGATCGATTGGGGACCGATGTCAAACATCGCTTCATTTGCCGGAATCATGTCGGCGGCGACCGCGTGCGCTTGATCGCCCGCGTCCATCGCGGGTGCCACGAGTGCGTCGGTCGGAATGTGCAACTTGGCGCCCGCACGATTGAGCAAGTCAGCCGCCATGTCGAGACGATCCGGTTCAACCAACGACGTGCCAGTTTCAAATCCCTTCGCGCGGAAAAACGTGCACGCCATTGCGCCGCCAATCAACAGATGATCGGTTTTCGGCAGCAGCGCTTCGACGACGTCAATCTTGCCCGAGATTTTTGATCCGCCCAGAATTGCGACAAACGGACGCGCCGGATGCGCTAACGCGCCACCCAGGTACGCAAGTTCCTTTTCCATCAACAATCCGGCAACAGCTGGATGCAGGAATTTTGCAACACCCGCGGTACTGGAGTGCGCACGATGTGCCGCACCAAACGCGTCGTTCACATACAGGTCGCCCAACTCGGCCAACTGTTTCGACAACGCGTCGTCGTTTTTTTCCTCGCCCGGCAAAAAACGGGTGTTTTCCAACAACAAACTTTCGCCAGCCTGCAGCGCGTTGGTTGCCGCAATTGCTTCAGCACCAACGGTCTCTGGCATGAACACGACCTTGCGCGGCGCCATCAAATCTTTCAGTCGATTGGCCACGGGCACGAGTGAATACTTCGCCTCAGGCGCACCTTTCGGGCGACCAAAATGCGCGAGCAACACCACCTTGGCACCGCGATCCAATAACGAATAAATCGTCGGCAGCGCGGCGGTAATACGCGTGTCGTCGGTTACGTGACCGCTGTCGTCCAGCGGCACGTTGAAGTCCACGCGAACCAGCGCGCGTTTGCCCGTAAGCTCGGCGTCGCTGAGATCGCGAATGGTGCGAGTTGTCATGTGAGGTCGCGGAATTCGGCGGGGATTAAGGCGCACCAGCAACTTAGCGTCACCACCAAGTCGTCATTGCACTCGGCTACAGTCTGTTCTTCGGCTTTGGGCTGCAGTCTGTTCTTCGGCCTTTCGGCTGCAGTCTGTTCTTCGGCCTTTCGGCTGCAGTCTGTTCTTCGGCCTTTCGGCTGCAGTCTGTTCTTCGGCCTTTCGGCTGCAGTCTGTTCTTCGGTCTTTCGGCTGCAGTCTGTTCTTCGGTCTTTCGGCTGCAGTCCGTTCTTCGGCGTTTCGGCTGCAGCCCCCATTCGGCTATTCGGCTGTTAGGCTCGGTTCTACAGCGTAGAACCGACGTACCGCAGCAAGTCGACGCAACGTGAGGAGTACCCCCATTCGTTGTCGTACCAGCCGGAAATCTTCACCAGCGTGCCGTCAATGACGTTGGTACTTTGCGCATCCAGCGTGCAGGAATTCGGGTTGCCGATGTAGTCGACGGAAACGAGCGGCTCGTCGGAATAACCGAGGTAGCCCTTCAACGAACCTGACTTCGTTGCTGCCAAGAATGCGGCGTTGATTTCTTCCTTCGTGACTTTGCGTTCCACAACACACGTGAGATCCGTGAACGAAACGTCCGGCGTTGGCACGCGCACCGACATGCCGTCAATCTTGCCTTTGATTTCGGGAATCACGAGTGCGGTTGCTTTCGCGGCGCCAGTCGTTGTCGGAATCATGGAAAGGGCTGCGGCCCGTGCACGACGCAAATCCTTGTGTGGCAGATCGAGAATGGACTGATCATTCGTATAGCTGTGAATCGTGACCATCGTGCCGTGCACGAATCCGAAATTATCACGGACCACCTTTACCATGGGCGCCAGACAGTTCGTAGTGCAGGACGCATTCGAAATGATGTTGTGTTTGGCCGCATCGTACTTGTCACTGTTGACGCCCATCACGACCGTGATGTCTTCGTCGGTGGCGGGTGCCGAAATGATGACTTTCTTCGCGCCGGCGTCGCGGTGTTTCTGGGCGTCGGACGCCTTCGTGAAACGGCCCGTTGACTCCAGGACGATATCAACTTTCAATTCGGCCCATGGCAACTTGGCGGGATCTTTCTCGGCCAGAATTTTGACGCGATCCCCATTGATCGTGATGCCGTCCGCATCATGCGACACGTCGCCTTTGAAAATGCCGTGCACCGAGTCGTACTTGAACAGGTGCGCGAGCGTGTTGGTGTCCGTGAGGTCATTGACCGCCACGAAGTCCAGATCGGCGCCGCCCTGCAGTTTCGCGGCGCGCATAACCTGGCGCCCGATGCGGCCGAAGCCGTTAATGCCAACACGAAGTGCCATGCGAATTAATCCTGGTCGAGGTCCAAATCGGGAACGGAGCGATCGCCGTCGTCGGGCGCTCGTCCGAAGGTGACATAACTGACGATGCGTACACCGCGGTCGATCAAAGTGCGTGCGGTGGCGTTCAGCGTGGCGGCCGTGGTCACAACATCGTCCACCAGCACGACATGTGCGCCCACCAGCCCACCTGCCGCCGATGACGCGGCCGCAAAGGCTTGAGCAACATTCGCCGCCCTGTCCGACGGTGTCAACCGCACCTGCGAGACCGTATTGCGAACGCGGCCAACCACGTCCTTGAGGACGGGCAGCTTCCAGTGCGAACCCAGGGCCGTCGCCAACAGTTCGGCTTGATTGTAGCCGCGCTCACGTTCGCGCGTTTTTGCGAGCGGCACGGGCACCAGCGCGGTTCGCTCGGCCACCACATCCGCCGGGAATTGCAGTTGGGCCATTCGCTTGGCCATCGGCCCGGCGACGCGAGACCACCCTTCGTATTTGAGCGCGTGCACAAATGCAGAACCCGTGCCTTGGTCCGTACGACACACGGATCGCACCGAACGCACCCACGGCGGCAGGCGTTTGCACCAACGACAGGGTGAGAGGGGCGCGGCTACCGTGGCGCCGATATCACGCGGCACGGGCACATTCGGTGTGAGCCGCGGATGCCCGCAGCGTGTACACAACGGGAACGTCAGCGGCACGATGCGTGCGAGGCATCGTCCGCACACTAATTCTTCGCCGGAACCCGACAATAGTTCATCGCAGCAGGCACAGGCGGGAGGTAACACGAGGTCGGCCAACCCGCGGTACATCGATTGGAACGATACGCGCAGCTGATTCGGTATGCGGAGGCGACCACGCCGCGTGCCCGAATCGGAGGTCACGCGCGATTTCCGGTTTGGCTGGGCGTCCAGCGGGGCGTGGGCGGCGATTCCGCACGTGGCTTGAGTGATCGCCACATGGACGCGCGGTCGGGCACCATATCAAACCAACGCTCAAATGCTGCGGCACCTTGTTCGATCAGCATGCGCGTGCCGTCTTCGGCAGCGTGACCGGACGCCCGTGCGGCCTGTACCCACGCGGTGTCGCCGCTTTTTGGAATCAGATCAAGCACGCGTGCACCGGCCGACAGCGATTCAATTGCTACGGGAGACGTGTTATCGCGCAACCCCACCGGCGTGCAGTTGATCACCAATACGGCATTGCGCACGGCTTCGTCCACATTGTCGACGACCGTGATTGATATGCCCAGGCGATCGGCCAACGCGCGCGCGCGGTCTGGACTGCGAGCACAAACCGTGAGCGTAACGGGCGCGAACGATTCGAGCGCGACAATTACTGCGGCTGCTGCGCCGCCTGCACCAAGCAACGTGACACACAGCGGCGAGTCATGCGAACAGCCTTCCAGCACCGCCGCAATGGCGATGCGCGCACCAATTACATCGGTATTGTCGCCAACAAGTTTCCCTTTCTCGTGCCAGAACGTGTTCACGGCGCCTACACGCGCCGCCATTTCCGTCGTACGCACACACGCTGCCGCGAACGCTTCTTTGTGCGGGATGGTGACGTTGCCCGCTACACCCGCGCGCGAAAGTTCGCGTAACACGCCGGTAAGTGCTTCGGGTATCACGTCAAGTGCGTCATACGTTGCACTCAACCCGGCACTTTTGAGCGCGGCGTTCTGAAAGACTGGCGACAACGAGTGGGAAACGGGATGGCCAAGCAACACGAGTCGGGTCGGGCGTTCGGGGGAGCGAGTCGGCGGTACCACAATCTTCACGCTGGTGGTTGGCTATGTTCGCTGGTGACGCGATCGAGCACGTCACCAATTTCTTGCAGGAGTTCATCAAACGTTGCACGATACACCGGCAGATCGCCACCAAATGGATCGGCTATCGGTTGCGCATTTTCCCCGCGTGATGCGTACGACGTAAGCAAATGCGTCTTCCCTTCACCGCCCAGCGCTTCGGCGCGATCGCGATGTTGCGGTCCCATGACCAGAACGAGATCGGACCAGTGCATCAACTCCGGGGTCAACGGCTGCGCGCGATGGGCATTGAGATCAATGCCTTGTTCCAGCCCCACGAGCAGTGACCCGTCGGACGCCGGAGATCCGTTGTTCGCGTTCGTACCAGCGCTGCGCACGGTCACGCCGGTTAAGTCACGTTCCGCAACGAGTGCGCGTGCGATGCCTTCGGCGAGGGGACTGCGGCACGTGTTACCCGTGCAAACGAAAAGAATGTTCAAGGGTCGTTGAGATAATCAGGTAGCGCCGACTAGGTATCGCCGACGAGGTCGGGCACGCAATCGCGCAGTTGTGCTGCCGAGTATACGCCAGGGCGAATGACGCGAGGGCGGCGGCCCGTGCAATCCACCACAGTTGAGGGTTGCGATGGTGACAGTCGGCCGCCGTCCAGCACTTGCAACACGCCGCGATGGATGGCATCGGGCCACTGCTCCTCAATCTCGGATGCCGCCATCGCGGGCGGAACCCCAGGACGATTCGCACTCGTGCTGGTGATGGGTTCGCCATACGCCAGCAAGAGCCGCTGTAGTCCGGGATGCGGCGTGAATCGCACGGCAACTCCGCCTTCGGGTCCACGCAACCGCGCGGGAACGCGTCGATCACCACCCGGCAACACGAGTGTGAGCGGCCCGGGCCAAAAGCGCGCGGCAAGATTGGCGGCGGCCGGCGTCAGGTGCAGACCAAGGCGCGTAATCATGCTCGCGTTTGCAATGAGAAGCAGGAACGGTTTCCCCGGCGGGCGCCTTTTCAACTTCACCAGTGTTTCGACCGACTCGTGGTCAACCGCCGTGCCAAAACCGTACACGGTTTCGGTGGGATACGCCAGCACACCACGTTCCGACAAATGCAGAATCACATTCCGCAACGCACCCTCGATTTCGGCTGGCGACCAGAATGGTACCGATAGCGGCGCGACGCTCACGAGCACCTCACTCGGTGATTACGCATCGCGCAACATCGACAGCGCCTCGGCGCGAAGAAAATCACTTTCGTCGGTAATTTTGAGAGCACGTTCACTTCCCCGCACCACTACCACTGGCAGGCCGAGTCGTTCCAGGAGCGCCGCGTCGTCCGTTGCGGATTCACCCGCGCGTTTTGCATCGATGTGCGCGCGTTCGAGTTGCTCGCGTGGAAATGCCTGCGGAGTTTGTGCGCGCCACAATCCAGCGCGCGGTACGGTGCGTACAATGTTGCCCGCATCGTCAACTTCTTTGAGCGTATCAACGACCGGCAGCGCAGCGATTGCGCCAACGCCCTCACGCGCCCTGGCGATCACGCGCTCAATCGTTTCGTCCGTCACCAGCGGGCGCGCCGCGTCGTGCACGACGACAATACGTACTTCTTCCGGCATGTCTTCGAGGCCGTTCCACACGCTTTCCTGGCGCTCGCGTCCGCCAACGGAAACAAGCAGGCGATCGACATCGCACTGAAACAACCACGGTGGTGGATCGGCTGCGTACGCTTTGGGCAACACGGCTACGACGATTGCGACGTCCGTACGCGCCATGAACGCTTGCACGCTGTGCAGGAGCGCGGGTTTGCCCGCAACCCAACGAAACTGCTTGAGTTCACTGCTGCCGGTGCGCGAGCCTGATCCGCCCGCCACGATAATTACGCCAACATCGCGCGTAGTCATTGGCCGCCGCTGAGGCTCAGGTCATCAGGCCAGCCGCTGCCGCGATCATTGTTGCGTTCACCGCTACGTTCACTACTGCGGCGGTCGCCGCTGCGATCGTTGTCGCGTTCACCGCCACGTTCACCGCTACGTTCACTACCGCCGTGGGCGCCGCTGCCTTCGCTGTCGCGATTTTGCTTGTTCGCTTTTGGCGACTCGACAGCAGCTCCGACCGTGCGTTTGAGCACGTCGGAGATAGTGCGCACTCCGATCACTTCCATGTCATCCGGAATGCGGCGCGGAATGGCGCGCTCCGACATGAATGCCTGCGTCATTCCCAACTTCGCTGCCTCTGCCAGGCGTCGTTCCGCCTGCGAAACGGGACGCACTTCGCCGCCCAATCCCAATTCACCCAGAAAGATCGCACGCGCAGGCAACGCTCGATCCGCGACACTCGACGCGAGCGCGGCCACAACCGCGAGATCGACACTGGGTTCCTGCACGCGCATGCCACCAACGATGTTGCAGAACACATCCAGTTGTGCGCAAGAGATGCCCCCGCGTTTGTCGAGCACGGCCAGCAACAACGCGAGCCGGCGCCCGTCAATGCCCGATGCCACGCGCTGTGGTGTTCCAAACCCGGCACGCGCCGCTAGCGCCTGCACTTCAACCAGCACCGGTCGCGTGCCTTCCATGAGCGCACACACCGCACTGCCGCTGGCAACATCGGTGCGATCACCCACAAACAACGCGGACGGATTGTCTACCGGAACAAGCCCGGCTGGCACCATGCGAAATACACCGATTTCGTCGACAGAACCGAACCGATTTTTCGTGGCGCGCAAAATGCGATGGTCCAGCGTACCGTCGCCTTCGAAATACAGCACCGTGTCCACAATATGCTCGAGCGTTTTCGGACCGGCGATCCCACCGTCTTTTGTCACGTGACCAATGACGAACACCGCTGTGCCCGTGTCTTTCGCAAAACGCATGAGCCGCGCCGCGCATTCGCGCACTTGCCCAACATTACCCGGCGCACCTTCCAACAATTCGGTGTGTACGGTTTGGATAGAGTCGACAATCAGCGCGCGCAGTTCGCCGTCGCCGTCGCTCGACGTCGCACTGGCTGTTGCCAGAATTGTCTCGAGAGAAGTTTCTGTCAGCAACGCACACTGTGATGCATCTTCGGCCAGACGTTCGGCGCGCAACTTCACCTGCAGCGCGGATTCTTCGCCGCTCACGTACAGGGTGCGATGCCCCGCCAGCTCCAGTCGCGCTGCGATTTGCAAAAGCAACGTTGATTTGCCGATGCCAGGTTCGCCGCCCACCAACACCATCGATCCCGGCACAATGCCGCCGCCCAGCACGAAATCAAATTCGTCGAGCCCCGTGCGCCAGCGCTTTGTATCGGTACCGCTCACATTCGCCAGAGTCACCGTGCTGACAGCAATTCCCGGAAGCGCGCGCGCCGCGCTGCGTTTGCTTTGCGGTACTGCGTTGGATGCCACCACTTCAATGAGCGAATTCCACGCCTCGCAAGAGTCGCACCGGCCGGCCCATTTCGGGAATTCCGTGTTGCATTCGTTGCAGCGATAGAGTGACTTCGCGCGTGCCATCACGAAGCCTGAATAGTTCGCGACGCCGCGTACACCGGTGGCAGTAACCACGACGTGTTAATAGTCATCGGGCCCACGCACCAGTTTCGGTCCACTTTGTGAACCGGGCAATGTCTGCGGCCCGTCGCTGCGCGGCGAATAGTTGTCAAACCGCGTGTAGTGTTTGTGAAAGAACAAACGCACACTGCCAATAGGACCGTTGCGCTGCTTGCCAATGATGATTTCCGCTTTGCCCTCGAGCCCGGGATCTTTGAGACGACCCGTTTCATCACGCTCTCCGTACACTTCCTGACGAAAGATGAACATGATGACGTCGGCGTCTTGCTCGATGGCTCCTGATTCGCGAAGATCGGACAGCTGCGGACGCCCTTTGTCGTCACCCGTGCGCTGTTCGGGCGCGCGCGACAACTGGGACAACGCCACGACCGGCACGCTGAGTTCTTTGGCCAGCGCCTTGAGCCCGCGCGAAATCTGCGACACTTCCTGCTGGCGATTTTCGGAGCTGGCCGGGCCGGTCATGAGTTGCAGGTAGTCGACGATGATCATGCCGAGGTTGTGCTCCGCGTGCAGACGGCGCGCTTTTGCGCGCATCTCCAGCAAACCAAGACCCGGCGTGTCGTCGATGAAAATAGGTGCATGAGCCAGAATACCTGCGGCCTGCGCCAAACGCGGCATCGATTCGTCCAGCGCCCTACCACCTTTACGCAAGTGTCCCGCATCAATGAGCGCTTCGCTGGACAGCATACGCTGCACCAACTGTTGTTTGCTCATTTCCAGCGAGAAGAATGCAACGGGTACGGCGGGTTTGTTTTTGGTTTCGATGGCCGCGTACTGCGCGATATTCAGCACGAACGCCGTTTTTCCCATCGAGGGACGCGCCGCCACAATAATCAGATCCGCGGGCTGAAACCCGGTCGTCATGAAATCGAGATCGCGGAAGCCGCTGGCGACCCCGGTAATGGCCGACTCTTTCTGCGCCAGCAGTTCGAGCTTTTCCATGGCCGGCCACAGCAATTCTTTAATGCGCGAGAATCCTGTGCGTTCCTTGCTCTGCCCTAACTGGAAAATCTGCGACTCCGCCTTGTCCAACAACTTCTCGGCGTCTTCACGACCTTCGAAAGCTTCTCCAACAATTTCAGTGGATACCTCAATCAGCCGCCGCAGCAACGACTTTTCTTTGACGATGCGCGCATGATACTCAACATTGGCAGTGGTCGGAACCGCTTCCAGCAGATAGCTCAGATATTCGCGCCCGCCGGACGACTCCAGTTCGCCGCGACGGTCGAGTTCATTCGCCAGCGTAACCGTATCAACCGCTTGATTGCGTTCGGTAATCGAAACCATCGCGCGGTACAACCGACGATGGCCTTCGAGATAGAACATCGTGTCGTCCACATGTTCGGCCGCGCGCATGAACGCATCCGCGTCGAGCAGCATCGCACCCAACACAGCTTGCTCCGCTTCTTCCGACCACGGGGGGCGGCGATCCTTGTACGGATCCCGCGCCGACGAATTTGCGTCGCCAGAAACAGTCATCTTTTGTAGTTGGTCAGGAAGCTGGCGATACAGAATCGTTCGAACGCGCTGCATCCAGAATGCGGCGCGCGAGTTTGACATCATCCCACGCGGGACGTTTCCACGCTTCGTTGCGAAGTAGTGCCGATGGATGGTACGTCACAACCAGCGGCACGCCTTGGTACTGATGCACCTGGCCACGCAACTTGCCCAGCGCCGTTGTTGTATTCAGAAGAGTTTGCGCTGCAAATGTGCCCAGCGCCAGAATCACTTTCGGTTTGGTGAGAGCGAGTTGGCGCGTGAGGTACGGCGTGCACGCGTGGATTTCGTCCGGCAACGGATTGCGATTTCCCGGTGGCCGATGCTTCAGCACATTACAAATGAACACGTCTTCCCGCTCCAACTGAATGGCGGAAAGAATTTTCGTCAGCAACTGCCCGGCCGCTCCAACAAAGGGGCGCCCTGCTTCGTCTTCCGTTTGTCCCGGTGCTTCACCCACACACACAAAATCGGCATTGATGTTGCCCTCGCCTGGAACAGCATTTGTGGCGAGAGCACCGAGCACACAGGCGCGGCACGATGCAATCACGGTCGCAAGTTCAGCAATCGAACCTGCGGCGTTTGCCGCGTCAGCGGTTGTTATCAAACCAGGAGATGGACTGGCAGTCAATCCAACAGGCAGTCCGAGATTGGCCAGCCACAGTGGAAATTCTGCTACAGCTGCTGCGCCCGCGTTTACGCTCGGTATCGAAGCGTCAGATGCTTTCGACTTCGGAGCGTCAGGTGCCTTCGTGATCGGAGCGCCAGGTGCCTTCGTTATCGGAGCGTCAGGTGCCATCGTGATCGGAGCGTCAGGTGCCTTCGGTATCAGAGCGGCAGGTGCCTTTGGCTCAACATTCACGTTCTCCACGGGCTTTTGCGGCGCGCCGGGTTTAAGCCCGCTCAGCGCCGCGCGCCAATCAGTCGCGACAGTGTTATCGAAACGCGGCCGCGGATCCGACGGTGTGACGGCACTCGCAACGATCGGCAGCGCGCCCGAGGTTGGCGCTTCAGCATCGGCTTCGGCATTCGCCCGTTGCGCGTGAGGTGTCGCAGCGGAGGGTGTGCCGCTTGGACTACGCGTTGCGGTTCCTTTACCCGGAGGCGCACCAATCATCTTGAGCACGGAATCAACCGGCAGTGTGTCCAGCACAAGTTCGCTTTCGCCCAACTCGCGCCGCTGCTCGAGATACAGTCGCAACCGATCGTGCGCGTTCATTGGCCCGCACCTTTCAGCAACAGTTCAACGCGATCGATAATCGCTTCGGCTACCGCACGTTTTGACATCAACGGTAACGCGAGTGGCTCACCGGTGCGATCAACAAATGTCACCCGATTCGTGTCATGCCTGAATCCCGCACCGGCTTCCGTGGCGTCGTTCACCACAACCATATCCAGTGCTTTCTCTTTGAGCTTGCGCTGCCCTTCGGCAATCGCGTTCCCTGTTTCCAGCGCAAAACCCACAATGACCGCACCTGCCTTGCGTGACGCGATTGTTGTTTTCAGAATGTCGGGCGTGCGCACCAGCTGCAGCGTGTCAGGCGCTTCGTGTTTCTTGAGTTTGCGAGTCGCGGGCGCAGCTGCCGCAAAGTCTGCTGGCGCTGCCGCCATCACCAACACATCGGCTTCGGGCAACGCGTCTTGCACAGCAAGTTGCATGTCGTTCGTGCTCACAACGTCTACGACGTCGACGCCAACCGGCACAGGAACTTCAAGCGGTCCAGCAACCAGCGTGACGCTCGCGCCGCGACGCCACGCGGCCGCTGCAATCTCAACCCCCATGCGACCACTGGAACTGTTCGAGAGGAACCGCACCGGATCAACCATTTCGCGAGTTGGTCCAGCGGTCACGAGCACGCGTTTGCCTTGCAAGGCGTTAGAAGTTTCCAGCAATTGGCCAACGTGCGCAACAATCGCTTCTGGTTCGGGCATGCGTCCGGGCCCATACCCTTCGCCGACGGCCAAATTGCCCTCGTCGGGAAACAGCATGTGATATCCAAGTTCCCGCGCCGACTGAACGTTGCGCTGCGTTTGTGCGTGTGCCCACATGCGATCATTCATGGCGGGCACCATCAACACCGGTGCTGTCGCGGCCAACAAACACGCGCTCAACAAATCGTCGGCATGGCCACCAACCGCGCGCGCCATGAAATCGGCCGTGGCCGGCGCCACCACCACGACGTGCGCCGCGCGCGCCAACTTGATGTGATCGAGCGCGTGGCCGGGTTCAATCAGTGATGTATGAACCGGTCGGCCCGTCAACGCTTCGAACGTGATGGCCCCAATAAATTCGGATGCGGCCCGGGTGAGCACCACATCCACTTCCGCACCAGCCTGTGTGAGCAGCCGTGCAAGCCACGCAGACTTGTACGCGGCAATGCCGCCGGTTACGCCCAGCAGTACGCGCTGATTGTCAAAAGGGCGCACGAAGTGAGCGAGCGCTTAGGCGATATGTCGATGCGAAGGCGTGCGCGTGTTACACAAGCGAAGCGCTCGCCGAGTACGCCATTTCGGAAATCGGGCGCTGGCGTCGGTGCTCAGCCGTTTGGACGACGCCGCGGCTGCACGCGATACTCAATGGCGCCCGCCGTCAATTCTTCCAACGCACGCGTAGTGAGTTTTTTTTCGTTGGGCGTGCGCTCGCGAGGAGCGTCGTTTAACACGCGCGCAAACTTCGCCGCAATGAGAACGCTCAGGTATTTGTTCGCGGCTTTGCCGGTGATCTCGCCTGGTGTAAAAACCTGCATGTTAGTCGCCCTTTGAAAAATGACTGATTTCTGCTTCGAGTTGCGCGATGAGCGCCTCTACCTGCTGCTCCAAGGCCTGCACGCGACTGTGTCGCAGTCCTTCTGCATCGATAATGGCACTGACTTGATCAACCGCCCGCGCCAGATCGTCGTTCACCACCACATAGTGATACCGCCCTACCTCGTTCATCTCGGCGCGGGCATTGCGAAGTCTCGTCAGCAGATGCTCACGATCTTCACTGCCGCGCCCTGACAACCGCGACATCAGGATTTCTCCCGATGGCGGCAAAATGAACACCAACACACTCTCCGGAAACGCGGCAGCGAACTGCCGTGCGCCTTGTACGTCGATATCCATCAACACGTGTTTGCCGGTGCGAAGCGTCCCCTCAATTTCCGAACGCCGCGTTCCGTAGAGATTTCCATGCACCTCGGCCCACTCGGCAAACTCGCCGCGGTCACGGGCCGCTTCAAACGCTTCGCGCGTGTAGAAGTGGTAATCGTGGCCGTCCACCTCGCCCACTCGCGGGGCCCTCGTAGTGCAACTTGTAGAATAACCTATGTCTCCCCTTCGCTGCAGGAGCAGAAGGCGAATACTGGTCTTTCCGGCGCCCGAAGGCGCGGACAAAATGACCGGAAACCCTTTCATTCGAGGTTTTCGACCTGTTCGCGAATGCGCTCGAGCTCTTCCTTGATCGCGACAACGTCGGCCAGCACCGCCTGATCCGCCCCCTTGCTGCCGGTGGTATTGGCCTCGCGCAGAAGTTCCTGCAGCAGAAATCCGAGGCGCTTTCCCACGCCATCGGAGGGCGCCTGCTCCAGCGTTTGTGCAAATGCCGCAAGGTGCGACCGGAATCGGTCCATTTCCTCGCTGACATCAATGCGGTCGGCCAGCAGCGCGATTTCCTGCATGAGCCGAGACTCATCCAACGGAATGCCGTTCGTGAGTTCGGACACCGCCAGTCGCAGTCGGTCGCGATGCGCCACCACTCGCTCGGGTGCCCGTAAGGCGATGCGTTCGACCGCGGCCCGAACCAGCGCGAGTCGTTCAAGGAGAACCACCGTGAGGCGAACGCCCTCCTCTGCCCGCGCCTTGTTCAGGCTGACCAGCGCGTGTTCGACGATCGCGATCAGTTCCGGCGCCGTGCCGGTCGGCTCTTCGATGGGTTCGCGATGCAGCGTGACCACATCGGGCATGCGGAGAACAGACGCCAGGTCAACGCCACCGGCCAATCCATGCTCTTCGGTTAGTGCCCGCAGCGTGTGGACCGCGTCTCGAAACTTCGCGGCGTCGATACCCTCGTTCGGAGAAACCGTCGCGCGCTCGGAGCGAGCGGTCAGCGTGACGTGCCCGCGGCTGACGCGAGCGCGCATCGTTTCACGCACTTCGGTTTCCCACGCCGAAAAGGCGCTGGGAAGTTTGATGCTGGGCGAAAAGAACCGATGATTGACGGTGCGAACTTCCACGCTGACGTGCAGCGTGCCAACCAAACCATCCGCGTGGCCGAAGCCGGTCATCGAGCGCACCATGGCGCGCAACTAAACCTGTCCCCGCGGTGTCGTCAATCGAAACACCAAAGCGGGATCAGTTCCAGAAGTCCCACCGCACACCGTACATCTGCACTTGACGAGGCATGATGATGCCCGGCAGAAGTTCATATTTCTGGCCCGACATGTTGTGAAAGTGGTAAAAAATGACCGCCCGCTGAATGCGGATTTCAAACAACGTAGTGAAGATCTGAGTACGCAACGACGTTACCGTGACTTGTTTCTTCGTCGTCGCGTTCGTGTACGAAAACGTGATCGGATCGCGCAGTTCGTGAACGATGTGCGCATTGATTCCAAATTCGCCGCGCGGAAACCGACTGAGCCAGTTGCTGACGAGCGACAAATCGGTACGCGTCGAGAACTGCGGGCGATACAAGGCGGCTTTATCCCATCGAACGCCCTGCACGTCCAACCCGATGTCGCGGTACAACTTGCCGCGTGCGCCAAACGTGAGTCCCAGTGAAGCGGGTGCGACAAATCGCGAAGTGTTCGATCCTGTGACCAGCGTGGGCGGACTTTGCAAAAACCGACTTTGTCGAATCGTGCCCACGGTCAACCATTTGTCATGCCACAACACGCCACCCTCAAGGCGTGTTTGCGTTTCATTCTTTCGACGAGTGCTGTCAAAGGCAGTGCCATCGTCAAACGCGCGCACGGATTGACTCAGTGACAGTGCCGCCCATCGGAGCGGTGACCACCGCACCGACGCATCGACGTGTTGTGACGAGTCCAGGGCCTGTCGTTCCGCGAACACTCCCGCCGACAACCAGTTCGATGTGTAGCCGCCGCGAATGGCCGGCGAGCTCCAGGCGCGGCCGTTCAGCGTGCGCAACCGTTCAGTGAACGAGAGTTGCAGGCTGTTCGTGCGATAGCCGATCGCAAACAGCTTCTGGTCGCGCGAGCGCGTGGTGTCGCTGTGATTCGTGGTATCGGTATCCGCTTTCGCGCGCAATCCTTCCAGTCGGGTGCGCAACGAGTTGAATACCACCTGCGACCACAAACCGCTCGTAGTGTCACCGTACGCCACTCGTGTGGACACCTCGCGCCGCGCGCCCCGGTACGCGATGATCGGGGGGGTGCTGTCGGTCCCGGCTTGTGCGTCACGATCACGCGTGGTGACCCGGCCGTACACGTCCGCACTCCATTTCTTGTGCGCGTACCCCAGGCGCGCGTTGAGAGTCTGACTTCCACCGTCACCACGGCCCACAGCGGCTGTTGTTCCAAACTGGGTTTGCCGTCCCTGCTGCGTGGCAAACTGTTCTCCGTTCACCTGCAGCAGCATGCCGTTCATGAATCGACGGCCAAACAGTGCTCGAAAACCGTTGGTATTGAGATCACCGGTGAAGACATCGGTCCGCGTGTATGGTGTCATACGGGTCGTCGAAGCGGTGCGACACCACACACGCACTTCGCCCGCCGTTCGCTCAATGACGACTTCATCGAGCAGCCAGAGATGGACGTCAATGAGATCGGGAATGCCGTTCGACCGTGGGTCATTGGCGTCCATTTCGATGCCATCCATGAACACCCGTACGCGCGTAAAATCGCCACCGTAGGCCGCCAGGTGCGCACTCGCCAGCCAACCCGAAGCGTAGTGTGTCACGCCGGGCACCATCGCCAGTAATTCAGATAAATTTGTGGCTTCCGACGTCAGAATCTGGTTGCGATTGAAACGCAACCGATCGTCTATTTCGAAGGATAACGGCTTCTCGAATTGCGCGAGTGGCGCTTTAATCGTGTCGCCCTTTCTGAATGCCGCGATACTGTCAATCCGGCGTTGCGCTAGCCTTTGCGCGACAGTATCCAGCAGCGTAACCGGAGGTTGCGCACTGTCCACGCCAGTGGCTGGCACGACTGTGCCTGGCCTGCGTCGCGTGGTATCGGTTCTGACCTGCGCCGACAGCATGCTTGGGAGCACGCCAACCAGCAGCATCAACGTCAACAGCCATGCGGTGGCGCGATGTGTACTCAGCCGGCGCGTCCCCGCACAAACTCGACAAACGTTCCCACCGGCACGCCGGTTGGGCCTTTCGGAATCCAGCCCAGATCCGTCTGTGAATAGGCTGTGCCAGCGATGTCGAGGTGCACCCACGGAAACCCGTCCACAAATTCCTGGAGGAACAGCGCGGCGGTAATCGAACCAGCGGCTCGGCCACCCGTGTTCTTGACGTCAGCGACGTCGGAGCGGATTTGCTCCTTGTAGTCATCCCATACCGGCATGGGCCAGCCGGGTTCCGCGGCACGCTCGCCGGCTTGCCGGACTTCTTCCACCACGGCGGCGTCCGGGCCAAAAATGCCCATCGCGTTGTGCCCCAGTCCGACCACGATCGCACCGGTCAATGTCGCCGCATCGACCACAATCGACGGACGGAAACGTTTCGCAAACACCAGCAAGTCGGCCAGTACCAAACGTCCCTCGGCATCCGTGTTGATGATCTCGATTGTCTTGCCATTCATCGCACGGACCACATCACCGGGATTCACGGCAGTGCCCGACGGCATGTTCGTGACGGCGCCAATGATGCCAACAACGTTGATCTTGAGTTTGAGGCGCGCAATGGTTTCCATGGCCCCCAACACGCCCGCGGCTCCGCACATGTCAAACTTCATCCACTCCATTTCAGGCGCGGGTTTGATGGAGATGCCGCCGGTGTCGAAACACACGCCCTTGCCCATCAGCACAACGGGATCATCAAACGAGCCACCGCCTTTGTATTCGATGGCGACGAGACGTGGCTCCTGCGGTGTGCCTTGCGCGACGGCCATGAACGAACCCATGCCTTCGTGCAACATTTCTTCGCGCCCCATCACCAGCACCTTCATGTCGTGACGCGCGCCAATCTCGCGACCGATTTGTGCGAGGTAATCGGGCGTGCACAGGTTGCCTGGCATCATGCCCAACCGTTTCGCGAGCGCCTGCCCTTCGCTCAATGCGACACCAAAGACAAACGCTTTGCGTGCGTCGTCCGTGTCGGCGGTGAAGACGGTGGCCGTCGCGAGTGCGTCGCGTTGTTCGTTCGCCGGTACTTCTTTTTTGAGTTCGGCGTATTCCCATGCGCCGGCGGCAATTCCGGTAACGATGCCTTCAATGGCAACGGCACTCGCGTCTTCAAGCAGCACGTGCATGCTGGCCAGCCCAAGTTTCCGGGCTTGTCGTGTGGCGACGGCGGCCGCGCGACGGGCGGTCCCGCGAGTCGGGGCGCCTGCACCGCGTCCCACCAACAACACGCGACGGATGCCCGCGTCGGGGCCCACCAGCAGCAGTGTTTCGTCTTTGCCGCCTCGGAAGTCGCGTCGCGAAACCGTGCGTGACAGCGCGCCACCCACGGACCCGTCAATCGCAACCATCGCGGGGGTGAGAGCGGGGTCGGCGCCCAGGATGACGACGAGCAGCGCGGTATCGACGGACGCCGGAGCGGCGTGACTGGCAAGCAGGGAGAGCGGCATGCGGCAGCGGCTGGGTACGGGGATGGTGCGGGACTGGGAAGGTAGGCGGGCCGCAAAATGGGAGCAAGCGCGCGGCGTTGCTCCAAAGCTGGAAAGCAGTTCCTAAGGTCCGGATGCTGCGAATTGGCGCATCCGCGGTAGACGACCTTCCCTTTTGAACGGAAAAGCGGCGCCTGAGCAAATCGAGTACTGCATCTTTTTCTCTTACGAGCCATTCGACACTTGCAAGAATGCGAGATGCTCACTAGAGACTTTCACGTGTAAGTGACAGGAATCACTGCCGTCGATGCGGGAAAGCTAGTATCGTGAGCTTCACAGCCAGCCATGGTCACCAATCACATGGCACTCTGGCTCGTGACGCTTCCTTCAATTATCGCGGAGGTGCACCAGAAATCGTTGGTCTTTGGATGAACCGCATCCCACACGCTGAATTGAGTCAGCTGCGGAAGTCACCTGCGCGTGATCCGAAGGAATTCCCAATCGCATCATGCAACGTTTCGAGGAGGGAATCATGTTAACAAGAATAAGGAAGGTACAACTCACTGCGATTTTGGTGATCGGCGGTGTCGGTTTGGTCGGTCAACCGCAGCTGGCAGTTGCTGCGGATGCGTGCGCGGAAATTCAGTGCACGCAGGTGTGCCCAAGCGAGGAGACCATGAACTCAATCTGCATCAACGATGCAGGATGTTTATTCCCCACTCCGACGTGCAGTTACGGCGAGCAGTGCACTGCACAGGGTGGCGGCCCATGGGGTTCGACAATACGGTGCCGCGGCGGGGCAAATTAACTGCGAGTTGACAGGGATGCCTATCCCTGAGCGCGCATAAAACGGAGGCAATTGTGAACAATCGGCTTGATAACCTGTTGTCGCTGGTGATCGCCACGGCCGCGTTGGGCATGGCTGGGAGTTTTATCTTTACCAGCATCAGCGGTCGGGGCGGCCGGAGTAGACAAAATCCCGGTAAGGTTTCGCAGGTTGATGATTGGCGAGAATTTCTTCCCTCGACCCATCATTTAGCCGGGTCTAGCACGGCACCAGTCATCATGATCGTGTTCGGCGATCTTGAGTGTCCAGCATGCCGGGGGTATCATTCCACAGTCGTAAAACGAGCAATTGCCTCCCACGCTCAAGATTTAAGTATTGAGTTTGCGCATTTTCCATTGTCTATGCATCGATTTGCAATGCCTGCCGCGAGAGTTACAGAGTGCGTTGCGAATCTCGGCGCACTCAGCAAATGGATTGACGTCGTGTATCAAAAACAAGATTCACTCGGGCTGAAGTCATGGGGATCGTTCGCGGCAGAAGCGGGAGTATCCGACACACTGAGTCTGAACAGTTGCGCGGCGTCATCGTCTGAGGTGGCAAATATCACCGCCGGAGTGAAGTACGGGAACAAGTTGAAAATCGGTGGCACGCCTTCGGTACTGCTCGATGGTTGGTTATACCCGAATCCACCGAGTTCTGAAGTAATTGATTCCGTCCTCAAATCCCGCGGAAAGGTGAGGTGAACTGTGACACGAATCAGCAGGCCCAAAATTGCATTCCGGAAGCACCTCGTGGCATTTTTTGCGATCTTCGCTGCAATTGGAGGGCGATGCGGCGATTGCCTTCAGCTGCATGCGCAGCAAAGCCGAAAAATACCGTTAAAAGTGATCCCCTCTCCCGCGAAGGCGACAACTGTCTACCTCTTGGACTCGAAGAGCGTCTGGGACATTGGTGGGCTCAAGGAGAACGAAGACGACGAGTTCCTTCATAATAACGGAGCTTTGACGGCGCTACTCACGTTCAACGGAGCCGCAATCGTTGTTGACACTTACAGGATCCGCTTCTTCACCGCAGCCGGAAAACAATCATTGGTAATTGGGCGACGCGGTCGCGGTCCGGGCGAATTCATCAATCTTTCGGGTGTTTGTCAGACCCGAGGAGATACCATCGTAGCCTCTGATCCTGCGACACATCGATTCTCCGTGCTCACTCCTACGGGGACACGCGTTCGCGAAGTCAGCACCATTGCAGGTTCCATGCCCGCTCAGGGTTGCTTTGACGACGGCACGTTTATCCTTTCAAACCTGGCGCCCAAACGGAATGGATACGACATGGTAACCATCAAGCGTTATGACCTCTTCGGGAAGCTCCTGAACGAGGTCGGAACGTTTCCGCTCACATTTACGCAGGGTGGTGTGCAGTTCCAGCTAAACTATGGCGCCATTGGAACCTCACTCTGGGTCGCCGATTCTCGAGACGGGCACGTGTGGCGCTACAACCAATTGGGCAACCTCGAAGCAGAGTACCAGTTGTCAAGTCCGAAGCAAGAGCTCTCGAACAGCGGGTCACTGGTACTTGATGCACCGCCTAGCAAGAATCCCGAGCGCGCCAGCCTGCCCAAGCATTATCCAATGTTCAGTGACACGCGGATCAGCCGGGACGGATTGCTTTGGGTGCAGGACTACCATCCTTTCGGATCTAGAATCGATCGGTGGACTGCATACGACGTCATTCGAGGCACGGCGACTACGCTGGAATTCGCATCTGCGCCGCTCCGCGGCCCTACGCTCTTGTCAGTTGAACGCAACCGGATGTTTTCTCTATCTCGTGATTCGTCTGGGGCAGCACATTTTACTCTGACGAACCTCATCAGGCGCTAGTAGGTGTTGGCTTTCTGGACCGTACTGGGGCGGGTGGAGTCGAACCACCAACCGCTCGATTAACAGTCGAGTGCTCTGCCATTGAGCTACACCCCATCACAACTCGTGCTGAAATACTGGCGATCGTACGCCCGCTTTCGCGGCCAGCCGCCGTCCCGCACCGCGGGCATGCCCAGAGGGAGAATCGAACTCCCATGACCTTGCGATCGGCGGATTTTGAGTCCGCTGCGTCTACCAGTTCCGCCATCCGGGCGCTACCA
>Ga0335397_10003478_pt1 | contig 21030 bp, 16 predicted proteins | sample MAT04_FD_205740 | JGI IMG/M metagenome (GOLD analysis project Ga0335397, IMG submission 205740) | Freshwater microbial communities from Lake Fryxell liftoff mats and glacier meltwater in Antarctica - MAT-04 (spades assembly) (version 2) ... | reverse complement strand
CATTATAGGCGCTGAACCACGTCCCACAGCCAGCCCGGCATGAAAAACAGCACGCAGACGGCTGCCGAACAGATCGAGAGGGCCAAAAGTGCCGGCGGTTCCGGGGGTTCCGCCTCCGTGCGGACGGGGTCCCGCAGGACGATGGCGGCAATCAGCCGTAAGTAATAGCCCGCGCCAATCGCCGCGTTGACGGCCAGCAGTTCCGCCAGCCAGCGGCCCGATTCCGTCCCTTGCCCCCATGCCGCCAGAAACAGTTCCAATTTCGCCAGAAAGCCGGCCGTTGGCGGCAGCCCGGTCAAACTGAACAGGCAGACGGCGAGCATCAATGCCACGCCGGGCTGAACACGGGCCAGCCCCGCGAGGTCGTCGATGGTTTCAATCTTCCGATCCGGTCGCCCGGCCGCCGCCAGGGCTGCGAAGGCCCCCAGCGTCATCACGGAATAGACGGCGAGATAAAAGCCGAGCGCTTCCAATCCATTCGGCGAAGCGGTCGTGTGATAACCCACCGTTAAACCGACCAGCATGTAGCCCGCATGCGAGACGCTGGAGAAGGCCAGCATGCGGCGGATGTCGGTCTGGACCAGCGCGAGTAAATTGCCGGTGAACATCGTCAGCACGGCGAGCCACCACAACAGCGGTTCAGTGGCAGGCACAATCAGCCAGCCGGTATCCAATCCACCACCGCCGCCAGCGTCACCGATTCGTAACGGGACAATCAACAGCCGGGCCAGCGCCGTGAACCCCGCGATTTTGGGAATCACCGACAGGAGAGCCGCGCCTGAAACCTGACAGCCCTGGAACACATCGGGCGCATAAAAGTGAAACGGGACTGCTGTGATGCGAAAGCCCAATCCGGCGATGATCATCACTTCCGCGATAACGAGAGGCATCGGCAGCGTGTTGATGTCCGACCGGCGGAGCGCATCGTAAATTCCTTCCAGCCGAGTCGTCCCCGTCATGCCATACAGGTAGCTCATGCCAAACAACACGAGGGCTGAGGAAAAGACGCTGAGCAGAAAATACTTGAGCGTCGCTTCCTGCGCCGGAGCGTCGCGGCGGGGCATGATCAAAAACAAGTAGGTTGGGATACTGATGAGTTCCAGGCCGAGGAACATCAGCACGAGGTCGTTCGATGAGGCTGTGAAATTCACTCCCGCACCAATCGCCAGCAGGCACGCCTGGCATTCGGCCGCGCGGCTGTCATCGGCCTGGTTCCACTGAATCAACGAGAGGAGTGCCCCGATGATCAGCGTTAAGCCGCGCACCGACCAGGCCATGTCGTCGAGCAGAAACGGGCCGGAGGTTTCGGGCCGTATGGGCGAGTTCCACCAGAAGGCCGCCGCCACACCCCAGCCGATGAGTGCCAGCCAGCCCCAGCGATGCCGCAGGCCGGGTGCCGCCGTTCCCTGTTCGCTGACCAGAAACGGCGCGGCGAACAGGATCACGCAGACCGTGGCGATCAGCGTGACTTCCGGCAGAATGAATTGAACGCCCCCCGTAATTGGGGCCAGCAGCGAGTTCATGGGCGGGCATCCTCCGCCGGAATCGCGGCGAGGTTGTTCGGTGTCACGGGGCGGGATTCATACAAACGGGCGATCGATTCGACATCGGGCCGAATCACTTCCAGCAGCGGTTGCGGAAACAGGCCAAACCATAAGCAGAGAAAGGCCAATGGAGCGATGGTCAGGACTTCGCGAGTGTTCAAATCGACAATGGGTTCATGCGTGGCTGGTTCGCGCAACGGGCCGAAAAACGCCCGCTGCAACATTCCCAGCATGTACCACGCCCCCAGCACAACACCCAGCGCGCCCCCTGCGGCATACCACGGCCCGGAGATCACATCGCTTTTCAGACTGTATATGCCCATCAGGCACAAAACTTCACCGACGAAACCGTTCAAGCCCGGCAGGCCGATGCTGGCGAACGTGATGAATGTCATCGCCACGGCGAGCCGAGGCAACCGGTTCGCCAACCCGCCGAGATCGCTCAACAATCGCGTGTGATAGCGTTCGTAAAACATGCCAACAATGCAGAACAGCGCTCCGGTCGAGAGGCCGTGATTCACCATCTGCAAGATCCCGCCGCTGATCCCTTCGACATTGAGGGCAAAGATTCCCAGCATGCAGAACCCGAGGTGGGCCACGCTGCTGTAAGCGACGAGTTTTTTGATATCGTTCTGTGCTAAGGCGCACAGCGAGCCGTAGATGATGCCGGTGACCGAGAGTAGTGCGATCAGCGGCACGCCTTGATTCACGCAGGCGTCGGGCAACATCGGCAGCAGCAAGCGTAGAAACCCGTAGCTGCCTAATTTGAGCAGCACGCCCGCTAACAGCACCGAACCGGCGGTCGGGGCTTCAACGTGGGCCAGCGGCAACCAGGTGTGGAAGGGAAAGAGCGGGACTTTGACCATGAACCCGGCCGCAATCGCCAGGAAGAGTGGAAGCTGCAATTCCAAGGGCAGCGGATGCTGAGCCAGGTGTCGGGCCAGCGCCGGCAGCGAACACGGCGTTTCCAGCGGTGCCTGACTCTGCACCGTCACCACCAGGGCGACCAAACCGACCAGCGAAATCAAACCACCGGCGAGCGTGTAGAGGAAAAACTTGTAGGCGGCATACTGTCTCAGTGGTCCGCCCCAGACTCCGATCAGGAAGAACAGTGGGATCAGGGTGAACTCGAAGAAGACATAAAACAACACTAGATCGAACGCGCAGAACACACCGATGAGGGCTGTCTCCAGAATGAGCAGGCACGCGTAGAACTGAGCCGGGCGGTCCTGGATTGCGGTCCAAGACACCATGATGCCGGTGATCGACAGCAGCGTGGTCAGCAGGATCATTACGAGGCTGATGCCGTCGAGGCCGATGTGGAATTCGAGCTTTAATGGTGCGGCACCAATCGTGTCGGCGGCGGAGCCTAACGTCAGCCAGGGCTGACGGAATTCCACGCGCGGCTGAATCGGACCGTCGAACGGTTCCGAAATGCGCGGCAAGCTGGCGAACTGCGCGGCTACCGCCAGCGAGACGCCGAACGTGGCCAGCGCCCCGAGCAACGCCGTCCAGCGTGCGCGCACGGGCGTCGCCTGCGGATCGAGCAGCAGCATCAAGGCCGCTGTCGCCGTCGGAATTCCGAGCATCGCCAAAATCAGCCAGAGCATCGGTCGTAATCTTTTCGTGGTGGATTCATCAAAGCCCGCCGTCGGCGACGGCGGGACCCGGCGATGCCATCGCCGGGCTTTGGTCTTATCGTCGTTGTTCTCTCAATCGTCACATGCCATAGGCGATGGTGCGTAGCACAAGGACCAGGCCTGCCAACACGCCGACGAGCATCATGGCCGCGTAATTCTGAATCAAACCATTTTGAACCGGCCGCAGGACGCCGCCGAGTAATTGGGGAACCAGGCCGCAAGCATCGACGAGCTTGTCGATCACCATGCGATCGATGAATTCGGCCGTTTCCGCCAGACTGCGCAGCGGCTTGACCACCAGCGCCTCGTCAATCGCATCGAGATACAGCCCTTGGTACGACCAGTCGGCCAGCGGACCGAACAGCTTGCGGAATTGCTCGGCTTTGCCGCGACTGCCGCCATACACCGCGTAGGCCCCGCCGATGCCGACGAGCGCGATCACTGTGCTGAGGCCCATCATGAACCAGTCGGGCGAATGTTCTTCACTGTGCGGGAACCCGGGGGTGTGATGCAGATAGCCCGCGTAAAAGTGCGTCGGTCCCGCGAGAAAGCCGATACCGAGAGCGGCGAGCGCCAGCAGGTACAACGGACCGGCCATGGCGGGCGGCGCATCGTGCGGATGATGGCCCGCTTCTTCTGGAAATTTCTCTTCGCCATGGAAGGTCAGCAAGTAAGCCCGGAACGTATAGAACGCTGTTAGTAATGATGACAGCAGCGCGACGCCGTAGATCACGCTGAAAAAGGTGCCATGCGGACCGTGGTGCATCGCCTGGCTTAACACGCTGAGAATTTCGTCTTTGCTCCAGAACCCAGACAGCAGCGGGAAGCCGGACAGGGCCAGCGCTCCGGCGAGAAACGTGATGTGCGTGATGGGCAATGCTTTCCGCAAACCGCCGAACCGCCGCATGTCGATCACATCGCCCATCGCGTGCATCACGCTGCCCGCCGACAGGAACAAGACCGCTTTGAAATACGCGTGGGTGAACATATGAAACATGGCGAACGTGACGGCTGACGCGGCCAGTGCTTCGTTCCCCGCGGCGGCTCCCAGCGACATGAACATGAAGCCGAGCTGGCTGACGGTCGAATAGGCCAGCACTCGTTTTAGATCGTATTGTGTAAGGGCCGTGATGGCGGCGATCAATGCCGTCGCCGCGCCGATTCCCGCGACCCATAGCTGCGCGTACGGAGCATGAATGAACAGGGGAGTGCAGCGCGCGACGAGATACACGCCAGCCGTCACCATTGTGGCGGCGTGAATCAGCGCGCTGACGGGGGTGGGGCCTTCCATCGCATCGGGCAGCCAGACATGCAGCGGAAACTGGGCCGACTTGCCGACCGCGCCGACGAACAGCAGCAGACAGATCGAAGTCAGCACCACGGGGTTCTCAGCGACGACCGTTGCGATCAGCGTCCCATCGGCGAGGACCCGTTCAAAGTCGAGCGTGCCGAAGGTGGTCCAGATCAAAAAGATGCCGAGGATCAGCCCGAAGTCGCCGATGCGGTTCACGACGAAGGCTTTTTTCGCGGCGGCGGCGGCACTCGGCTTGTGATACCAGAAGCCGATCAGCAGATAACTGCACAAGCCGACCGCTTCCCAGAACACGAAGAGCAGCAGGAAGTTTCCGGCAAGCACGAGCATGCACATCGAGAAGACGAACAGCGCGATCGCCGCGAAAAAGCGGGGATAACCGGGATCGCCGTGCATGTAGCCGGAAGCGAAAATCACCACCAGCAGACTGACCGACGTGACCATGACGAGCATTAGGGCCGACATGGCATCGGCCCGCAGCGTGATGCCCACATCGACACGGCCGACATGAATCCATTCGTAAACGGTCCGTAATGTTCCAGATGCCGCTTCGACCTGGTGTTCGGACGCATCGTGGTGCGTGAAGGTTTCCGGCACCAACACCGTGAGCAGGTAGAGCGAACAGGCCAGCGAGATGGCGAGCGCGAGGACCACCGGACGATGAGCCGTGGCGCGGCCAACGACCTGCTTGATCAGCACGATCCACAGGCAAGCCGCCAGCGGAGCCGCCGGGATCAGCCACAACGCGTTGTCATGCAACCACTCGATCACAATACCTCATCCAAAATATTCGCGAACCTACAGCGACGCTTCGCAGCAGCGTGGTTTGTTAAACTTTCGATGTCCCCACACTGGCCGGCATCTTCGGCACATGCCCCGTCGGCACAAGCTGCGGATATTCGGCCGCCGGTGGTTCGGCCGTCGGTGGATACTCGGCCGGCTTCACCGAATCGGGTTCGCCCAGGTTGCCCCACAGGAAAATATCGAGCGACTTCCGCCGCTGGTACAATGAGAGAATGAGCGCCAAGGCCAGCCCGGCTTCGCACGCCGCGATTGTCAGCACGAAAATCGTGAAGACCTGCCCGGAGGCATTGCCATGCTGCCGGCCAAACGCCGTCAGGTTGACCGAGACGCCATGTAGCATCAGTTCGGCTGAGAGAATCATCAGGATCAGATTGCGGCGCGTGAGAAAACCGATCATCCCGAGGATGAACAGCACCGCACCGACGATGAGCTGGCTTTCCAGATTCATGGCGAGAACGTCCCCCGCGAACGCCGCGGCGCGATGGCGATCGCGCCGATGGTGGCGATCAACAGCACCGTCCCGGCGATTTCCACGGCGTAAAGATAATCGGTGAACAGCGAACGCCCCACGTTGCGGAGCGAACCGAGGTCATCCCCTTCCGGCCGGCTCAGCGCATTGCCGGCTCGGCCTTCGGGCGGACGAATGTATTTCTGACGCACCGCGGGGTCTTTGACGATCAGAGTCGGCATTTCATCGGCATCCATCCCGCGGTTCCAGTCTTGCAGTGTGAACAGCACACAACTCAGCAGCAGAAACGCCAGCAGGGAAGCGGCCGCGGGCTGGTAGGCATGGCGGTCGTACGTCGTTGCCCCCTCCTGCTGAGCCAGCATGATGACGAACAGGAAGGTCACGATGATTGCCCCGGCGTAGACAATGACCGTCGCCGTTGCCAGAAAGGGAGCCGAGTTCAGCAGAAACAGGCCGCAGACCGACAGCGTGGTCACGGCAAACCACAGGGCGGCATACACGGGATTCCGCACAGTAATCGTGAGCGTCGCCGTCGAGACGGCGGCGAACGCGAAGACGTAGAACATCACGTCGCGCAGAACATCGCCACCGAGGGGCAGATGATACCAGCCGAACATCAGCATCGCGGCAACGCCGAGCAAACCGCCGACTGCGCGGGATCGCGAGGGCTGTTGCGGCAGCAGCCAGCAGACGGCAATCCAGCCCAGCACCAGGGGCAGAATCAGCCGCCATTCTGAAATCAACCAGTTCCAAACCATGTCAGCCGTCGTCGTCCTGTTCCGTCAGTGGGTTTCCGAGACACGTTTGTACGTCATTCGCCTGCGTTCGTCAAAGCTGCTGCGAAGGGCATCGTCACAAAGCCCGCCGTCAGCGATAGCGGGTCGACCCGGCGATGCCATCGCCGGGCTTTGTTAGCGCGAAATCACCCCCGGACTGGGTGCTTTCGCCGCCCGGTCGTCGGCTTCCACCGCGGTCGCCGGGCCGAGTGTCGGCAAGCTCGAAAATTCCGCGGCCGGTCCCAAGCGCCCGGCGTGCGTGCGGATCGGATCGCGGGGATTGTCTTTCGTTTCGTCGAAGACTTTCAGCAGTTTTTCTTTGTCGTAAAGCATCTCATCGCGGGTCATGCCGGTGAGATCGTAAATGTGCGTCAGTTCGATGGCATCAACCGGGCAGGCTTCTTCACACATCCCGCAGTAAATACATTTCAGTTCATCGAGGACGAAACTTTGCGGAAATTTGTCGCGGCCGGCCCAGACCGGATCGTCTTTCGGGGCCGCCTCGGCGACGATGTCGATACAACGGGCCGGGCACGCCGCGGCGCACATCATGCAGGCGACGCATTTCACGCGGCCCTGGTCGTCGCGGTTGAGCCGATGCACGCCGCGGTAATGGTGCGGCAAATCGGGCTTCACTTCGGGGTACTGCTGGGTGACGATGTTGCCATCGGCGACGTGGCCGCCGGTGGTACGCAGCCCGCCGAAGATCGCCGGCAGAAACGACGTTTCCCAGAAGTTCATCGCCGGCTGTTCGACCCAGACGACATCAGATTCAGAGATAGGCATGGTGGTGATAGCGCGGTAGGTAGTGAGTTGTCAGTGGCTCTAGCAAAGCCCGCCGATAGCATCGGCGGGACCGTTCCATGTTTAATGATGTCTCGCGGGCGCAAGCACGGGCGACGCTGTTATCGCCGTGATCGGCCGGCCCTGCATGCCGATCAAACTCGCCGCGACCAGCGATGCCAGGGATAACGGTCCCAGCCAATAGTGCGGCACGCCGAACTCGAGGACGCACATCACAATCAGCACGTTGACGGTCGCCAGCGGAATCAGCACTTTCCAGGCGAGCCCCATGAGCTGATCGAAACGGAAGCGGGGAATTGTCCAGCGGAGCATTTGAATCAGCACGATGACCATAAACGCCTTCGTCAGCAGCACGCCGACCTTCACGGCCCATGCCCCGGCGTATGCGCTGGTTGTTTCCGCGATCCAGGGGAAATGCCAGCCGCCGAAGAACAGGATGCTCGTTAAAAAGCTGATCGTGATCACATGGGTGTATTCGCCGAGGAAGAACATCGCGAACTTCATCCCGCTGTATTCAGTATGAAACCCGCCCACCAGCTCCTGCTCGCATTCCGTCAGATCGAACGGCAAACGATTGGATTCGGCCATCGCGGCGATGAAGAAAATCAAACAGGCGACCGGCTGTGTCCAGATATTCCAGCCGAAAAAACCGGCTTCCGCTTGGGCATACAGAATCTTTTCCAGGTTCATCGTGTGACTGAGCAATGCGATTCCCACGACCGACATCCCCAGCGGAATTTCATAACTCACGACTTGCGCACTTGCCCTCAGCGACCCGAGCGCGCTGTATTTGTTATTCGACGCCCAGCCGCCCAGAATGATGCCATACACCGACAGGCTGGTAATGGCGAAGATGAAGACGATGCCCAGATCGATCCCCGGCGCGATGATGAACGGAAATACCTGGCTCGCGGGGGATTCCGCGGGGACATCGCCGAACGGTACGACGCAGAACGCCAGCATCGTGGTGAAGACCGACAGACTTGGCGCGAGAATATACAACACCTTGTCGACATGATCCGGAATGATTTCCTCTTTGAGGATGAACTTCGCCCCGTCCGCCAGCGGTTGCAACAGCCCGGCCGGCCCCACACGGTTCGGCCCCACGCGGTCCTGCATCCAGGCGGAGAGTTTGCGTTCCAGCAGAATGAGGTACGCGCAGGCCGTCATGATCCCGCCGAACGCGATGGCGATCGCGAGCGCCGTCATCAATTCCGGTCGGTTCCAGATTTCGTTCAGCGTCATCAGACGCATGGCAGCCAAAACGGGCATATCAATCGGTCCGTAATCAGGCGGGTTGCAGTTGTTTCAAAGTTTCCGTCGGGCTGACGGCGGTCCCCGTCATCACGCCCTGCTCGCCGAGCGCACCCTGAATCAGCGATGCGAAATCAGCGATTTCACCGGCCAATTCCTGGCGAATCGTCGCCGCGTGGAACAGTCCGATGCGTTGATTCAAGTCCCACAAAATGCGGCCGTCGGGGCGCGACTCGCCGGGACCGCGCAACCCGCGATGAATGGCCTGAGCCAGCCCCGCGTGATTCACGAACGTCCCATCCTTCTCGGCCCAGGCCGCACCAGCGAGCACGAAGTGCGCCGCATCCGTCAGCGGCGAGGATAGCAAATCCTGCACGACAAGCAGCTTCAGCGATTTGAGTTTGGCCACCATTTCCGGCGGGAACATACCCTCGGGATCGCCGTTCAAGACGTACAGTCCGTCGAGCTGATTCTTGTCCAACTTCGCGACGATCTTCTCGCAGCTGATCACTTCGCCCTGATAGCGCTGTAGTACCGCTTCCACACCACGGCGATTGGGGGCCTTCTCGGCGCGGATTGTGAAGCGTGTCGGCTCGGTTGGTTTGCCGTGAACGTCTTTGGGATAGCGGTCATCCTCACCCACGCTGCGAACCACGCCCAGCGCGAGTGTCACTTCCGGCGAGAAGCCTTTCAGTAACTGCGCCAGCAGCGCGGCCTCTTCGACTGTCGACCAGGGAGAAATCAGGGCCGCGAAGCGCTTCGGCGCGGCTTTGATTGTCGACTCGATGGACGCGCGGACGGCCGGCAGCACAACTTCCCACGCCGTTGAGGAAATCGCACCGCTGGTGCGCTGAATCGGCCCGGTCAAGCGTTTGTCGGACGCAATGTACTTCCAGCCGAACCGGCCTTCATCGCACATGAAATGGCCCTGCGCCAGCGGATTGACGCGTGGCTTCAGGCGATAGAGCACATCTTTGTTCTGCTCGACCGTGATGCTGCAACCGGTACTGCAGCCCGGACACACGCTGTCTTTGACTTGCAGCCACCAGACGCGCTGCTCATACAGAAAATCTTTGCTGCACAGCGCGCCGACGGGGCAGAGATCGACCACGTTGCCGGCGAGTTTGTTATCGCACGGCTCGCCCGGGAAGATGTCGATTTCTTCTTTCGTGCCGCGATTGATGATCTGCAATTCCGCGCTGCCGCTGATCTCGCGCGTGAACCGCACGCAGCGGGTACACATGATGCAGCGATCGGTGAAGAGCGTGACCTGTTCGCCGATGTAGTCCTTATCCGGCTTGATGTTCTTTGGTTCCTGCAACCGGCTGTAACCACGCCCATACTTATAGCTGTAGTCTTGCAGCCCACATTCGCCCGCCTGGTCGCAGACCGGGCAATCGAGCGGATGATTGAGGAGCAGATATTCGAGCGTCGCCTGTTGGGCCTGTTTGACCTTCTCGCTGTTGGAGACGATCACGGTCCCGTCTTTGACGGGGGTTTGGCAGCCGGGGACGACTTTCGGCTGCATGGCGACGGTGCCATCGGGCTTCGTGTCGCCGACTTCCACCAGGCACATGCGGCAACTGGCGACAACGCTGAGTTCAGGGTGCCAGCAGTAATGCGGAATATCGACGCCGGCACGCTGCGCCGCCTGAATACAATTCAGCCGCTCGTTCGCGCCGATTTCGACGGGGACGTTATTGACGAGGACCGTGGGCATCGAACAAAACTTTCTTAAAACTTCCCAGGGACGGTTGCCCCTGGGCTTCATAAAATCAGTGTGCCGCCATCAATAGATCAGCCGGTTTAATGGTCTTCTGCTTCTGATTCACATACGCTTCAAAATCCGGGCGGAACTTCTTGATCGCGTTTTTCACCGGCCACGCGGCTCCATCGGACAAGCCGCAGATTGTGGTGCCGGGGATGATGCCCATGGAACCCGCGACTTCCGCCAGCAGATCCAGATCCCGCATCTGGCCTTCTCCCGACCGGATGCGATGCAGAATCCGTGTCATCCAGTTGGTTCCCTCGCGGCACGGCGTGCATTGTCCGCACGATTCATGCGAGAAGAACCGGCAGCAATTGTAAAGTACATCCACCATGTTGACCGAATCGTCGATCACCACCACGGCCGCGGTTCCCAAACCCAGACAACCAACTTTGCCCGGCCCGTTGAAATCGAGCGGCGTATCGAGCTCGTCCGCCGTCAGAAAACCCATGCTGATCCCGCCGGGGACCACGGCTTTCACCTTGCGACCGTTCGGCACGCCGCCGCCGTAGTCGTCGATCAACTGTCGAGCCGTGATGCCCAGCGGCATCTCGTAACAGCCCGGCTTGTTGACATGACCGCTGATGCAATACAGCTTCGGCCCGAAACTACCTGCATCACGCGGATTGCTGGGGTCGGGGGGGACGCCCATCGATTTGAACCACGCCGAGCCGCGATCCAGAATCTGCTTCACACACGCCATCGTTTCAATGTTGTTCACAATCGTGGGCTTGCGGAACAAACCTTCGACGGCGGGAAAGGGCGGTTTAATGCGCGGCCAGGCACGCTTCCCTTCCAGGCTTTCAATCAGCCCCGTTTCTTCGCCGCAGATGTACGCCCCGGCTCCGCGATGCAGGTGGACATCGAGCTTGAAGTTCGCGCCCATGACCTTGTCGCCGAGGATGCCCGCGGCATAGCAATCCTTCACGGCCTGCTCAAGCGCGCGATAGCTCTTGCCGTATTCATACCGCAGATAGATGTAGGCGCAATTCGATTTGATCGCATGACACGAAATGGCGATCCCTTCCAGAATCTGGTGGGGATCGTCTTCCATCAGAATGCGATTGTTGAACGTGCCCGGTTCGCTTTCGTCGGCGTTAATGGCGAGATAAATCGGCCCGGGGTGGCCCTTCGGCAGGAAGGTCCATTTCAAGCCGGTCGGAAACCCGGCTCCGCCACGCCCGCGCAAGCCGGAATCCTTCACCTGGGCGGTGACATCTTCCGGCGACATCGCCAAGGCTTTCTTCAAGCCTTCATACCCGCCATCACGGCGGTAGGTCTCCAGCGAGGCGCTGCGGGGCTTGCCGACGCGGGCGAGGAGAACGGGTTCAAATTTCGGCATTATTCAATATTCGCTTGTAAATCGAAACAAAGTCAATCTGTGAAAGGATGCATCTACAAATGCATCACTTTTCACTGGCTAGTGCGTTTGAACTCATGTCGACTTCCACCAATGTCGTAGGGTCGACCCAGACCACTTTCCCATCCCGTAATGTCGGAACTACGCGTCCAGCTTGCGCATGTTGGCGCAGTGCGTCTGCGATGCCTTGTTCAATCGCGGCCTGAATGATCTTGGGATCGCGAAAGGCCTGGTCGATTCGTTCATTCGTTTGTTGCGGTGTCATACACATTACTCACGACGCCGGGCTTTGCGTTTAATTTCACAACCCTCCCAAGAGCGCCTCCGCCTTTTCCACCGTCAGATTCATATGGCATTCGTCGTTCACCAGCACGCAGGGGGCTCCTTCGCAGGCTCCCAGGCATTCCGCGTATTCCAACGTGAACTTGCCATCCGGCGTCGTCTGGCCCGGATGGAGATGATGTTTCTCGCACAGTTCCGCCAGCAGTTCCTCGCCGCCGCGCAGCATGCAGCTGATGCTGCGGCAGACCCACACGCGGTGCTTGCCGAGCGGATGCTTCTCGTCGCGAAAAAACCCGTAGAACGACATCGTGTCGTGAACTTCCGCCGGATGCAGTTCCAACAGCTCGGCGATTTCGCGGATCGCCTCGGTGGAGACGTGCCGCAGTTCGTCTTGGACGATATGCAGTGCCGGCAGCGTCACGGCCCGCTTGTTCGGGTAGTTCGGAAATTTGTCGCGAATCTGCTGGCGAATCGCGTCGGATAACACGGGCATTTCTCGATACCTTCTCGTCGTCATAATTGCGGAGCCGATGGGTCGGCTAAGCGCAAGCGAATGATTCCAACCTCACCTCTCGACTGATCTTTACCGATCCAACTCCGCGGCGATGATGTTGATGCTGCCCAGCACGGCGACCACGTCGCTCAACTGGTGGTCTTTGATCATGTGCGAGAAGACGCCGAAATGGACGTACGACGGCGGACGGCACCGGGCACGGTACGAACGGCTGGTCCCGTCGCTGACGATATAGAAGCCCAATTCGCCGTTGGGCGATTCGTTCGCCGCGTAGATTTCCTCACGTGGACTGCCCGACCCCCGATTCGGCATGATGACTTCAAAGTGCTGAATCAGACCTTCAATACTACGGTACACCGCCGGCTTGGCCGGAATCACGGCTCGCGTTTCGGGATCGACGTTGATCGGCCCGGCAGGGATGTTCTCGATGGCCTGCTCGATGATCTTCACACTCTCGAGCATCTCGGCCATGCGGACCAGGTAGCGGGCATAACAATCACCCGATTTCGATGCGATGACTTTGAAGTCGAAGTCTTCATAGGCCAGATACGGTTCATCTTTACGCAAATCACGCAGCACGCCACTGGCTCGCGCGATGGGGCCAGTGCAACCGTAGTTGATGGCATCTTCTTTCGACAAGACACCCACGCCCTGCACGCGGTCAATGAAGATGCGATTGCGGGTCAGCAGTTTATGAACTTCATCATGCACCGCGCGAAAGCCTTGGCAGAACTCGCGCACTTTGTCGACCCAGGCGTTGTTGACATCGAACAGCACACCGCCCACGCGGGTGTAGCTTGTATGAAACCGCTGCCCCGAAGCGAGTTCGACGATGTCGTAGATTTTCTCGCGTTGATAAAACGCATAGAGAAAAGCCGTGAAGCCGCCGAGATCGAGCGCGCAAGTCCCCACGTTCAACAAATGATCGTGCAGCCGCATCAACTCGGCACAAATGGTCCGCAGGTACTTGCAGCGCGGCGTCAATTCGAGATCGAGCAGCTTTTCCACCGCGTGATGCCACGCGATTTCGTTGGCCATCGGCGAGATGTAGTTCATCCGGTCGACGATGGTCACATACTGGTTGAAGTCGAGATGTTCGCCCAGCTTCTCAAAACCGCTATGCAGAAAGCCGATGTCGGGCACGCAGTTGACGACCTTCTCGCCGTCCAGCGTGAGGATCAGCCGCAACGTGGTGTGCGTGGCGGGATGCTGCGGACCGAAATTGATCGTCCAGAGATATTCCTTCTCGGACGCGGTGGTCTCAGCGAGATCGGCGACTTCAAACGGCATGGTGCAATCAGCTCTCCGCACGGGTGAGGACGGTGAAGTTGTGCCGTTCGCCGCGGCCTTTCAACGGATAATCTTTCCGCAACGGGAACGCCGAGAATTCATCGGGCATCAGAATCCGCCGCAAATCGGGATGACCGACGAACGTGATGCCGAACATGTCGTAAACTTCCCGCTCCAGCCAGTCCGCCGACTTCCACAGCGGACACGCTGACGGCAATTGCGGATTCGGATCGTTCACAAACGTCTTCAACACGGCCCGTTCACCTGTGGCGGTGTTGACGAGGACGTAAATCACACCAAATCGATCTTTGGAGCCTTCGTATTCCAAGTAGTCGACCGCTGTGATTTCGACGAGGAAATCGAAGCCTCCTTCGACTTTGAAACAGTGCAGCACGTCCGCGAGCAACGCCGCGGGGAATTCCACGCGGCGATTGTCCCGAAATTCACTGAATTTCAGCCCCATCTCCGGAAACTTGGCTTCCAGCATCGTTTGAAACGACATCGAACCGGCCCGCCTCAACGGAGAATAGTGAGTTGTTCGTTGGCTTCTCGAATGCGAATCAACTCCTCGCGGTCAAACGGCGTCGGCCCCATCGGCTGCGTCCGCTGAGCGAATTCGCGCCCATTGATCGTTCCCGTCCGCTTCACCTTGTTCTGCAACTCGATCACCCCAGCGAGCAACTGCTCCGGCCGCGGCGGGCAACCCGGCACATACAAGTCGACCGGGATGAACCGATCGACCCCCTGCACCACGGAATAGGTGTCGAACACCCCTCCCGTGCAGGCACAAGCCCCCATCGAGATGCACCATTTCGGCTCGGGCATCTGCATCCAGATCCGCTGCAAAACGGGCAGCATCTTCATCACGACACGGCCGGCGACAATCAGCAGATCGCATTGACGCGGACTAAACCGCATCGCCTCGGCCCCGAACCGCGCCAAGTCGTGCCGGGACGATGCCGTCGCCATCAGCTCGATCCCACAGCACGCGGTCGCGAACGGCATGGGCCACAAACTGTTACTGCGCGCCCAACTGGCCGCCCAGTCCAAGCTTGTGATGTAAACGTTTTCCGGCAATGGATTTACCGCCATCGGAAGACCCCCTTTCGCCACGCATAAACATAAGCGATCGCGAGTGTTCCCATAAACACCAGCATCACGCAGAAGACCGTGCGCCGCAACTCCGGCGGAACGCCCCCCTCATCGAGATACGCGCTCACTGCCCACGGATATAAGAAGAGCAACTCGACATCGAAGACGAGAAACAGGATGGCGACCAGATAAAACTTCACATCGAACGGCTGCCGCGCATCGCCGACAGGGTCCATCCCCGATTCATAGGGCATCTGCTTGACGGCGGTCTTCTTACTCGGACCGATCAGATGCGCCAGGATCAACGTGGTGATCACGAATCCCACGAGTACGCCGGCGTACAAGAGCACGGCATCAAATGACGGCATAATTCCTTGCCATTCAGATGGTTACGCAATTTTCACAGCGCTGGCCCCCGCGACATCTTCTCCGGGGAACCATGCCGATCCTAACGATGACACCTGATTTTAGACCGAACGACTGCCCGCCGCAACTCCACCCGCGAGAATCCCCCCCTGCCCATCGCGTCAGAAGTCATGCTCTGCTGAAAACTTAAAGCAAATTGCGAGAAATCATCACCGACGGCTGACGAACTCGTCAGGCCAGTGCCATCCTCACACAGACCAGCATCTGACCAGGGGTGTCGTGGCGTTTGATTGTTTTTCCTTCTCCCCTGGAGGGAGAAGGTGGCCGCTTCGGCCGGATGAGGGGGAGTTCACGGCGATTCGAGCGCGGATGGCACACTCCAAGTGCCAAGACATCCCCCTCACCCCCGGCCCCTCTCCCTCCAGGGGCATTGGTATCTATACAAGTCAGAAGATCAATACAGAAAACGATTAACGCCAAGACGCCAAGAGGCAAAGTTTGCAAAGTCTCACGAGAGCCCCCCAGAAAATGCCTCGGATTTCAGGAAATTTGCCACGTCATCTTTGCTGCTTTGCGCCTTTGCGTTAAATGCTTTATGAGATGTGTAGATACCAATGCTTCCAACGGAGAGGGGAGTCAAACCGAAACCCGCGACTACACCCTCTGACTACACCCTCTGACCAGTTCCGACGACGGTTCCCTCGACGTTGGCTGCGTGCGACGATAAACTACCAAACTCAAGCGTGACACGGGATGTCCAAATATTCGTGCTAACCCGCAAATATTCGTGCTAACCCGATGGTCCTTTCGTCGATCTCGACTAGTGCAGGCAGTTTTCGGGCGGTGTAGCTCAGTCGGTTAGAGCAACGGCTTCATAAGCCGTGTGTCGTCGGTTCGAATCCGACCACCGCCATTTTTCTTTCCGCCTCGTCTGGCAAATTCCATCAGAATTTTCCGATGTGGGGACTGGCGAAACGGCCCACCCCTTCGGTATGATCTATTGAATATGCATCTCGCAGATTTGTGAAGCACTCGACTTCACAAGATCACATTTGGCCCCTCGGCCGCTTCTCTACCGATTCGCAGGAAAGTGGAACGATGATGGATTTCCGCATCCGAACTTCGATCTGCCATTTCCGCCGGCCGCTTGTGGCCTGGCTGACAGCTCTGGCTTTGCTGGCCGCCTACGACCGGGCGGATGCCCAGGCGGCGAAGCCGGAAGCGCCCCCGAAAACTCCGCAGCAGGCACAGATCGACACGCTGCTGGAGCCGGTCAAAGCTCTGCTGGAGCAACGCGAATGGGACGCGGCGGTGAAGCTCGCCGATGAGGCGTTGAAAATCGACCCGGCGAGCGGTGAAGCGTTTGTCGTCAAGGGCATGGTCCTGAACGGAAAAGGCGAGTACGACGCCGCGATAGTCGAGTTCGACAAAGTCACGGCTCAAACCGGCCGCGAATCGCGCACCGTTGGAAATCGTGCCAACGCCTATGCCGAACGCTCTTTGTCGCTGTTCCAAAAAGGCGAATATCTCAAGGCAATTGACAGCGCCTACTTTGCGATTTTAGAAAAGGGGGATCACCCCTCCGCACACAGTTACCGCGGCAAAGCCTACATCGCGCGGCGTCAGTTGGACAAAGCGATCAACAGTTTCAATCGCGCGATTCAGATCAATGAAAAGGACGCGGAAGCCTACAGCCATCGCGGGGTCGCCTACGGATTGCAGGGCAATCGCGATCAACTGATCGCCGATCAGAAGAAAGCGCTGGAATTGCAGCCGGAATTGGCGATGGCCTTGGAGCGGATGGCGGGGGCGAAAATCGCCAAAGGGGAACTCATTGATGCCTACGCGGATCTCGATAAGGCCCTTAAGATCAAGCCCGACTTTCCGGATGCGTTGTGCGGCCGGGCACAGCTGTTCGCCATCAAAGGGGATCTCCCCAAGGCCTATGCCGATCTCGACAAAGCTTTGAAGATCGATCCGAAGTGCGCGCGAGCCTTAGTGCAACGTGGCATGATGTTCGCCGCACAAAAGAAAGCTGACCAGGCACTCGCGAGTTTCGACGACGCCATCAAAGCCAACAGTATGATTCCGGAAGCGTATTGTCTCCGCGGGCAGGCCCAGTTGCTGAAACGCGACTTTGCCTCAGCCGAGCAGGATTTCTCGCAGGCGATCAAGCTCGACCCCAAAATGCTGGCAGCCTACACGGGCCGCAGCGACGCCTTCAAGAAACTCGGTAAGACGGCGGAAGCCTCGCAGGATGCGCTGAAGGTCAAGGAGTTGACGCCGCCGCCCAAGCCCAGCAAGGCGGCTCAGAAGATTCTGGATGCCCAGAAGAAGAAGGACGATGAACGGAAGAAAGTCGAGCCTCCGGAAAACCGCTTTCTGGTGACATCCAAGGGTGTTGATCCCAAGAAGCTGAAAGATGCCTTGGCGTCTTCCAGGAAAATCGACGAGTTCGTAGCCGTTAATTACAAGAAGTACGACATCGCGCCGAACGAGAAAACGACCGACGCCGAATTCGTCCGCCGGATTTATCTCGACATCACTGGCACAATCCCCACGCTCCAACAGACCCAGCGGTTTCTGACCGCCAAAGAAGTCGACAAACGCACAAAGCTGATCGACGAATTGTTGGCCAGCGACGGTTACGCCAGCCACTACTTCAATTACTGGGCCGACGTGCTGCGCTACACGGACACCCTGAATGGCGACGTGCGCGGCGAACCGTATCGGCAGTGGATCAAGCAGTCGCTCGCCGAAAACAAGCCCTGGAGCGAACTCGTCAGCGACATGATCACCGCGGATGGGTTGATCTGGAAGAAGCCGGCGACCGGATATCTCCAGCGCGACGCCAACATGCCGCTCGACAATATGAACAACACCGTTCGTATTTTCCTGGGAACCCGCATTGGTTGTGCCCAGTGTCACAATCATCCGTTCGACCGCTGGACGCAAAAAGAATTTTATCAGATGGCGGCGTTCACTTTCGGCACCGTGACGAACACCGGCGGCCACGACACCCGCTACTGGGGCAAGAACCCGAACGATCGTTTGCAAGAAGAATACGCCGGCATCGAGCAGGAAGAGGAAGACCGCCGCGCGAACTATTACCGGTTCAATCGGCTGATTGGCATCAACATGCGGATCGTCAACGATCTCCCGGATCGCAAGGTCACATTGCCGGCCGACTATGCCTATGATGATCAGAAGCCCGGCGCGATTGTCGAACCGAAAACCTTGTTCGGTTCCGCGGCCGACATCAAGCCCGGCGAACCGCCGCGCATGGCCTTCGCACGCTGGCTCACCGCGAAAGACAACCCGCGCTTCGCGGTCACCATCGCCAACCGGTTATGGAAGCAGGCCTTCGGATTTGGTCAGATCGAACCGGTCGACGACATGATGGACAACACGGTCGCGGAGAACCCAGAACTGATGCAGTTCCTCACCGCTGAAATGGTTCGCCTCGATTTCGACATGAAAGAGTATCTCCGCATCATCTTCAATTCGGAAACGTATCAGCGACAGGCCTGTGCGGAAGAAGTCAGCCCTGGTCTGCCGTACCACTTCCCCGGTCCGGTCCTTCGCCGCATGTCGGCCGAACAGTTGTGGGATTCGTTTCTGACCCTCGCGGTGACGAAGCCGGATGAGTTCCGCGAACTGAAAGCCGATCTCCGCACGGCGGCCATCGGTGTCGATTTGAGTGGCGTCTCCGCCGATAAGCTACTGGCAGCCGACAACATGGGCAACCAGATCGATGGCAGCGTTTACGGCCGGCAATCGAAATACAGCTACAAGGGAGCGCTCTTAGCGCGGGCTTCGGAACTCCCCTCGCCGGTGCCGCCGAATCACTTCCTGCGAATGTTCGGCCAGTCGGATCGTGAATTGATCCAGGCATCTTCGACGCTGGGTTCGGTTCCGCAGGTGTTGTTCATGTTCAACGGGCCGATCACGCATATGCTGCTGGAAAAGAACTCCACGATGTATAATAACGTGGTGAAGAAGTCTTCGGTGCCGGAAGGCGTGAAGGCGATCTTCCTCTCGATTCTGAGCCGTGAACCAGATGCCGACGAAATGGCGCTCGCGGTGCGAGAAGTCAAAAACAACGGCCCCGCCGGTTTCGGCAACGTCATCTGGTCGTTGGTTAACACCCGCGAGTTCCTGTTCGTGCAATAACGAACGACACGCTTTCTTGTGAATCTCTGAATTAATGCTTCTTTTTCCATAGCGAGTCACTCATGCGCGAACTTATGTCGAAACTGTCGGGTGGGGATCGTCGGCGATTCCTCGAATACACCGCCAAGTCGATGCTCGGCGTCAGCGTGCTGCCCATGGTGTCCCGCGCGGTCGCCGCGGCAGACCCAGCCGCACCCGCCCTCACCGGGCTGGGCGGCAAGGCCAAACGGCTGATCTACTTGTTCATGAACGGTGGGATGACGCATCTCGACACGTTCGATCTGAAACCCGGACACGAGAATCAGGGCGAAACCCGCCCGATTGCGACATCAGTCGCGGGCTTGCAACTCAGCCAGTATCTCCCGTCGCTGGCCGGTCAGTTCGAGAAGATTGCCGCCGTCCGTTCGCTGTTCACGCAAACGGCTGATCACTCGGCTGGCGAATATCTGATGCGGACCAGTTACGATGAAATCGCCACGGAACGGCATCCGTCGCTCGGCCCGTGGATTCAACAGTTGAAGGGCCGCTTGAACCAGACGCTGCCCGACACGGTGCTCATCTCGGCTCCCGCCCGGCATCCTGGTGCCGGATTTTTCGACCCGACCTACAGCCCGCTGCCGATCGGCGATCCGAATCGCGGCCTCGAAAACACAACGGCTCCAGAATATCTCACCGAGAATTCCTTCGAGAGCCGCATGAATCTGATCAATTCGTTTGACAAGAAATTCCGCGATAAGTTCCGGCTGCGCAAAGTCCAGACCTACACCGATTTCTACACCGAGGCGACCAGCCTGCTGACCAGCGGTGAACTCAAGGCCTTCGACCTCAACGAGGAAAAAGCGGAAGTCCGCGATCAATATGGCCGCGATGCCTTCGGCCAGGGCTGTCTGCTCGCCCGCCGCTTAATCGAGAACAACGTCCGCTGCGTGGAAGTGACCTGCGGCGGTTGGGACATGCACAACAGCATCTTCACCGGCGGCAACATGCCGGGCCGCGGCGCGATCATGGATAAAGCCGTTGGCAGCCTGCTGAACGATCTGTCGACGCTGGGTCTGCTCGATGAAACGCTGGTCGTGTTGACGACCGAATTCGGCCGTTCCCCCACAATCAACTACAATGCCGGCCGCGATCACCACCCGGCCGTCTTTTCCGGCATGCTCGCCGGCGGCGGAATCAAGGGTGGCCAGTTCTACGGCCAGTCGGACGCGGCCGGTCACGGTGTGGAGAAAGACGGCGTTTCGCCGGCGAACTTCAACGCCACCATCGCCGCAGCCCTGGGCCTGCCACTCGACAAGATCGTCCACTCGCCGACGGGCCGCCCCTTCAAAGTCGCACACGACGGGCAACCGATCAAGGAGTTGCTGTCGTAGTTGACGTTGGGAATGTGCGGCGCGCTCCGCTCCCAGAGCCTCGCGTCGCGGCTAACCGAAAACCATTTCCACTCGCGCCCGTCTAATGGTTAGCCGCAATACCGTTCAAATAATCAGAATGATGGATTGTCTAAAGGTTTTCGTCAACGGCGGCGGATGGCGGTGTGCGGTTTGTTTCTTGGGCCACTTGGCCATTTTGCGTTTGATCACGC
>Ga0335397_10003477_pt1 | contig 21032 bp, 12 predicted proteins | sample MAT04_FD_205740 | JGI IMG/M metagenome (GOLD analysis project Ga0335397, IMG submission 205740) | Freshwater microbial communities from Lake Fryxell liftoff mats and glacier meltwater in Antarctica - MAT-04 (spades assembly) (version 2) ... | reverse complement strand
AAATAGATATTTTCACAACTGAATTTCCGCAAGGCTACACAGGCGAACAATTTAAAGCAAGAAGTGACAGACCATTCAATGCAAATTTATTTTCAGAAAATGAATTAGACGTTTTAGAAAAAGTAGCAACAGTATTTAAACCGACAAGCACCAACGATATTATTGAGTTAAGTCATTTAGAAGAAGCGTGGAAGAAAAACGAAAAAGACAAAAGTGTAATCAGTTATGAATATGCGTTTGAATTAAATCAGATTTAATTTAATTCTAGCCTTATGAAAACTTTAGCAGACAAAATAATAGCATTTAACAAATCTCTTGACTTCAAGGGCGAATTGCCTAATGGAATCAGAATTATGAATCCATTTCAAGAAAATAGAGATATCATTCCAATTTCATCATCTTTCTATAAAAAGTATTATAACGATAAGAATGAAAGGCATTTGATTTTAGGAATTAATCCTGGCAGATTTGGTGCTGGTTTAACTGGCGTACCATTTACAGACCCTAAAAGATTAGTTTCGAATTGTGGTATAGAATATAAGGGAACTTTAGCACACGAACCCTCTTCAGTTTTTGTATATGAGGTAATAAAAGAGTTCGGAGGAGAAGAAGAGTTTTATAAAAAGTTTTACATCAACTCTATTTGTCCTTTAGGATTTACTTCTCTTGGGCACAAAGGGAAAGAAGTAAATTACAATTACTATGATAGTAAAGAACTAACAAATAGTGTATTTGATTTTATAATAGAAAGTATAAAAAAACAAATTGATTTTGGTATAAATACAGATATCTGTTTTTGCTTTGGAGCTGGACAAAATGAGAAATTTCTTTTAAAACTAAATAACGAGTATGGTTTCTTTAAAAAAATTGTGGCATTAGAACATCCTCGATATATTATGCAGTATAAATCAAAATCAAAACAGGATTATATCAATAAATATTTACAGGCATTTAGTCAAATAAAATGAGCAACAACACATCAAGCATAGTAAGTAAAGTATGGAGTTTCTGTAATCCCCTCCGTGATGTAGGCGTGGGCCATGGAGATTATTTGGAGCAACTCACCTATTTGCTTTTTTTGAAAATGGCAGATGAATACAGTAAGCCGCCTCATTTCAGAATCTTGCCTATTCCTGCCGATTACAATTGGGAAAGTTTGACCAATACAACAAACAATTGAACTTTGTTCAACACATCCGTTCGATGCTCAAAACAACAGGAATGGCAGCCGTTGTGTTACCCGACAATGTTTTGTTTGAAGGCGGAGCAGGTGAAACGGTTCGCAAAAAACTATTGGAAACAACAGACCTGCATACTATTCTGCGTTTGCCGACAGGAATATTTTATGCTCAAGGAGTAAAAGCAAATGTTGTTTTCTTCGACAACAAACCTGCAAGTAAAAATCCTTGGTCAAAGGAAATTTGGGTTTATGATTACCGTACCAACATTCATCACACCTTAAAGAAAAACCCTTTAAACATTGAAGTTTTAAAAGACTTCATTGCTTGTTACAAACCCGACAACAGAAACAAACGAAAAGAAACTTATAACGCAGACACCAATCCCGAAGGACGTTGGAGAAAGTTTACTTATGATGAAATCATTGCAAGAGATAAAACAAGTTTAGACATCTCTTGGCTCAAAGATAAATCATTGGCAGACCTTGACAACTTACCCGACCCTGATGTATTAGCGGAAGACATTATTGAAAACTTAGAAGCAGGCCTAGCAAGTTTTAGAGAAATTATGTTGACATTAAATACAAAATAGCCATCGCAATAAAAATTTCAAAATATTTATTCGAATGCTTCAAAACAAATGATATACGCAATACACAGCCGACACTTAATGACATAGAAACGCAATACTGACAAAGATTTGTGGATAATTAAACTTTGGCTCTCCCCTTCAGAATTTGTGCTAAAAATCGACGCTTTCGGCTGTAACAACCCACTTTTTCTTAATTTCTACCAACAAAGAAATCTTTCTTTGCCGACCTTCAGAGCTATCAGCTATCAGCTATCAGCTAAAAGCTATCAACCATCCGCCCTCACAATTTTACCAACATTTTAGCGTTTCCTTGACTTAATAAAATTATTTTTGTCGTTTCCCGGAAATGAAGATTACTACTTATATACTATTCGCTTTACTATTCTCTTTGCCTGCTTTGGGGCAAGGGCAGAAGCTAAAAAATCAATCGCGCGAGCAACTTGAAAGTCAGCGTATGTCTATTCTTGAAGAGATTAAACGGACGAGCGACGAACTTGCTGATCTTCGTAAAGATAAAAAAGCATCTCTCTCTCAATTACAGTCGTTGCAAACAAAACTGAATGCACGTCAGCAACTCATTACCAATATCAATCATGAGATCGATATTATTGAGAGTAATATCAGTCTTGCCATTAAAGATGTGGTGGTATTGAAGACCCAACTGGATACGCTGAAGAAACAATATGCCGAGATGGTTCGCTATTCGTACAAGAATAGAACCTCCTCCGATATGGTAGTCTTCCTCTTTTCATCTGCTTCATTCAATGAGGCAGCAAGGCGTTTGAAGTATGTCAAGCAATACAGAAACTACAGGGCTGAGCAGGCTGTAAAGATCGTTTCCGCAGGCAAACAATTGAATAATAAACTGACGGTACTGAATCAACAAAAGCAAAAAAAGGATTTTGTATTGATGGCTCAGGAGCATCAGAATAAGATCCTGGAGGCCGAGACCCAAGAAAAGAACAAGGTGGTTGTAGAGTTGAAAGGAAAAGAAAAGGATTTGATGCTAGCACTTACAAAAAAGAAAAAGGGAGCCGATGATCTGAACCGCGCTATATCAAATGCGATTACAAGAGAAATCGAACTTGCTCGAAAACGTGTCATGGAAGAACGTGCCGAGCAGGAAAAGCAGAAACGCATGGCTGCAGAACAGGATAGAGTAAGGCAACTGGCTATTGCGAAAAAAGAGCAAGCCGATAAAGAACGACAGGCTTTAGTGGATAAACAACTTCGTGAAGAACAGGAGCGTAAATTGGTTCAGGATAAAAAGGATCGAGAGGCGAAGGAAGTTGCACTTGCCATTGAACGAAAGAAGCAGGAAGAGGCAGAGCGAAATGCGGCTAAGCTGGCAGTATCAAAACGTGCGGAACGAGAACGACAACTGGCTATTGAACGTAAAGAACAGGAGGACAGGCAAAAAGCATTGAAAATTGAGAAGTCTAAACAGGACGACAGGCAACGTTCGCTTTTGGCTGAAAAGCAACGGCAGGAAGAATATCAACGGCAGTTAATCGAAGATAAAAAGCAACAGGATAGAGAACAGGCGCGTTTATCGTTAAGTCAACCTTACGGAAATCCACGTTATATAAAAACACTCGCAGAGAAAGAGGCACCTGTACCTGTTTCAAAACCGATTGCCTCGAATACAGGTAGTTCTGCTAAAGCTGAACCAGGCTCCAAACCAAATGTGAGGACATTGGAGAGAGATGATTATAAATTTTCATTGACCCCCGCTGAGTTGGCATTGACCAATAATTTTGAGGCCAATAAAGGGAAACTGCCATGGCCGGTTGAGAAGGGCTATATCTCCGAACATTTTGGAAAGAACAAACATCCACTATTTAATGTGGTTACAGAGAATTATGGCGTGGAGATCAAGACCAGTGTCGGAGCTTCTGCGAGAGCTATTTATTCAGGAGAGGTGAACTCGATCATTAATGTTCCAGGAATGGGGCAAACGGTTCTCATCAACCATGGCTCATTTTACACAGTATATTCAAAACTGAGTAAAGTAACTGTTTCAAAAGGTTCTAAGGTGAGTACGAAACAATCGATCGGAATTGTTTCTACCGATGATGATGGGAATACACTAATTCATTTTGAGATCTGGAAAGTGGGTGCGAACGGGGCGCCTTTTAAAGTGAATCCGGAGCAATGGGTCGCGCAGTAAACTTTTGGCGTAATTTGCAGTTTCGATGAAGAAGGCTTTATTTTTTACCATAATAACAACACACATGCGGATCTATTTTCTTTTTCTCTCTTTGTTTCTTTATGGAACAGTTTTAATGGCACAGGCAAAAGCACGGTCCAGGAATGTGGTGATCTATGGTCATGTCACAGAGACAGGTGAATATTGTGGTGGAGCTATGCCCAGTGAAGAAAAACTGGAATATCTGCGAACACCTCATGCCATGTCTCAAAAAACAATCTATATAAAGTATGGTTCAGTTAACAAAGAGTCTGTACCAGTTATTAAGAAACTGGTTACTGATGAGAACGGGAATTTTAAGGTCACACTGAAATGTGGGAAGACCTATATGTTTCTGGAAGACTGGAAAGGCGAGCCATTTATTGAACCAAAGAATACGGAATTTGTTACCTGGGATATGTCCTGCATTAAGAAAAGATATGCAACCGCCGATTTTGTAGTGAGAACGAAGGCAACACGAAATCAAAAGGTTATCATAAACTATTTTGTACGGTGCCAGTTTAGACCTTACTGCGGCAACTACACAGGGCCGCTTCCACCATAGTTTTCGATTGTCACATGATTGTCATATTTGACCTTCCCTCGATCTTTACGCGTTTCCTAATTTACTTTTGCTTCATTAAAATAAATATACATGAAGAAAGTAATTTTTACGGTGATTTCGATGATTTTAGTGGGTAATGCTGCCTTTGCACAATGGTCAGCCGATTCAGTCATGATGGGGCCTGGGTCTATAAATGATGTGTTCTATAGTTTAAAGAATGGCTCAGTGAAGACAGAAAATAATAAGAACTGGCATGTAGCCTTTTCGTTAGGCAGTATGGCAGATAGCGGTGCAGTGTGGGCCAACCATAATACAGGTAATAGTTTTGTAAAAGTGTACAATGTACATAAGGATATTTCTCAGTGGGCTACGGTAGTTCTTGATGATACATTAACAGCCTCATTGTCATTTAATAATGATCAAGGTTGGTATCAGGGTGCTCTTAATGATGTAGCAGGTGGTTCTTCAACACAATTCGGCTGGGGAACGTATAATTCAACTTCCCATGATGTGGTTGGAGATTCCATTTTTATTATTAAGGCAAACGGGATTTTCTATAAATTCTTCATCAATTCGTTGGTTGGTTCCGGTCCTAATTTCAATGACTGGAACTTCCAAATCGGAGATTTTGCAGGGAATACTGTGTATGATACTATCAAGTTTACGAATTATCAGGACAGACGTTTTGCATATTATGATTTGGCTGCCGCGATGGATGCAAACCGTGAGCCGTCTGCAACAGCATGGGATATGGTATTTAACCGTTATTCTACCAATAATCCGATGAGTGGACCAAACCCTTTTAATAATGTGATTGGCGCCTTGAGTAATAAAGGTGTAAAGGTGGTTAAGACAAATATGGTTCATGTAGATAGCGCATTTTCACATTATGGCGATTATATTTCACCATGGCCTGCAACGAGTGGCGTAATCTCTACTATTGGTTATAACTGGAAAACATTTACGCCACCAACAACCTGGACTGTTCCAGATTCGGTTTCTTATTTGGTACAGGATGTTCCGGGTAATTTATACCAATTGCAATTCTTGGGATACGGCGGAAGTGGTGCAGGAGTAATTTATCTTAGAAAAAGGGTGGTTGTTCCTACAGCAGTGAATGATATTCATTCAGCAATCACATCTTATGAAATCTTTCCTAACCCTGCACAGGGGCAATTACACCTGATGATCAATAGTAAGGAAGTTGTTGAAGCAAGATTAGTGATCACTTCGATTACCGGTCAGGTTGTCTATAACAGCTCAATGTCAATATTAAGTGGGTTGAATACTACACAGATCAAGACTGCTTCATTGCCTGCAGGGAATTATGTGTTGAGTGTAAAAGGAAAAGGTATCAACCTGAATGAAATAATAACAGTTCTCAACTAATCAATTCTTGAAAACTCTTTTTTATATCGTCTTGTTTTTGTTAGTGGCTTTACATTCTAAAGCCACTAACTTGCTGTTAGAGGTTAAGGAGAATAATAGCGGCATATTCTTGAATGAGGCAAATCTGAGGGTGCTGAACAAAAGCGGGAACCTTACCATAGAAAGATCAGCAGCAGGTTTTATACTAAAGAATGTCTATTATCCGGTCAGAATAAAATGTTCATTCGCAGGATATGAATCCCGAACATTGCTGATTCAGAAGAAGGATGTCGAATCCATCGGCGAACAGGATCATATGATTGTTTATCTGGAGAGATCAGTTACTCAGATCGGCGATGTGGTCATAACGGGGCAGGTTACACCATTACTTGCAAAGCAGTCGGTATATAAAGTAAATACGGTTTCAGCAAGTGAAATCGCTCAACGGGCCGCAGTGTCATTGAATGATGTGCTGAATTATGAGATGAATAATTTTGTTGCCAATGATAATCTTCTTGGAAGTTCGGTGAACATTGGCGGCATAGGTGGACAGAATGTAAAAGTGCTTGTCAATGGAATTCCGGTTATGGGAAGAGAGAATGGCACTATTGATATGGGACAGTTGAATTTGAATAATATCAAGCGTATCGAAATGATCCAGGGGCCAATGAGTGTCATGTATGGAAGTAATGCCCTTGGTGGAGTTATCAACCTGATCACGGCTACACCTAAAAAGAAATTTTCGGTAAGCGGTAGAAGTTATACTGAGAGCATAGGCCGTTATAATTTTTCCGCGAACGCAAGTGCCCAAAAGAAAAATCATCAGCTACAATTGTCAGTAGCAAGAAATTTCTTTTATGGATGGACACCCAAAGATTCAATAAACCGCTTTCAGCTATGGAAGCCAAAAACTCAGTATACAGGAGATCTTCAATACTGGTTGAGTTTTAAGAAATTGAAATTGAATTATTTTGCTTCTTATCTGAGTGAGAAGATTACGAATAAAGGCGAGCCCATCGTGAATGCCTATGAAGGGTATGCGTTCGATGAATACTATAGAACTAATCGGATGATCCATTCATTAGCCGCAACAACTGATCTTACTAAAAGAGATCAGTTGACATTTACCAATAGTTTTCAAACCTACAAACGCACTAAGAACAGATTGAAGAAGGACCTGGTTACCTTGAATGAATTTGAAACGATGAGTGTGGGCGACCAGGATACTACCCGATTCTATGATCTGAATCTGAGAGGAACCTATTCGTCTACCCGGTTGAAGAATACTAATCTACTTTTAGGATATGAGTATGCCAGGGAAACAGGTGTGAGTTTTAAGCTTACAGATGAAAGGCAAATCATGTCTGAAATTGGTGTATTCAGCTCCGCAGCGTATACCATTAAAGCCTTCCAGATTCAGCCATCAATAAGGGTTTCTCATAATAATCGATACAAGACGAATGTAACACCTGCCATTCATGCCAAGTTGGATATCGGGCAAAAAACACAGGTGCGTGGTTCCTACGCACGTGGTTTCAGGGCGCCTACATTAAAGGAAATGTATTTGCAGTTTATCGACCAAAATCATACTATCATTGGGAATTTAGATTTGAAACCTGAGATAGGCAATCGCGTTGAAATTGGTCTTGACCATCAAAGTAGAATCCTGCAGACTCCATTTGGATATACAGTCAATATAAGTCATAATTCAATCCAGAACCTAATAGCTCTCGCAGTTTTTAATAATCATGGAGTACTCAGACGATATGATAATATCGCGAATTATAAGAACTGGATTTTGAGCGTAAAAGGAAACATGACGATTGCGAACCTTTCTTTAAATGCCGGAACTGGTATGATCTTTGTTGAGAATACTAATATAACTCCTCAACACACTATTTTTGAATGTACAGTCCTTGGATCTTATAAACTAAAAAAACTTCGATCGTCTGTAAATATCAATTATAAATTTAACAGCCGTCAACCAGTCATAACGGTCGACCAGCAGTTTTTGTATACTTCGCCTTTGCATATTGCGAACGTTTCTCTTCAACGATCCTTCTTCAATAAGGCCATACAGGCTCAGATCGGATTAAAGAACCTATTCAATATTCAAAATGCCAGTTTAAGTGGTACTATTTCATCTCAAAATAGCCCGCATTCGGGTTCTGGAGCAATGCAGTTATTTCCTGCAAGAAGTTTTTTTGTGGACGTAACTTGTTCATTATAAGTGGTTTATTTATAGTGTAATATTATATTTAATATTTCAGCGGTGTTAAAGTTTAAGTTGGCACAAAATTTGCTTTATTTTAACAAAAGCAACTCACTACGATGAACAGCAATAGCGAAATTTTATTCAATAAAAAGAATCTTAAAAGCCCATTAGAACAATCTCCTATGACCGCAAAAGGGATATTATACATCCTCGAAGACATGAAGGTGGTTGAGAACGCCGAAGATTCGGTAGAGTTGGTTAATCTTTATACCAAACGTGTCAACAAACCATCAGCCTCCCTGACTAAAAAAATCAGGTCAAAAGAATTCAGACCCTTTGAATTCCTGATCAATCGAAATTAAGAGCATATTAAAAAAATAAAAATTAGCAAATAATTTTGTTTTCCTGATAACAGGTACTATCTTTATTTTATAATTAAATTCTTTCTCTCTGAAGAAATCTCTACTCTGAGTTCGCATCTATAAAAAAGATGCTTATTTACAAACAAAAATTTAAACCCTGAACTGGGACTATTAAACCGTAATCGGTATTCATTATAACGAAGCCGATACTTGAAATAGGATATCCAGTTTTAAAAAGTAAAAGAGTAAAAACGCCTATAGCACAAACTTCGACATTATATTTTCTTATTGGAACGCAATAAAAATAGAAGTTTATGCACACTTTACATCACCTTACCGAAGAAGACCTATTCGCGAGAATTCAAAAAAACGACGAATTTGCTATTGCCGAATTATTACAACGCAATAAAAACAAATTATTTACGGCTATTTACCTGTTGGTGAAAGACCGATATACTGCTGAAGATCTTTTTCAGGATGTATGTATCAAGGTCATCACTAAAATACGTGAAGGTAAATATAATGAAGACGGGAAATTTACTCCCTGGGCGTTACGAATTGCACGTAACATGACCATTGATCATCTTCGTATCTCCAAACGAATGATGAAGATCACTTTACCCGACGGACGTGATATCTGTGAACTTATCGGTATTGAAGAGACCAATAAAGAACAGTCAATTATGAAGGAGCAATCCTCCAGAAGGGTAAGAAAACTGCTTGATAATATTCCTTACGAACAACGTGAAACGATTATTCTGCGTTTATACGGGAATATGAGTTTCAAACAGATCGCTGAACTGACAGGGGTTAGTTTAAATACCTCACTTGGAAGAATGCGTTACGGATTGATCAATCTCAGGAAGGCGATGGATCAAAAAGGGATTCTATTGTAGATCAACGGAATGACCGAGGTTTAATTTTTCAGAATTTTGAACATATGTTTGCGGCTATCAATCTCCACAGTCATAAGGTAAACTCCTGGCTTCCCCTCTATCGAAATGTTAGTTTTGTTTACACGTTGAAGTGTTTGCATCATAAGTACACGTCCGGTTATATCACATAGCGTGACGTAAACCTTGGGGTATGTATCGCCAAATTGGATGGAAAGAGGCCCTTCTGTTGGATTTGGATAAAGATCGATGTGGTCATTTCTATTTATTTCAACTATTTGAACGCCGGATACGGTTTTGCAGCCCGAAGTATCAATACAGCCATTCTGATCTACTATAACTGCATAGTTCCCATTTGCAGAAGCTATAAATGTCTGATTAGTTTCTCCTGGTATAATAGTATTGCTATTGCAATCTATCCATTGATAGGAAGCAGGAAATGCATTGGCTGTGAAATTCGCTCCTGCCTGTACAACAGCTACATCCACATTGTCAATGGTCAGATTTAACGTAAGGTTGCTGTCACATCCGGCTGCATTGATAAGGGTCTGAGTATAAGTACCTGAGCTGATATAGGTCTGCCCATTGATTGTAAAATCTACACATGAGGTTTGAGTAATGATAGTATCTGAGGAATAGCTCAATGTAAGATCAAGGTGAAATATACTATCGCATCCATTACTTGCATTAAAAATTTCTGAATAGCTTCCAGAAACAGTATATGTCTGGCCAAAAAACGAATAGGAATCACATCCTGAATGGAGAAATAGATAATTATAGGTAGTATTCACGATAAGGTTCAGTGTGACAATTGAATCGCATCCCGTCGTATTGGTCAATGTATCATAATAAACCCCTGATGACATAAGAAGCGCATTATTAAAAGAATACGGAGTGCCTGAACAAAGTGTAACATTTAAAACCGAAGAGGTAGGAGATCCATTGGTTAGTTGAAGAGTAACAATTGAATCGCATCCACCCAAGACAGAGATTGTATCTGTAAAAGTACCTGCTGAGGTATAGGTAACTCCATTATACACAAATCCTACACCATTGCAGATAGACGCATTAATAGTTGAGAGTAAGGAGGAGGCTGGTGCCAAATAAAAAGAGATGGTATCACTGCAAATACCAGAGCCTATAGCAGTTACCCAAACAGGTGAATTAGCAAAAGTAACAGCATTTGTTGTGCCAACAGTATTACTGAGTAAAGCAGATGAAGACCATGTCCAGGTAAGTCCATTACTATTTGTTATTGAAACAGGTACTATAGTATTTGGACAAGCGAAAATGGTATCGTTATTTTGAGTAAGCATTCCGTTATTGGACAATTGCGGTTCGATTTCCTGTAGAGCCTGATTCATTTGACTCTTACTTACGACATACACAAGATTTAATTCTGTACTATCCCCGGCAGCAATATCTCCAAGATTGAATACAATTCCTACACCTGCATCCTGTATTATAGAATTCTGATACATCAGATCCGGATGACCCGCATATAAACTCGCTAATGTGGTATCGGGCGGGAAAAGCCCGAGATTGATGGCGAAAACCTTAGAACGGCAATCAATACTTCCTAATCCAAGGAAGGCATTTGTATCAACAATGGATGTGCAGCCTATCAGCGTTTTATGTTCCGGATTAGGCAATTGATATTCAATTTCATTGATGGTGGTAAAATTGTTTGTAATTGCGACATCATTATCAGGATCAACAGTGCGCATATAATACACATCATGTAACGTGGTGGTTCCTGTGTTGTAAAATTTTACCTTGACTGTCAGATAGAGTTTATCGTGTTCAATGGTAGTGATTTGTTTGATAGCCAGATTTCCCATGTTTCCGTTCCATTCTGATTTTGTACTATTTCCTAAGAAGAAAACAGCGGTATTCGCACCCAATAAACTACCTGTAAATCCACTTGTACCATTGGTTTGATAGGCGGCACAAAAAGCATCACTACGAATGCCGTCTACTTCTACAGCCCATCCTTCCTGAGGGATGCCCGGTAAAAAATAGTCGCCAAAAAAAGGTGGCGAACCCAATGTCCATCCATTTGAATCATAATCAGCAACAAAACCAAGTGCATTAGGCCTCATTGCATAAATACCGGTTACCGGATTGAAAACTGTTGCAAATAAAGGAGAATTATTTGAATGATATCCTGCTGGCGCATTTTCTGGTGTCCCAAAAGCACCGTTATTAGCGATACCCACTTCAAGTCTGTTTTGCTGTAAGAAGCAGCATCCATTGATGAGTTGTGCATTCATTCGAACACTATAGAGACTGAAGAATAGAACTGAAAAAAATAATATGTTGACTTTCATATTGTCTTTGGATTTTATTTGTAATGGTTACAATATAAGAGATGCCTTACTTATTTTAATTACAAGTTATTTCTCAAATGTAACTACAAGGTGCCATTATATTCAAATTATTTCTTTATTTTTTTAAGACACATTTTTTCCTTCAATAAAAAGCGAAAGGAAATAAATTTCACGTGCATCATCTATCATTAATTGTTCGGATAATAATTCATTATAATATTTTTTGTACATCATTCGTCCTGTTACATTCATCACTTCAATATCTACATTTTTGAACCATTCTATTTATGCTAAAGAAAACATTAGCTGATTTGGATTTGAATGAATGAATGCGTAAGCAATTATTAATATACATCTCATGGATACCAAGGTCTGTCCTATATGTCCATCAAGTTGACCTTAATGAAATTATACTCCTTATTAAGCGTCATAAAAACTTGACCAGACCCGGATATATTAAATCTTTTAGTAGATCAATTGTTTTTACAAATACCGGTATTTTAGCCGACTTAATATGAAATTTAGATTACCAATATATTATTTGCCTTCAATATTATATCAACGAAATGAAATATTTAAACGTAATGCTTATTATTCTGCTTCTACAATAAATTGACTAAATGAACCTGTGATCACAGATATAGGATCACGTTATTGAATGTTTAATGTATCATTACCAAATAGATACTCATCGAAATGAATACGCTGTTATAGATACATTTGCTTCCAAAAATTTAAGATACAGGATTTATCTAATTTTCAGATTTCATACCTCCAGAACACATTTTTGAAATTGAAATCGTTTTTCTGATCTTATTACAGACATTATTATTCATCTGTCGGGTAGTTAAAGAAACCTTCAACACCTGCCACATTAAGTATTCATTATGGTGCATATCAAGGTAAATTTCTCATCAATTATTTTGGAGAATATTCATTTAAAGAATTGTTTAAAATTTTGTCCATTCATCATACTACTTCTGTCAGCATTGTTCCTTGTTCCAATTGCCGTTAGTGGACAGTTATCAGTTTCTTCGTTTCCTATCAATGAGAATTTTGACGGCATAGGAATAACTGCCACTACGACGCTGCCTGCAGGTTTTGAATTTGGTAACAACACATCCGACTTTACGAATGTGGCAAATACCACATCAACTACATTGGCAGGAGGTACTTCGGGTACCGGTGCGCTGAATAGTTCCTCTACCGGTGGAGTTTATAATTATGCCAATGGTGTAACGGCAAGTTCAACCGACCGTAGTGTTGGTTTTCTAACCTCGGGATCTTTCAGCAGTCCGCGTGATATTTTCTTTGGCTTCACCAATAATACCGGTTCAACCATTACTGCCATAACCGTTAATTTTGATTATGAGAAGTACAGAACTGGCACCAGAGCGTGGGATTGGACTTTTTTTCATGGTGCTACATCTTCAGCTATACTCACTGCTGCAACAGCCGGGGATCAGGCGTACATCGCAGACGTTGCAAATGGCGTGGTGAATCCTGCCACCACCAATTCGAAAACAGTTGTATTAACCGGGTTGTCCATAGCAAATGGAACAAGTTATTATTTTAGATGGCATTATGCAGGGAATGGTGGCTCTACAAATTCTCAGGGAATAAGTCTTGATAATATTAGTATTTCCATTCCTTCGTCAGGGCCTCAAATTTCAGTAACCGGCACACCTGTTTCAATATCTACCGTGTATGGTACACCTTCATCAACAACATCATGCTTGGTCTCAGGGAGTAATTTGACAACTGGAATTTTGGTCACGGCTCCTTCAGGCTTTCAAATTTCGCTATCAGCAAATAGTGGTTTTGCATCATCTATCATAGTCGGATACTCTGGTACAATTCCATCTACAACTATATATATCAGGTTGACTGGGAATGCTGTCTTTAATGGTTCTCCGTATAGTGGCAACCTATTATGCTCCGCTACAGGTGCCGTTTCTGTTACTGTAGCCATTCCTTCAAGCGTTGTCAGTAAATTGACGATATCTACAACTGGCGTTACAGCAGCAAATAAAATATTTAATGGAAATCTTACAGCCACGATTAGTGGAGCCTCATTAACAGGGGTTGTCAATGGCGATGTGTTATCGATTAATTATGCAGGAACCTTTGCAGACAATTTACCTGGAATAGCAAAACCTGTGACGTCAACATTATCCTTGAGCGGGACCAATGCATCAAGTTATGTATTAACACAACCTTCAGGGCTTTTCGCTAATATCTTACCCCGATCCTTAAACATTACAGGACTCACCGCGAATAACAAAAATTACAATGGCAATTCTACAGCCACACTTTCGGGAATAGCCACGCTGAATGGCATGCTGGCAACGGAAGCAGGTTTTCCGGAAGGCCTTGAAACAGGAAGTAAAACAACCTACACCACTCAGAACGTTGCTGTTGGAACTGGTTCCTGGAATTTTGAGGATGCACTGATTGGAACATCTGCCTCTGACAGGAAGTATGGGTTGGCTTCGGCCAGAATACAAAATACAGGTAAGTTGTCCATGAACTTTAATGTATTTATTGATTCCATTTTTGTCACTGTGAGTCATGCGAAATACGGCACAGAATCGTCGAGTACCTGGGGCTTATTTAAATCAGTCAATCAGGGTAGCACATGGACACAGGAAGGGAGCAACGTCACTACATCGTTAACTACTTTACAAAAAGCATATTTCAAGATAAATTATAGCGGCGACATTCGTTTCCAGATTCGTAAATTAAGTGGCGGCATTTTGAATATCGACAGCGTTGCCTTAACGACAGATACTACAACCACCCCGGTAGTAAATGCAACAGACAATGATCATATCGCAATGGGTAACCCCACCGGTGCGGTTACCGATGTAAGTATGCCGACTAATTATTTACTCATAAAACCACAGTTTGATCTGGCTTATAATTCAACCAAAGGCACTGCTGCCTGGGTCGCTTATCATTTGGATGCCAGCGATATGGGCTCAACGCCGCGATGCGATTGTTTTACATTGGATACACAATTGCCTTCAAGTTTTTACCGCGCCACCGATAATGATTATGTAGGTACAGGATTTGATCGAGGTCATCAGGTGACCTCATCTCATCGGAACAATAATGCAACAAATAATGCCGCTACGTTTAAGATGAGTAACATTATGCCTCAGGCTCCTAACTTGAATCAACTTCCATGGAATCACCTGGAGACTTATTGCACCACACTTGCAGATAATGGGTATGAACTTTTTATATACACCGGTGGATATGGTATTGGAGGCACAGGCAGTAATGGAGGTGTAACCAATACAATTTCAGGTGGCGATATAACGGTGCCATCGCATTATTGGAAGGTTGTCGTTATACTCAGTAATGGTAATAATGATGTGAGTCGGGTAAACACTTCAACAAGGGTTATTGCCGTGGTTATGCCGAATACACAATCGTTGCCTTCTAATACATGGGGCATATATCGAACTTCTGTGGATGTCATAGAATCGGCTACGGGCTTCGATTTCCTAAGTAATTTGTCTGCTAGTTTACAAAGCACAATAGAGGCAACTGTTGATAGCGGACCTACGAATTAACGTATATGTAATAGTCCATAGCAATGAACTAAACATCTTCAGTTCCGCCTTCGAAGCGGGAGCATAATAACATATTTATTTTGGACTAAAATGAAAAAATGTTATTGGTATAATTTAATTCCTTCATTTGTTTTTCAGGAGATTTTAGAATGTTTAATTTTTATAAAGAAGGGTATAAAATAATAATTTGTATGAAGTTCATTATCAGGTGAAATGGACAAAAATGTATCTTTTTTTTGATATTTTAGAAACCAAAAAATCCTGTAAAAATTCATCCATCACAGCTTCCTATTGAATTCTATAAAATCAGCTTAGATGGTTCTTTATTCCACTTTTGTTTTATTCTTCTCAAAGCCAATAACGATAAGCATTACAAAGAATCGGAGATGCATTTTAGTCCATTACCCCGAAAATCATACATCAAAATGAACAAAAGAGTCAAAATAAGTTGACGCATAGTAATTCAATTTATGCAAATAAATATGTTCAAATTACTATCAAATGATTACGGCTCCCGTTTCAATGTTATTTAAAATTTATCCTAGGATTAACAAATAGGAATCGTGGCCGAAAAGGATGTTTGAACAGATACATTCGCCATTGAAAAAAAAATTATCATGAAGAATCAAAATAAACAAATGGACAAATTCAATCACATGCCCTCTTCATTTTTTGATGCTACGTATCCGTATGAAGAAGAAACGCCCAATAAAAAGATAAATCTGCTTCATTTAATTCTACAGCAGCTCAATTTAAAAAATTATATAAATCACGTAAATAAAACAGGTAAATCATTTTCGTAAACTTCTATACTTCATTCACCACAAAACAAAAAACAAACAATGAAACAAAAACTAACACTCTTTCGAACGCGGGGCGTAACAAATTTGCCTCCATCCTCAAGCAAAGGCTATTGGGGAAAATTTTTATTCACCGGCTTGATGATGTTAGCCATGTTTGTGGCACCGAATGTAGGTTGGGGGCAAATTCTCACATTTGATTTTGCTGGATTAGCAGGCAATGAAGCAACAGCAAATTCGAATACAAACAATACAAACTTAACATCATCCAATATTAGCAGAGGGGCAGGATTAACGGCATCAACAAATGGTGATCGTTTTAACGCAACCGATTGGGCAGTATCTTCAATTGCAAATGCGGTAACTGGAAATGATTATATGCAATTTACGGTAACTCCAAACAGTGGGTTTCAGTTTAGTGTAAGTTCAATTGTCTTTCAAATACAGCGTTCTTCAACAGGATTTACGGCACTTGCGTTAAGAAGTTCAGTTGATGGATACGCTAGTAATTTAGATGCCCAAAAATCTATAACTGACAATACTTCTACTCAAACCGTTACTTTTACCTTTGCACAATCAAATTCATCAACGGCTGTTACATATCGTTTATACGGATTCGCTGAGGCAGGAACTGGATCAGGTGGTCCTGGTGATGGAATAGGAAATGATATTACAGTAAATGGTAGTGTTAGTGCTTCTTCTGGACCTAACTTTACAGCCGTAGGAACTTTAAATTCATTTGTATCATCTGCTATTAGTACACCTTCTAGTGAGCAAAACTTTTCTGTATCGGGCTCTAACTTAACAGCCGATATTGTTATTTCGCCACCTACAGGTTATCAAGTTTCAATTACTCCAGGCTCAGGTTTTGGTTCATCAGTTACTTTAGCTCAATCAGGAGGAATAGTAAATTCAACAATTATTTATACAAGATTTAATCCGACGGCATTGGTAGAACAAGTTGGTGGTAATATTACAATTACCAGTACAGGGGCTACACAACAAAATGTTGCTGTAACTGGGGAAGTAACAAATCTAGCGGCCGGTGATATTGCTTTTATTGCATTCCAAGGTGCTGTAACAGATTATTTTAGAATTGTAGCGTTAAATGATATTCCAGCTAATACAAGAATTTGGTTTACCGATAAGTCTTGGGATGGAAACGGAGGAACACTTGCGTTTACTACAGGAGAAGGAGTTAGTGTTTGGACATCGCCAAATAACACAATAACGAAAGGAACAGTAATAGAATTTGCAGCATCTGCTGGAACAGTAAATTTGGGTACAGGCCCTTTTACATCTGGTTTAGGTAGTGGGGGTGAACAATTGTTTGCTTATCAAGGTTTAGCAGCTACGCCTTCATTTGTAGCTGGATTTACTTCAAGTGATTTTATATCTACAGGTGTTCCATCAAGCACACAAACATGGGTACCTGCAACTTTAACTAATGGAACTAATTTTGTGGCATTAGGAGGAACTACTTTTGGTTCATCATATCTAACAGCAGCCTCGCATACACGCTCTTTGTCAGGACATAGAACACATATACACACTTTTGGTAGCTTGACAACAGGTAATACATCAACAGCAACCTACGGTAGTTGGCCATCTTACACATTTAATTTTATTGCTGAAGAACCAACTACCCAACCAAGTTTTACTGCAGCATCAACCGTAGGTAATAATGACATGACTTTAAACTTTAGTGGTGGAAATGGAACAAGCTATATTGTAGTAATGAAAGCAGGTAGTGCAGTAACAGGTACACCAACCGATGCTACCTCATATACAGCCAACACAGCCTTTGCATCAGGTAGCACCTTAGCTGCTGGCGAGTTTGTAGTGTTTAACGGAACAGTAGCTACTACAAATGTGATAGTTACGGGTTTAGGATTCGGTACTACTTATCATTATGCGATATTTGCTTATAATGGCACTGGCAGTACAGCCAATTATTATACTGCATCACCAGGAACTGGTAGTCAATTAACCACTGGTTCTGCAAATTCTACCGCATCAGATATTATTATTCATAGTGTATTTACTGAGCCTAGTAATGTAGATTATATTTCATACCAGGATAACACAGACCTAACAGTTGGTAATTCGTTAGAGGTTGCAAAATTTACTTTGCGCGACGGTGGAGCTACTACAGATGCTGATGCTAATAGCACCACTTTGAATGCTATAAGTTTTACTTTAGCCTACAATTCTTTATTACGCAGATTGGCTTTATACGATGGAACTACTGAATTAGCTGAAATAGCAGTTTCGGGTTCAACTGCAACCTTTACAGGTTTAACATTCACAGTTTCTGATGGTGGTACACATGATTTTAGTATTAGAGCCAGTTTTGCTGCTACAGTTACCGATAATTTACAATATTCATTCACAGTAAGTAGTGCTACTGCAGATGTAGCAGGTTCAGCTTTTGCTGCTACCGATGCTGGTGCAGCTGCCTCATCTTCTACAAGCGACAGAAACAGAATAGAAGTTACTGCCACCTCTTTGGCTTTTGTAGTTCAACCAATTGATGTGTCGGTTAATACTGCTATTAGTCCAGCAGTAAGCGTTAGTGCCAATGATGCTATAGCCAACAGAGATTTAGATTATGTAACTAATATGACCGCTTCAACAACAGGTACCTTTGGTGCTAGCACCAATCCTGTAACTCCACTAGCTGGTTTAGGAACATTTAGTAATTTGCAATTTTCGGCAATAGCAACAGGTAGAACCATTGATGTTACATCTGGTTCATTAACTGCAAGTGGTAATAGCAATACGTTTAATGTAACTGCTGGACCAACAGTATTAGCTGCCGGAGACATCGGTATCATAGGATTTAATACTACTGGAACTCCAGATAATTTTGCTATTTTAGTTTTGAAAGATTTAAATGCAGGTACTACTTTTTTCGTAAATGATAACGAGGTAACTACTGCAGGTGGAACAGATTTCGCTGACATAAGTGAAGGCGAGGCATCATTTACTGTAAAATCTGGACAATCAATTTCTGCAGGAACAGTCATTGTTCTACCTTGGGGTGGTGCAGCTGTTTCAACAGCTACATATGATTGGAGTGTAACAACAGGTTTTGGATTAAACAATGGACCTGCCGACGAAATTTACATTTATACAGCTACAACAATTACTGATTTAACATCGACTCAATTTATATATCATGCAGCACTTGGCGGAACTGGATTACGTCCATCAGGATTAACCACTGGAACAACGTCAATAAGCCTATCAGTAGCAGCATCTAGATATTCAACAACAGGTGCGTTATACACAGGATGTCAAACAGTATTATTAGATGCAATAGGAAATACTACCACCAATTGGAATACTACAGGCGCCACAACAATTGCTTCAGGCGATTGGACATTCTCTGTATTATCTGCTTGTGCTGCTATCTCTACTACAGGAACTTTATCTGCTTTATCAACAACCTATGGTACGGTTTCATCTGAAACTTCGTTTGAGGTTTCTGGTGCTAATATGAATGCAGGAATTTTAGTAACTCCTCCAACAGGATTTGAAGTTTCTTTGACTTCTGGAGGAACGTATACACCGACTGTTACGGTTGGTGCAGCTGGTACAATTGCTTCTACTCCTATTTATGTTCGTTTAACGGCTTCAGCTACAGTTGCTGGTTCTCCTTACTCTGGAAATATTGTATTGACAAGTACAGGTGCTTCACCAGTCAACGTAGCACCAGTTTCAAGTACTGTTAGTACATTAAGCATTTCATCGACAGGCGCTACGGCTGCTAACAAAGTATATGATGCAACTACAACAGCTACCATTAGTGGTGCTAGTTTAGTGGGCGTTGTAAATAGTGATGTGATTACAATTGGATATAATGGTTCGTTTGCAGATGCAACAATAGGGACAGCTAAATCTGTTACCACATCACTTATATTAAATGGAACAAATGCAACAAGTTATACTTTAACACAACCTACAGGATTAACCGCAGATATTACATCGGCACCATTGACTATCACCGGTCTTAACGCAAATAATCTTGTTTTTAACGGATCAAGCAGTACATCCTTATCTGGTACAGCCGCATTAAATGGGGTGATAACACCAGACGTTGTAACTTTAGGTGGAACACCGGTTGCTAATTTTGCAGATCCAAACGTAGGTACGAATAAAGCTGTAACCGTAACAGGTTATACAATCAGCGGTTCAGCTTCTGGTAATTATTCATTATCTCAACCAACAGGGTTAACAGCAGATATTACTTCTTCTCCGACTCCAGTTATTACAAGTTCATTAACGGCAAGTGGAACTTATGGTGTTGCTATTACTTCCTATTTTATTACAGCCACTAATACACCAACAAGTTTTAATGCAACAGGGTTACCTGCGGGTTTAAGTGTAAATACTTCAACTGGAGAAATTACAGGAACAGCAACTGTTGTTGGTACATTCAATGTAAGTATCTCTGCAACAAATGCAGCTGGAACAGGTAGTGCAACTTTAGTTTATACAATTAGTGCAAAAAGCTTAACTGTAACAGGTGCTACAGCTTCTTCAAAAGTATATGATAGAAATACAACGGCTTCAATTACAGGATCAACATTAGTAGGGGTTGTAGGAGCAGATATTGTGTCTATTTCAGGTACAGGAACTTTTGCTGATGCTTTAGTAGGTTCTGCAAAAGCAATTACTTCTACACAAACTTTAAGTGGTGCAGACGCTGCTAAATATACAGTAACAGTTCCTTCAGGATTAACAGCTGACATTACTGTCAAGGCATTGACGATTGCAAGTGCAGCAGCTCAAAATAAATCATTTGATGGTAACACAACAGCCGCTATCACAGGTACATTATCTGGCATTGAATCAGGCGATGCAGTTACCTTGACATTGTCTGGAACCTTTGCTTCGTCAGCAGTTGGAACAGGAATTGCGGTTACATCTACATCAACTATTGGTGGTGCCGATG
>Ga0335397_10003476_pt1 | contig 21038 bp, 16 predicted proteins | sample MAT04_FD_205740 | JGI IMG/M metagenome (GOLD analysis project Ga0335397, IMG submission 205740) | Freshwater microbial communities from Lake Fryxell liftoff mats and glacier meltwater in Antarctica - MAT-04 (spades assembly) (version 2) ... | reverse complement strand
GATTCAGGTAGGATCAACAGTAGAGATCTAGTTTGATGTATTTCGTATGATTTTATCGCATCAGAAAGTGGCTATTGTTCTCAGTTGGATGAGGGGCTGTGTTTGGCTCTTGGTGATGGCGATCGCCCTCTTCTCATTCTTCTGCCCCCCCGCCTTTGCCCTCGACTACAACCGCGAATCCTTGATCAAAGCCGATTTTTCAGGGCAAGTGTTAACCGATGCTGAGTTCACCAAAGCTAATATGCGTGGTAGTAATCTTAGCCACACTGACCTGCGCGGAGTGCAGATGTTTGGCACCAATTTAGAAGGGGCAAATCTAGAAGGGGCAAACTTGAGCTTTGCGACCTTGGACTCGGCGCGAATGGTCGATACTAATTTGAAAGATGCTGTGTTGGAAGGAGCTTTTGCTGCTAGCACTAAGTTTAACCGCGCCAATATCGAGGGGGCAGATTTTACCGATGTGCTGATGCGGAAAGATATGCACGATATTCTCTGTGAAGTGGCAACGGGGACAAATCCCACGACTGGACGAGAAACTCGTGAAACGTTGGAATGTGACTAAGAACGCTCCAATGCTTCCGCAAACTCCCCTACCCAGGGAATCAGTGCTAAATCGCTGAAGGTAGTCTGGCGTTGCTGTTGGTCGAGTTCGGCAATGCGCAATTTCTCGGCATAAACCTGCTGCTGATAATATTGCCTCAATTCAGGAGCTGTAGTGTCATCAGTTTTTTCCCAGAGGTTGAGCAAATGTCGATAGCGTTTTTCGCACATGACGCGCTCAATGCAGGCGATCGCGGCTCGAATCACTAAAGGCGCTCGCAGCACGTCTCGTTTAGTTTTTTCGTCAAGTTGAATTAAGTGATAAATGTATGCCAACTTATCGGGATACTCGGCGCAGCGGTCTTGTAATTGATCGATCAGTTCCTTGGGGTTGTGCAACTCCATTTCTTCAATGTTCATCATCTGCTGCCAAAAGAAGCGATGGTGCGCCAGGCTAAAGTCTAGGTCGCGTTCGTCTAGTGATTCGCGGATGAAGGAGCGGTATTCTGATAACAATAAATAAAGGCGCAAAAGCTGGGCTTCGGCTTCTTCTTGGAGGGTGCGATCGCCGGGTCGCTGCCATTTTTGCGATCGCCCGTGCCAACGTTGCCCCCGTACTTGGGTGCGCAAATCGGCTTCTAACTGCATCGTTAAATGAGGGTTGCCGTGGCTTAACAGTTCGGCACAGCGATGGATGTAGTGGGTTCGGAGGGTGGCGTTGGGGAGATCTCCTAGGAGTTTGACGATCGCCTGGGTGCTTTGCTGAAACTGATCGGATTGGTTGAGATCTGCCCCGTCTAACGTGCGCTGAATTTGCCAGTCTAACCAGAGCGGCGCTTTGTCTAGGAGCGATTGGTAAACTTCTGCTGGATGGATTTTGAGAAATTCGTCGGGATCTTTGCCTTCGGGTAAGTTGAGAATGCGCAGCTTGACTTCGCCCTGGTAAGCCAAATCGCCTACTTCCCCGATCGCCCGTTCTGCTGCTTTATTCCCCGCCACGTCTCCGTCAAAGTTGAAAACAATTTGCTTAGATTCGGTGTAGCGGATCAGCGATCGCACTTGGGGCAAGCTGAGCGCGGTACCCATGGAGGCGACAACGTTGGTAATGTTGACGGCATGGAGGGCAATGACGTCAAAGTAGCCTTCGACGACGACCGCTTTATCAGTTTTGGCGATCGCGGCTCGGGCTTTATCTAACGCAAATAGCGTCTTGCCTTTATCAAATAGCTCTGTTTCGGGAGAGTTGAGATACTTGGGCTGCTCATCTCCCAATGATCGACCGCCAAAGCCAATGACGCGCCCCTGAAGATCGTGGATGGGAATCATGAGGCGATCGCGGAAGCGATCGTAATGTCCGCTGCCCTGTCCGGCTTGACGGGGCACAATCAGCCCAGCTTGCTCTATCAGCTCTACAGGATATCTTTTATGATCGACCAAATAGCCATACAGGGTTTGCCAACCCGCCGGAGCATAGCCGAGTTGAAAGTGCTGAATCGTTTCGTCATTGAGCAGCCGCTGGTCTTTCAGGTAAGCTAACGCTGCTTCGCCCGAGGGTTGCTGGAGAGCATGTTCAAAAAACTTGGCAGTAATGGCGACTACTTCATAAAGTTGTTCGCGCAGGGAGATTTGGCGTTGGAGTTCTTGCCGCTGGGCTGGCTCTAGGGTTTTAATGGGAACCTGGTAGCGATTCGCCAGTTCTAGCACCACATCGCCAAAAGACTGCTTGCCAATTTCCATGACAAACTTAATGGCGTTACCGCCTGCTCCGCAGCTAAAGCAATAGTAAAACTGCTTGGTGGGGCTAACGCTGAAACTAGGAGACTTGTCATCGTGGAATGGACAAAGCCCCGTAAAGTCTTTGCCTCGCTTCCGCAGCACAACATGCTCGGAGATGACATCCACAATGTCAACGCGCTGCTTGACTTGCTCAATGGTGTCGGGATGGAGGTGGGGAATGCTCACAGTGATCTCAAGTAGTGTTGCTGCTACCCTAGTTGTAAACTAATCCGCCACATCTAGCGTAACTTTCAATAGAGTAAACTAAACTCGTTAGGAAATACAGGCTGGCTCTAGCTAAAGATAGGCGTTGCAGAAGATAGGTACAGATGACCTATCTGTATGATCGCACATTCGATCAGGCAGCGAGCAAAATTGGCAGGGCAGTGGGTCTGAATGAAGGCGATCATGGAGGGTGACTGATGGGACGAATTATTATTTCGGCGGCACATGGCGGCATTGAAAACGGTAGCCGCGATCAGGGTGCAGTAGTCGATGGGGTGACCGAAGCGCGGGAAATGATTTTGCTGCGCGATTTGATGGTGCAGACCTTGCGATCGCGCAATTTTGAAGCCCTTGCCGTCCCCGATGACCTGAGTTTGCAACAAACCCTCGATTGGATCAACAGCCGCGCAACTAGCGGTGATATTGCTCTAGAAATCCACGCCAACGCCTTCAGCGACACGACGACGCGGGGCATTGCCGTGTTCTATCTTGCCAATAACGAAGAGCGTAAAGCTCAGGCTGAACTGCTGCTGCAAACCTATATTCGCCGCGTTCCCCAAATGCCGAGTCGAGGAGCCAAACCCGATACGCAAACTGGATTAGGTAACCTGGCATTCTGTCGCCAAATCGTGATTCCTTCGCTGCTAATGGAAGTGGGGTTGCTGACCAATGCCGACGATCGCCGCATCCTTCAAAATCAGCGCCAAGACGTTGCTCTCGGTATTGCCGAAGGTCTGGCGACTTGGAGCCTGGGCAGAGTCCCGCCTAATCCGCCCAATCAATCGCCTAATCCTTTCCCCGCCCCAGGACTTTACCCAGACTGCAATATCAACCTCAACGGTGGCATTTTTGAACATCGAGGCATTGTCGTAGAGGGCAACGCTTACATTCCTTTGGACTTGGTGGATCAGTTGGGGATTGAGCTGCCCCTTTCCTACCGCCGCGTTACCTATCAGAACATCGTTTTTATTCGAGCAGTTGACCTCAGAGACTTCAATATTTCTGTGACTTGGGACGCAGCCAGCCGCACCGTTTCATTGCGATCGGCTCTGACCATTTGCGGTGATCAAATCGATCGCATCATGGGGCACGGCAACACGTCTTTGGTGCAGCTCATGACATTTCTCAAGAGCAAAAACCCTGATGCTCTCAACCGCTTCCCCGACCTGCCCAAGTTCTACCGCGAAGAAGGCAACGCCGAGGGCGTTAACTTTGATATTGCCTTTGCCCAGATGGGAATTGAAACCAACTTTTTACGATTTGGCAGCATTGTTAAGCCAGAACAAAATAATTTTGCCAGCTTGGGCGGTATTGGTACCAGCGAGGGCGGCGCAACTTTCTCTAGTGCGCGATTGGGTGTGCGGGCGCATATTCAGCACCTCAAAGCTTATGCCAGCACAGAGCCGTTGAAGCAAGCTGAAGTCGATCCGCGTTTTCGGTTTGTGCGGCGTGGGGTGGCGCCATTGTTGGAGCAGTTGAGCGGACGATGGACGGCAGATACCCAGTACGGTACGAAGATTTTGAATGTGGTACGGCAGTTATACGAGTTCACAGGGTTGTTGTAGGAAATGAACGTGGGTAAACCGTTGAGCGGGACTCAGCTTTGGCGACCCCTTGGGGGTTTCTCGACGAGATCGCTCGTCATCCTCCTATTACTTCTAGGTCTATTTTTTCGCGTTGCCAATCTCGATCGCAAAGTCTATTGGGTTGATGAAGTTGCCACGTCTATTCGGATTGCAGGTTATACCAAAACTGAAATTATCAGCGAGGTCGCTTCAGGTAAACTTCTCCATCCGCAGGATTTACTCAACTATCAAAAACTCACGCCTCAGCGAGGTTTTCAAGACACGCTGCAAGCCTTGTCTAATAGCCCCGAACACGCGCCGCTCTATTTTCTAATGGTGAGAGTTTGGGCAATGGTATTCGGCAGTTCTGCGACGGCAATGCGATCGCTCTCTGTCCTATTTAGTTTAATTGCATTGCCCTGCCTTTATGGACTGACGCTCGAACTCTTTCGCGCTGCTTCGCAGATACCGCAAGGGTCGCACTTTGCCGCCAGCCTTGCTCTCTCATTAGCTGCTATTTCTCCCTTCTTTGTAGCTTATGCACAAGAGGCTCGCCCTTATAGTCTTTGGCTCGTTTCAATTTTACTTTCTAGCTTGTCGTTGCTAAGAGCAGTAAGGCTGAATCAACGACTGAGTTGGGTGCTTTATTCGCTGTCTCTGGTTCTAGGATTTTATACTTCTCTGCTGTCTATTTGGGTTGCTTTGGGACAGGGTGTTTGGGTGTTGATGGTAGGACAATCGCGGCTGAAAAACTTTGCGATCGCCTCCACTGCTTCAGTCCTTGCCTTCACGCCCTGGCTATGGGTGATTTCCCAGCATTGGCAACGGCTTCAAGACAATACAACGTGGATGCGAGTGCCGATGGATTTTCTGCCTAGGGTGGCGATCGGGCTATACAGCATCGTCATCGGTTTTGTAGATTTCCCAGTTTATGTTCCCATTGATGCTGTGATCATTTCTGCGATTATTGCTGATATCGGATTGCTAACGCTGATTGGATTTTCCTTTTATTTTCTGCAAGCTCAATCGGTTCGTTCAGCTTATCTATTTGTTTTCATCCTGGCGATCGCCACACCATTGTGTTTAGTGGTAATTGATTTAATTACTCAAGGGCAAAGTTCGACGGCTCCTCGGTATCTAATTCCTTGTCAAATTGCGGTGCAGTTGGCGATCGCTTTTTTGTTTAGTCAGAAGCTAAGACCAGGGAATCGGCAGATCTGGAAAGTATTATGGGTTGTGCTAATTTCAATGGGAGTGTTGTCCTGCGCAGTAAATTTGGAGACATCGCCTAAGTATCAAAAGATTCGGAATTTGCATAATTTGGCGATCGCCACTGTTATTAATCAAGCGCGACCCCTTGCGGGTACCTCGAAGAGCGCGCCCCTTATTATTGCTGAATCGACTGAAACAATGGATCTGCTATCCCTTAGCCGTAACCTTGCTGAGAATGTAGAAATTAAGATACTGTCTCAAAGTAATCTTTCAAGCATTCCTAACCTCTGTCAAAATATATTCCTTTTTAATCCCTCAAAAGAATTCCGTGCCGATATCATTGCCCAGAGAGCGATCCAACCCATCTACCAACCCAAGCTGTTGATACCGGGAGAAATTTCTCTTACGCTCTGGATTATGAAAAATAATTGTTCAACTCGGAGAATGCCCCAATGAAATCGTTCTACACAGACCTAAAAATCAAATATCGACAGTGGATCATTGCAGAAGGAGAGAAAGCCATCCGTCGGGCAGAAGGTTATATTGGTCGCAATTCTTTAGTAGGTGATACGCCCTTTCTGGCAGCGGAAAAGTTCAGTTGGGTGCCCGAAGTAGAGGCAAACTGGCAGCCCGTTAAAAAGGAACTTGATGTTTTGCTAGAAAAAGTAGACGAATTGCCTAATTTTCAGGATATTTCTAAAGATCAATATGCCGTAACCACCGACAATCTTTGGAAGACTTATTTCTTTTACGCCTATGGTGTTAAAGCAGAAGGCAACTGCCAGCAATGTCCCGAAACTGCCCGACTAATTGAAAGTATCCCTGGCATCAACCTGGCATTCTTTTCCATTTTGATGCCCCACAAAACAGTTCCGATTCATCGAGGTCCCTACAAAGGAGTCGTGCGGATGCACTTGCCTCTCAAAGTTCCAGAACCCGCGACCGGATGCGCACTACGAATAGGCGAAGAAATTCGGCACTGGGAAGAAGGAAAAGTGATCTTGTTTGATGATACTTATCCCCACGACGCTTGGAATCAAACAAACGGAATTCGAGCTGTTTTATTCGTTGATTTTATTCGTCCGATGCGGTTTCCTGCTTCACTAGTGAATCGGTTATTAATTCAACTCATTTCTTGGTCACCCTATATTCGGGGCGAGAAGCCAGCATTTAAGGAATGGGATCGACGGCTGACCCAGATCTTCAAATGAGAAATGCGCAAGGGGAAAGCAATATAATCAAAGCATCTCACCTGTCAAGGAAATCGCCATGATCGCCACTGCGAAATACATGACCTTAGAAGAGTACCTGAACTACGACGATGGGACAGATACTCGCTATGAATTAGTCAACGGGGAGTTATTAGAAGTGCCTTCTGAGAGTGATTTAAATAACTTAATTGCAATCTATCTATTGTCCGAGTTATTACGATTTATTCCGGTTCGGCTCCTCCGGCGAGGCACTGAGGTTGTGGTCAACGGCTACCGCACGACCACTCGCATTCCTGACTTAATGGTATTAACGGAAGATTTGGCGATCGCCCTAACTGAAGCCAAGCGAAGTGTAGTCATGCCAGATATGCCGCCTCCCGCCCTCGTGGTCGAAATTGTTTCGCCGGGAACGAAGAATGAAGAGCGGGACTATCGTTATAAGCGATCGGAGTACGCTGCAAGAGGCATTGTTGAATATTGGATCATTGATCCTCTACAAGCACAAATTACGGTGCTAACTCTGGTCACAGGATTGTATGAGGAAGCTGTTTTTAGAGGTGGCGACCCTAGCGGTATCTGCGAAGCAGCGCGCCTCATTTCTCCCACGTTACAGAGCTTAGAACTGAACGCAAACCAGGTGTTTCAAGCCAGTGTTGGATCAGTCTAATTTCCGTTAAGCGCTAAAGTACTTCGCCATCGGATGATACGCCACAAACGCTGTGGTTGATTGTTCAGGATAAATTTGCTCACTCTCGTCCATGTACAGGTTGATGCGATCGCTCTTTAACAATTCCAACTGCTTAAACTGATCGGGAATATTTGGACAAGCCGGATAGCCAAAGCTGTACCGAGAACCCTGATATCGTTGTGCCAACATGTCCCGAATATTATCTGGATCTTGGTCGCCAAAGCCTAGTTCTCGACGAATACGAGCGTGAGTCCATTCGGCAAGCGCTTCTGCCAACTGGACTGCCATGCCGTGGAAGTAAAGGTATTCGGTGTAATTATTGGCTTTGAATAACTCCTGCGCCACCTCGGAGGCAATGTGTCCCATCGTCACCGCCTGCATGGGCAGCACGTCCATTTGTCCTGACTCTTTTGAGGCGAAGAAGTCAGCAATGCAGTAGCGCCGCATGGATTTTTGTCGAGGGAATTTCCAAGTTACAAAAGGCTGGGTGCGATCGCTTGCAGAGTCATAAACATGGAGAGAATTCCCTTCTGATTGACAAGGAAAGTAGCCGTAAACTACTTGAGGATGCAGCAGGTTTTCTGTCAGAATCCGATTTTTCCAACGGGCTAAAACGGGATATACCTTTTCTTCTAAAAAGGCATCATACTCTTCGCGGGTTTGCTCACGGGGCTTGCGAAACTGCCACTGTCCAGCAATCAATGCTTGCAAATCAAGATGCCAGAATAGCTCTTCCCAAGGGATATCGGCGGGGTTAAGAATTTGGGTTCCCCAGAAAGGAGGCGTAGGACGAGAAATGTTGGCATCAATGGCTTCCGATCGCCGTGTATCTTCCTCTACTGGCTCTGCTGTTGCCGCTGTCTCTACCACTGGCTCTTCCGCCGCTTCCTCGTCCTTGATCAAATCAATGGGATGACCAGTTTCATCCAAAAAGCCCTTCAGATCATCCCATTGATGCTCGGTTTTAGCAGGCATCAGCTTGTCCATAAAGTGCAAATCAGCGAAGGCATCTTTGCCATAAACCACTTTGCCCTTATAAACCCGCTGACAATCTTCGTAAACAAACTTGCGCGTTAAAGCCGCTCCTCCCAAAATAACGGGAACGGTAATGCCCTGCTCACTGAACGTTTTCAGGTTCTCTTTCATGAACGCAGTAGACTTAACCAAAAGACCGCTCATGGCAATGCAGTCAACCTGATGTTCTTTATAGGCATTGATAATGTTTTCAACAGGCTGCTTAATGCCTAGGTTAATAACTTTATAACCGTTATTAGTCAGAATAATATCCACAAGGTTCTTACCAATATCGTGAACGTCACCCTTTACCGTGGCGATCAGGAAAACACCTTTCGAGTCACTGCTGCCTTCAATCTTCTCCATCATGGGTTCTAAAAATGCCACCGCCGACTTCATAGTTTCGGCAGATTGCAGCACAAAGGGAAGCTGCATTTGCCCCGAACCGAACAATTCACCCACCACCTTCATGCCATTCAGCAAGAAAACATTGACGATATCTAGCGGCTTGTATTGCTCTAGGGCAATTTTCAGCGCATCTTCTAAGCCAATACGTTCTCCATCAATGATGTGCTGCTTCAGTCGTTCCTCAATCGGTAATTCTGCGAGTGTGGCAGTAGATCGGGCATCTTTGACCGACACGCCTTCAAACATTTTCGTCAGTTCAGTCAGCGGATCGTAAATGCAGATATCACCTTCAAAACGACGGCGATCGTAAATTAAATCTTGGCAGACTTGCTGCTGCTCTGGCGTGATTTTTGAAATGGGCAGAAGCTTAGCCGCACTGACGATCGAGCCATCCATGCCAGCGGCGATCGCCTCATGCAAAAACATTGAGTTCAGCACAATCCGAGTTGCCGGATTTAAACCAAAGGAAATGTTCGACACTCCCAACATAAAGTGACAGCCTGGCAGCAAATCCCGAATCCGGCGGATTGACTCAATGGTGGCTTTGCCATTCTCTCGATCTTCCTCAATTCCGGTTGAAACAGGTAACGCCAACGTATCAAAGAAAATCTCATGGGGTGGAATGCCATATTCCAACACTGCACGATAGGCCCGTTGCGCAATCTTGACTTTTTGGTCAGCCGTCCGTGCCATGCCATCTTCATCAATGGTGCCAATGACTACTCCCGCACCATAGGTCTTTGCTAGCTCTAACACCTTCAAAAAGCGTTCATCGCCATCTTCATAATTAGTGGAGTTGAGAATGCACTTACCCCCCGCAACTTTCAAACCCACCTCCATTTTTTGCCACTCCGTCGAGTCCAGCATCAGCGGAATGGTTGCAGTGGTAACTAGACGCGACACTAACTCTTTCATGTCGCGTTCACCATCTCGCCCCACAAAGTCTACGTTCACGTCCAGGACGTGCGCTCCCTCCTTAATTTGGGAACGGGCGATCGCCACTAATCCATCCCAGTTTTCCGCATTCAAAAGCTCCCGTACCTTCTTAGAGCCGCTGGCGTTCAGGCGTTCGCCCACAATCAAAAACGAATTATCTTGCTCGTAAGGCTGTGCCGAGTAAATTGATGCCGCAGATGGCGTATAGCCCAAGTTAGGACGGGGAATATCGGAGGTGTAGACCGATCCATTTTTCCAATGCTGGCGATCGACCCGTACTGATCGCTCTTTTGGCGTCAACGTCGCCGCTACTTCTGCCAACTGCTGAATATGCTCAGGGCGAGTGCCACAGCAGCCGCCAATCACCTGCACTCCCAGATCCTCCACAAAATGCAGCAACGCCATCCGCAGCTCCATCGGCGTCAGCTTGTAATGCGCGTGCCCGCCCACGTTTTCGGGTAGCCCCGCGTTGGGAATGCACGACACCACAAAAGGCGCATTCTCCGTTAAATACTGAATATGGGGCTTCATTAAGTCAGGGCCTGTGGCGCAATTCAACCCTAAAATATCAATGGGATAAGGCTCTAGAATTGCCAACACACCGCTGATATCGGTGCCCACCAGCATGGTTCCCTGCTGCTCCATTGTGACTGAAACCATGATGGGACGGCGATCGCCCTTTTTCTCAAACACTTCTTCAATCGCGTTCAGCGCCGCCTTAATTTGCAGCACATCCTGACAAGTTTCTACTAAAAACAAGTCTACTCCGCCATCAAACAAGCCCTCTGCCTGCACCCTAAACGCCGCCTTAAGCTCGTCGTAGCTCACATGCCCCAACGTTGGCAGCTTCGTTCCAGGCCCAATCGACCCGGCAACGAATCGCGGCTTTTCGGGCGTAGAATATTCGGCGGTGCAGCGCTTCGCCAACTCTGCTGCCTTCCGGCTCAAGTCATAGGCTTGGTCAGCCAGGTCATAATCCACCAACACTAATGGGCTACTGCCAAAGGTATCTGTCTCAATGACATCTGCGCCCGCCGCCAAAAAGTCGCGGTGAACCTTGGCGATCGCTTCGGGCTTAGTGATTACTAAATACTCATTACACCCTTCGTATGCTGCACCCCCAAAGTCTTCGGCAGTCAAGTTTTGGGACTGAATGTTGGTTCCCATCGCGCCATCGAAAACCAGGACGGGGCGATCGGGGCTATGGAGACGAGTCAGGAAGGAATGAGTCATAGTGACGGAGAGTTTGGTACAACTTGTGAGCTTAGTTTACAGATTATCAATCTTTTCCAATTCTGCGGAAACTTTAGGCAGAAGGCTTACAGTCTCTTTAGACTAACCTCCTCCCAATTATAAAGTCCCTGTGATACTCTATATAATGTCTGACGCAACACCGGGATGTGGCGCAGCTTGGTAGCGCACTTCGTTCGGGACGAAGGGGCCGCAGGTTCAAATCCTGTCATCCCGATTTTAATCTTAGGAAGAGAGAGTTTGGCTAAACTGACGGTTACTCACTGCGTCCAGGAATCCGGTCATGCCCCTCGATCTGTTGATTCAAGCTCTGCAACTGCTAACAGGGTCACAGCTGATTAAAGACAAGCTGCACCGCAGTGAGTTGGTGATTAAGCTGCTGAAGCAATTTGGGCTTGACCCCGATCATCCGCCTGCCGATTTTGAAACCGTGTACCAGTACGCGCTAGTTGAGTATGGGGTAGGTAAACCGAAACCCTGTTTGCAAATTTTTCGACAGGCAGAAATTCAGACGCTTTTTCGGAATGCGTTAGATCAAAATAATCCATCGCTGTGGTTGAAGCGGAGTGAATCGTATTTGGAGGGAGCGGCGATCGCCCAAGAAGTGCGATCGCTAGGGCTTGATCCGAAGCGGGAGCTTGCCGCATTTGCCGCTATCTTTATTCAAGTGGCAAAACGCACCCGCACCCCAGCCGAGGTTCTGACCAATCATCAACTAGAATCTCTTCATACCAGCGTTGCAGGCGTAGTAGATCGGCTCGAACGATTGCCAACTCTAGAAGGAATTCGGACAGAAATGGCGCGCTTAGCCACTCAAAGCTTAGCGACTCCAGACAATTTGGCGTTGCCCGCTGCGTCACCTGCTAAGTCAAGAACGTTTGCACTGGCGCAGCAGATCCAGGGATGGTTTGAGACCTTGGGCTATCAGTTTGAGCCATACGAATGCTGGGAAGACAACTATTTTGAATGGGTTATTGATATTCCGGTGCGGCGAGGGCGATACGATCGCGTTCTAGTGCGCGGCATTGAGGGCGTAGCAGAACTAGCGGATGTGATGAATTTGGGGCGATCGGTGGCGACACAGGGAGTCGATGAGGGCTGGTTAGTGACGACCCGACGCATTAGCCCAGCAGCACGGGCGGAAGTGAACAAGCCCGAGAATCAGCATCTTGCTTGTTACACGTTTGATGAATTGTTGGATCAAGATGCAGATTTTAGCGGATATTTGGAATGGCTAGAATCGGAGATTCAGAAGCGCCAGATTGCTATTAGCTATGTGCCTTTGGGATGTGCGAAGGAAGAACTTGATCCGATCACACAGCAACGATTGGCGGTGAGTCGCTACGGTGAAGCGGATGGTTGGATTGATGGTTACATTGATCAGTGGTTGGATGATCCGGCAAAGGAACATGTCTCGGTGTTGGGAGAGTTTGGGACAGGCAAAACGTGGTTTGTATTTCATTATGCGTGGGTGGCATTGCAACGTTATCGGAATGCTCAAAAACGGGGAGTAGAGCGTCCGCGTTTACCGATTGTGATTCCGTTGCGTGACTATGCTAAGGCGGTGAGCGTAGAGTCGTTGTTCTCAGAGTTCTTTTTTCGGAAACATGAGGTGCGATCGTTGACCTACTCTGCATTTGAACAGCTGAACCGAATGGGAAAACTACTGCTTATCTTCGATGGTTTTGATGAAATGGCGGCAAGGGTCGATCGCCAAGAAATGGTGAATAATTTCTGGGAATTAGCGAAGGTGGTGGTGCCAGGTTCTAAGGTAATTTTGACTTGTCGAACCGAGCATTTCCCCGAAGCGCGGGAAGGGCGGGCGTTATTAAATGCCGAACTAAAAGCTTCGACCGAACATTTGGCAGTCGATACGCCGCAGTTTGAAGTGTTGGAGCTAGAAAAGTTTAATGATGAGCAAATCCGGCAGGTGTTGGCGTTACAAGCATCTGAGGCGACGGTTGAGCAGGTGATGGGGAATCCACAGCTCCTAGATTTGGCGCGTCGTCCGGTGATGACTGAGTTAATTCTTGAAGCGTTGCCGGATATTGAGGCGGGTAAGCCTGTAGATATGTCGCGGATCTATTTCTATGCGGTGCGGCGTAAGATGGAGCGGGATATTAGGGCAGAGCGCACGTTTACGTCGATGGCGGATAAGCTGTATTTTCTGTGTGAACTGTCGTGGGAGATGCTGTCGAGCGATCGCCTAACGCTGAACTACCGTGAGTTTCCCGATCGCCTGCGGAAGCTATTTGGAACGGCAGTGCAGGAGGAGAAAGATCTAGATCATTGGCATTACGACATGATGGGGCAGACTATGCTAATCCGCAACGCAGAGGGTGATTATGCCCCTGCGCATCGATCGCTGTTGGAGTTTTTTGTGGCGTATAAGTTTGCGGCAGAGTTGGGGGCGATCGCTCCAGACTTTTTGGAGTTGGCTCAGGTGCGATCGGATGTGGATGAGAATTTGGCAGCCTGTGAGTATCAATGGTCGCAGTACTTTAGGCAGCGAGATTGCAGGATTGCGCCTTTAAATGGATTTGTGAATGAAAGCTTGGCAGTGTTGCGATCGGGATTTGGAAAAGCGCCGTTGACCAAGGCAGTAAGGGAGTTGATGTTGCCCATTCTTAACCCATCGAATTCACTGCTTGCACTTTTAGAGCAGTTGCAGGGTCTTCCAGAAGAAACAGTCCAGTACATCGGCGGTAATTTAGCAACGTCTCTGGTGAAGCTCAATCAAAAAGCCCTTGAAGGAAAGAATCTAACAGCGATCGTGATGCAATGTGCAGATTTTTCCTCTGCCAGTCTGCGTAGAGCAAATTTTGCTCAAGCCAATCTATCTGGCTCTGACTTCACAGGTATTTTTAGTCAAATTTTCTCAGTTTCATTCCATCCACAAGGTCAATTTTTTGCCACAGGCGATGCTAATGGAGAAGTCCGCATGTGGCAGACCGAAAATAATCAATTACTTTGGAGTAGAACAGAACATACCCAGGTGATTCGGTCTGTAGCCTTTAGTCCTGATGGCAACACGTTAATCAGTGGCAGTGTAGATTGTACGATCAGGCTTTGGAATGTTCAAAACGGTGAATGTTTGCGTATCTTCACGGGGCATCAAAGTGCAGTGCGCAGTGTGCGGTTCCACCCCAAGGGCACAGTCATTGCGAGTGGTAGCGAAGATAAAACTGTGAAGCTGTGGCAAGTGGCAACGGGTGAATGTTCGCAGACAGTGCAGGTAGAAGAAGGCTATGCGCGATCGGTTGATTTTAGTCCTGAAGGAGATAGGCTTGCCTTCAGTAGCGAAAACTATGCGATTAAGATTTTGAACTTTAGCACGATGCAATGTATACAGACTTTAATAGGACATCAGGGTTGGGTTAAATCACTGGCTTTTAGCCCTGATGGCAAAACTTTAATTAGCGGTGGACAAGACTGCACCCTGAAGATTTGGGATATCCAAACTGCGACCTGTCTACGTACCCTTGATGAACATACTGCCCAAGTTAATGCTGTTACTTTTAGTAAGAATGGTAGAACGATCGCCAGCTGTGGCTCTGACCACACTATCATTCTTTGGGATGCTGCTACTGGACAACGCCTGAGAATACTGCAAGGGCATGACAACTGGGTGCAATCGCTAGCGTTTAGTTCCACTGATGAGACACTTGTGAGTGGTGGGCAAGATCACGCTGTCAGAGTTTGGGATACCCAGACAGGCGAATGTTTAAGTGTTCTCCAAGGATATTCTAATTGGCTAAAAGCGATCGCATATAGCCCTGATGCCAGAACTTTAGCCAGTAGTGGGCAAGATTACATCGTCAGGCTTTGGGACACGGCAACAGGAGTATGCTTTCAAGAATTACAAGGACATACAAAATGGGTTCATGCTCTTGCATTTAGTCCTAATGGAACGAGCCTAATTAGTAGTGGCGATGATTGCACTATCAGGCTATGGAATACCCAAACTGGAGAATGCTTGAAATGTTTCAAAGGTCAGAAGCGCTCGGTTAGAGCCTGTGCTTTTAGCCCCAATGGGCGCTTAATTGTGAGTGGTAGCGATGATTCCACGGTGCGGATTTGGGACGTTCAGACGGGTGAGTGTTTGCGTATTCTTCATCATGATGAAAACCGGGTTCGGTCTGTGGCATTTAGTGCTGATTCACAAGTGGTAATGAGTAGCGCCCATGATGATGTAATGCGATTTTGGGATATTCAGACGGGCGAATGTATTCGTCAGTTTTCTGTGAATACGCATTTGTGGCGATCGCTCGTCTTTAGCCCCGATCGCCAACGCTGTGCTAGTGGCGGGGATGATTATCAGGTTCGTCTCTGGGATCTTCAGATGGGGCAGTGTCTCGCTGTATTATCGGGACACATCGGGCAGGTCAAATCTGTGGGTTTTAGTGCCGATGGCTGCTGGCTTGCCAGTGGAAGTGATGATTTAACGATTCGAGTGTGGAATCTTGCGACCTATGAATGCACGAAGGTTCTATCCGGTCATACCACAACCATATCAGCATTTTCCTTTAATCCTATAGCCTCTGTACTAGCCAGTTGTAGCGAGGATGGAGAAATTAAACTTTGGAATTATCAAAGTGGCGAGTGCCTCAAAACAATGCGCAGCGATCGCCCCTACGAAGGCATGAATATCGCTGGAGTCAAAGGCTTAACTAAAGCTGAAGTTGCGACCCTGAGAGCATTGGGTGCAATTGAAGAGAGAAGAACACAAAATTGAACCACTAAACCAAACCAGCTCTCCAGCCTGCTTCAACAGACTTTGTAAGGTCAGCCCAGATTTCCATTCGGGGCGGGCTGGGCGATCAACGGCTACTTTTCAAGCATATTTTAAGACTGCTTCAACAACTGCTTAATTACATTTTCTTTAACCATTAGTTGACGCATGACTTCCAGCAGGAATGTTTGAGCCTGCTCTGTGCTCAACGATTTTACCTGCTCCTCGTAAACCTTGAGGTTAAACTGCTGCTCCATGCTTAATTTTAATCCCGGAATGTCCATCTTGCTAGCTCCCCAGAGAATTACGTCACTTTCTGTTGCGTGTATATTAACAAAAGTAACACATACTTGACAAGCGATTCGTTATATACATTTCCGAATAAACCTTAAAGTCAGGCAAGCCGTTGGCTTTCTGCTGGCTTGAAAAAGCCGGAGGTCTACGAAGGCTTTATAGTATAAACAATGAATGGTCTGGCGTTATGGAGTCGCGTATGGACGCAATGGAGTTTTTTCAGGTGAGTACGGGTCAGTGGCGATCGCAGCGAACCACACACCATCTTGCTTTCAGGCGGTCTGAAATGGGCGAGTCGGAAATCCAGGTTCAAGCTTTGGGCGCAGATGACCCTAAAGTGATTGAAATTTGTCAGATTCATGAGGTTGATCCGAGCTTGGCGATCGGTGGAGCTTATGTGGCTTGGCAAGGGTCAATGGGTTGGGATAAGGAAGACGAAAACCATGAAGGCTCGACGGTGTTTGCTCTAGTGCCCGAAGGCAGCGATCGCCGACAAGGAACTTTGCTACGAGAGCGAGGCTATGCCGAAATTGTCCCAATTTCGGGTCAATATCACATGGATGATGACGATGCGCTAGTTTTGGTGACTGAGTATGAAACCATGAGTTCAGTTGAACGGTTCTCGTTTGCCAATCCTAGTTTACGGATGCGAACGAGTACGGTGAAACGGTTTGGGGGCTTCAGTACTGCCACTTTCTGCACCGAGTTCCGCATTACGGATGCGGACGGCGCTCCGGTCGCAGCGGCAGCGGCTGAGCCGACCGAGTCCTTTTCCTTCTTGGGTTGGTAAATTGCGGCTTTATAGCTCTGATTCCTTTACTCGTGGCTTAGATTATTTGTATTTGATGCGGGGTCTAGCAATTGATCCAGAAATGGTGGATCTAATGTTCGACCTCAATCACCGATCGCCTGCCTGCACTTGGATAGGCGATCGCATTGACTTAGTCAACCTATCGCTTCAAGCTTGTCTTCAAGCTTGCCATTATTGCTTTCACACGGTCGATCAGCCCGCCATTCAAATCTTTGCAGTTCCTTTAGCCTCTCGTTTTGGCATTGATGGTCTATGTAACCTCAGCACCCAGCCGACCAGCCTTTTAATTGATGTCGGACGGGTCGTGCCGCAAGATTGGCTGACATTGGTTGTTCATGAATATGCCCATGCTCATGCGGGCTTGCCAGGGCATCATCTGGAGTTTTCTCGATCGCTCGCACACTTGTGTTTGGGGCTAGCGATCGCCAGTCCTCCGATGACAGAAAATCAGTTGCGCGTCTATCCTCCTTACCGTGCTACGTCAGATCCTCTCGCGTTTTGGCGAGGGGAAAGCGAATGGCGATCGAGTATTACAGATTGCTACATTTCTCGAAAACCAATAGGTTAAAGCACTTACCCGCTTTATGCTGATTTTTAGTCCCTTCCGGGAGCTGAGTCGGCTACTTGTCACCTATTGATGGCTCAACCGACTCTTCTAAACATTGAAAAAATCTAATTTTTAGAGAGGTTTCAAAATGCCGATTCCTTTACTTGAGTACAATCCTTCTTCCCAAAATCAGCGGGTAACAGGCTTTGAAGTAGCAAACGATGAGCAGCCTAGAATCTATACTACTGAAAACTTGTCTGACCATAGCCTTCCTGCCGATGAAATCGATCGCTTGATTACGGCGGCTTATCGCCAAGTGTTTCATGAACAGCAAATGTTGCAGAGTAATCGCCAAACGTTTTTAGAATCGCAACTCAAATCTCGCCACATTACGGTTCAGGATTTTATTCACGGTTTGGCAACTTCAGATGCATTCCGACGGCTAAATTACGAGGTCAATAACAATTATCGGTTTGTTGAACTCTGTGTGCAGCGGTTGTTGGGGCGGCGAGTGTATGGCGATCGCGAAAAGCTATCCTGGTCTATCGTTCTAGCAACGAAGGGCTTAAACGGTTTCATCGGCGATTTGCTTAACAGCGAAGAATACCTTAACAATTTTGGGGTCAATACCGTCCCTTATCAACGGCGGCGATCGTTGCCTCAGCCATCTCAGGGCGAACTCCCCTTCGAGCGGATGGCGCGTTATGGCACCGACTACCGCAACAAGCTACCGCTTCCTAGCAGAGGTGCAGCCACAGGACGAGCAGATGGGCTGTTTGGGCAATTTGAAACCTTTAATTTTCAAACGTTTGTGCAACGGGCAAACTGGTCAGTGGTTTCGGGTGTACTGCTTGTTTTTCTGCTAATGGTAGTGATTTCTCTAGCCATCTCCGCCTCAGCCGTTAGCCCAACGGGTTAAAGAGTTAGCAAGCCTTGAGCCATGATAGGGTGGGTTATTCAGCATTAACCTGCCCTTATTAATTCTCTTGAGTTAAGTTGTGTAACTTTATCATTAGACTAAAGCGAATAATGCCCCCCGTGACCGTATGATAATTAATAAATTTGTAAGATTCCGTATGAAAAGGGAGCTTTTGTAAGCGTGGCAATTCCTCTTTTAGAATATTCTCCTTCTTCTCAGAACCAGCGTGTAGCTGGCTATGAGGTAGCTAGTGATGAACAGCCCAGAATTTATTCCACTGAAAACCTGCTCTCCTCGAGCGACATTGGCAACTTGATCGAAGCGGCATACCGTCAGATCTTTTTCCATGCCTTTGCAACCGATCGAGAGCGTTTTCTAGAATCCCAACTCCGGAACGGTCAGATTACCGTTCGCGACTTTGTGCGGGGTTTGTTATTGTCTGATACCTACAGACGCAGCTTCTACGACCTCAACAGTAACTACCGTTTTGTTGAGCAAACCGTACAGCGTGCGCTCGGTCGCGATGTATATAACAATCAAGAGAAACTCGCTTGGTCAATTACTGTTGCTACCAAAGGCATCGTTGGGTTTGTCGATCAACTCCTCGACAGCCAAGAGTACATTGAAGCTTTTGGGTATGACACTTTGCCTTACCAGCGTCGTCGGGTATTGCCCGGTCGAACCGAAGGCGAAAGACCCTTCAATATCAAGTCTCCTCGCTACGATGAGTACACTCGCCGCAAGCTTGGGTTCCCTCAAGTTATTTGGCAGTCTACTGTTCGGAGCTACGTTCCTCAAGACCAGCAGGCAAAAACAGGTAGCCCTTCGCTATTCCTCGATATGGCACGGAGCCTTAATGCGCGCGGCAATAATCCTCAAAAGCTATCAACCGCAAACATCGACATCTATGGATCTGTTCCTCGTCGTTAAGGCTTGGTAATAGATTAGCCATAGATTAAAAAGGAGGAGAGAATCGTCATAATTCTCTCCTCCTTTTTTGTAGTTCACTTTTGCAGTTTGAGTGTTGTTACTTAGAGGACGTCTGAAAAGTCTTTATCCGGCACTTCAACCTCGAAGATCCCCCTAGATTCCCTTTTCTTAAGGGGGGTTGCGGGGATCGAGTGTAAGAATCTCGTGATTCATTAATTTTCAGACATCCTTTTAGGCACAGTCTTCATTCTCTAAGGGGCGAGTTGCGGGGTTCTCTGGCTCAAACCCTAGATCGATTAAAGCTTGACGAATTTTGGTTTTAGAAGGACGGACTTGCGGTGCGGTGAGTCTTAGTTCTCTGGCTGTTTCAAACAGTTCCCGCATGAGTAAATCTAAAGAACTATCTTGAGCATCTTCGGGCAGCTTTTCGATTCTGCCCTCGTAGGCTAATGTGTAAAGCTCTAGGTGATGCTTGCCCATGCCCCGCGCCAGTTTTCTCAGGGTTTCGGGGGTAGGACAAGTGCCTTTAAAGCAAGCTCCTCGCAGGCGAGGCTGGGGAATACCTGACAATTCTGCCAAATGATTCATGCTGATTGCTCGATCTTCGAGGTATTGCAAAATCAGCCGCCCCAGAGGAGAACAATCTTCAGATTTGATTTGCAACCTTGCTGGCATGATCGGATGGTGGAGAGTTAGGGTATTTATAGAATAGCCGTTGAAAGGCGATCGCGCCCTAAACTTGCTTGATCAACACGCTCAATAAAAACTAATCTGCAAACAAAAGCCAACGTAAATGAGCCTAAGTTGTTCCCTAAATTGGCAATGAATGGCTCGTTTCTATGCCCCTGGTTAGTGATAAAGATTTATAAAGCGTTCCCAGTCATTAGCTAGACACTTCTGTCGCTATTATTGAGCAATACTCGGTGGGCAGGCTGTCTTACTGACCTCAGGCTGAATCCTTAGATTCCACCTGAGCGCTAGGGCTGTCCGAGCATCATAACTGTCCGACTCACCTGATTTACCCATGCGGATTTTATTAGTCGATGATGATGGGCTACTTACAGACTCATTGAGAGACAAACTCGTAACAATAACCTGCAACCTCCAACACAATTTTTGAGGTACCATAGTCAATGCTATCCAGCTCCAGCGGTAAATCTCCCGACTGGGAAATACAATCATTCACAAAGCCCCGAACTGCGGTCAGCATTCCCGCCAGCATCTCCGATTCCAGATATTGATGATCATGCTGAACTTCAGAAATTACTAAACCAGATGCTTTATGAATCAAGAAAATTGCCCGAATCTGAAATGGCATTGATTCTCGAATAATTAACTCGGCTTCGGAAACGCCTTGCACTTTTGCCCAAATTTTTTCTTTTAATTCCTTCGACATTCAAGGTTTGTTCTATCTTTTCATTAATGGCTTCAATCGTTGCTGCCATATACTTCCCCACGGTGTTCCCAATAATGGGGTACAAGGCATCTACCATAGCATCTTACTCAAGGGCAATTTGTTTCTTAATGGCTTGTCCCATTGTCGGGGCAATCGCATCTGAAAGTTCTCCTGGGTTCATTGCCACTTGTTGCGCGATCGCTGGAGAAATAAATGAAGCGATCGCGTTCCCCATGCTTTGTCGGTTCTGCTGGGTACGGCTTTGAATGATTTGATCAATGATGGGAGCGATCGCATCAATAATGTCTTCTTTCGAGTGTGTAACTTTCTGCGCTAACAATTCGCCCATCCGAGGCAGCAGTAATTGACCCAGTTCCTGTGGGTCATAGATTTGATGCTCTAGTTTAAGCAGTTTTTGCTCAGAGACTGCAATTAAATCATTCAATACATTCAGTTGGTAATGTTTCAGACTTGTTGTTTTCTAGTCAAAATGGTACTGTGATAAAGGTTTCAGCAATTAGCGGTACTCAACCTAAATGGTTTTAGAACCCATTCATTGTCCAACGTGTGATGGGATTGAAGT
>Ga0335397_10003475_pt1 | contig 21039 bp, 21 predicted proteins | sample MAT04_FD_205740 | JGI IMG/M metagenome (GOLD analysis project Ga0335397, IMG submission 205740) | Freshwater microbial communities from Lake Fryxell liftoff mats and glacier meltwater in Antarctica - MAT-04 (spades assembly) (version 2) ... | reverse complement strand
CGAGCGCGTCCCGCGACAGCGTCATTTGCCCCCCCCCCATGCCCAACGAGCAGCGTAGACCTTCCCGTAAGGCGTGCGTAGCTGCAACGTCTCTGGCACGATCGAGCGCGTGACCGTAGAGACCGAGCCTTCCATCCTGCCCTTCGCGTACGGCCATCGTCCCGAGGACGTGGCGCTGCTCGCGAAGCACAGCTTCCTCGCGCACGTCGGACCGCAGGATCTCGGCGCCTTCGTCGCGCTGCTCGACCAGCTCGCCGTCCCGGCCGGTACGGTCCTGTTCCGCCAGGGGGACGAGGGCGAGCACATGTACTTCGTGCTCGAGGGCCAGGCTCACATGCGTCGCGGCGCGATCGAGGTCGCGCGCCTCGGTCCGGGAGACCAGTTCGGCGAGGTGGCGATCCTCGGGCAGCGTGCGCGCACCGCGACCGTTCAGGCTGACACCGTCATGCGCCTCGCGCGGCTCTCGCGCTCGCGCTTCGTATCGCTCGGGGGTCAGCACCCGCGGGCGGCGCTGCACTTCATGGAGGCGCTCGCGGGGAGCGTTGCCGCGACGATGACCGCGCTGCGCGACGACGTCGGTCTGCTCGCACGGCAGCGCTCGCTGCCTCGGCGGAGTGTCGTCAACGTGGCCTTCGGCGACGCGCGCATGGACGTGGGCACCGGCACGCTCGTCGGGACGCTCCTGCCGCGCTCGGTCGACGACGCGCTCGTGGTCGCGGCGACCGTCGATCGTCGCGCGGTGTCGCTCGAGACGCCGCTCACGGCCGACGGGACGATCGAGGCGCTCACCACCGCGAGCTGGGAGGGCCGGCGCATCTTCCGCCGGAGCGCCGTCCTGCTCGTGCTGGAGGCGGCACGGCGCAGAGTCCCGGACGCGAACCTGACGGTGGGGCCGCGCATCGGCTGGAAGCAGCTCGTCCTCACGACGCCGGAGCTCTCCGCCGAGCAGGTCGTCGCCATCCAGGCCGCGCTCGAGGGGCTCGTCGAGCACGCCGTGCCGTTGCGCGAGGAGCTGTGGGCGATCGAGGAGGCGCGCGTGCGCTTCCTCGAGCAGGGCTGGGCGGACACGGCGGCGCTCCTGCCCTCGTACCGCGCCGAGACGGTGCTGCTGCTCGCCTGCGGCGGTACGTTCGCGCTCGCCTTCGGCCCCGTGCTCTCGACCGCGGCAGGGCTCCGATACGTGCGCGTCGAGAAGGCGAGCGGCGGCGTGCTCGTCGACTTCGGCCCGGCGCTCGAGGCCGGGGGAGCGGTCTCGTCGATGACGACGATGGTGCCCGGCATGGACACGACCGCGCCGATGCCCGCCCGCCAGATGGCGCGAGAGCTCGGCGGCTGGCTCGGCGCGATGCGCATCACGAGCGTCGGTCGCTTCAACGAGTCGTGTGTCGACGGTCGCGTCGACGAGCTCGTTCGCGTCTCCGAGGGCTTCCACGAGAAGAACATCGGGCGCGTGGCCGATGCCATCGCCGATCGTCACCTTCGCGTCGTGGCGATCGCCGGGCCGTCGTCGTCCGGCAAGACGACGTTCATCCGGCGCCTGAAGGTGCAGCTCGAGGTCAACGGCATCATGCCGGTGCACCTGTCGCTCGACGACTACTACGTGGATCGCGTGAAGACACCCCGCGACGTCACCGGCGAGCTCGACTTCGAGAGCGTGGAGGCGCTCGATCTGCCGCTGCTCCGCTCGAACATCACGCGCCTCGTCGCGGGCGAGCGCGTGCGCGTCGCGCGCTATGATTTCCCCACCGGGAAGAGCCAGCCGGAGGGCGGCGAGGAGCTCGGCCTCGGGCCCGACAACGTCCTGCTCGTCGAGGGGCTTCATGCGCTGAATCCCGCGGTCGGCGGCTCGCTCCCGCGGGACACGGCGTTCCGCGTGTTCGTGCACCCGGCGACCGCGCTGCCGCTCGATCGGCTGTCGGCCGTATTGCCGGACGACGTGCGCCTCCTCCGGCGAATCGTTCGCGACCGGCATGGTCGCGGCTACACCGCTCGCGACACCATCGCGCGGTGGCCCTCGGTGAGGCGAGGGGAGGAGAAGCACGTGTTCCCGTTCGCCGCCGAGGCCGACTTCGTGTTCGACACGTCGCTGGTCTACGAGATCGCGGTGATGCGCGTCTTCGCCGAGCGCTATCTGCTCGAGGTGCCGAACGACGACCCCGCCTTTGTGACGGCGCATCGGCTCCGGCAGCTCATCGATCGGTTCGTGCCGATCTACTCGGATCATGTCCCCCGTACCTCGATCCTCCGCGAGTTCATCGGGGGCGGCTTCGACGTGACGTGATGCGTGTCGAGGTCATGTGGAGCGCGGGTCCTTCGACGCGCAGCACGTGAGCTCGGCACGGATGACCGCGAGCGCGCGCTGGGCCTTGCGCACGAAGTCGGCGTTGCTCTCGACGAACACGCGGCGCGGGTGCGCCGACCAGACCTCGACGAGGCGCGCGTCGATGGCGCTCGCCTCGACGACCGACTCGCGCCGGAGCGTGTCCTTCCTGTAGCCGTTGTGCCCGTCGGGGACGCGCAGGTGGATGACCGCGGAGTAGCGCGAGAGCTCTTTCTCGAGCGTCGTGTCGAGCTCGGCGAAGAACTCCGCTCGCGTGCCCGGCCAGTACGCGAGGCCGTCGAGCGTGCCGCGATCGCAGAGGAGGGTGGTGGCGGTCGGGGAATCGGGGCCCATCCGCTCGAGCTCGTCCTGCACGTGGAAGATGGCGCGCTGGGCCCCGCGCATCCCCGCGTCGTCCTCGCGGCGAGGAAAGCCGCCGCCGAAGACGATGCGCGCCGATTCGTGGAGCACCTCGACGTGCTTGCAGAGGTCGCGACGGGCGAGCTCGAGGACGGCCGTCTTTCCCGCTCCGGGACCCCCGGTGATGACGATGCGCTTCAGCGGAGCCGGGGAGGCGACGAGCAAATGGGAGGACGAGAAGGCCACGTGAGTCGCACTGCAGAGGTCGTGCCCGGGGGCGCAAGCATTGCTGGGGCGCAATCGACGTTGCCCGGGCAGCACGGACGCGCGTGGCAGCGCAGCGTTTGCGCGTCGCCGCAAGCGGTGCCGGTCCGCGTGGGGCGACCCGGGATGGGACAGCCGGAAGGCCGGAAAATGCAGTCGCTCTGTCGCGTCATGTGTGGCCGCGCGATTGCATCGCAGTGGGACGAGGCCGTCGTCGCTCAGGCGCGGTTCAGAAGGAGGTTCGTCATGGGTACGGCTGCGAAGACACCGCTCGAAGAGTCGATCGACAAGGCCATCACCGAGCTCGAGACCGTCGCCGACGAGATCCGCGTGAAGGTTCACCTCGCGGGAATGGACGCGACCACGGCGTGGAACGAGAAGCTCGAGCCGCGGCTCCACGAAGCTCGTGGGCACGCGAGCGAGGCGAAGGCGGCCTCGAAGCTCGCGATCGAAGATGCCCTGAAAGCTTTCAAGGCCTTCGCCGCTTCTCTCTGAGAAGGAGACCGATCATGTCCACACGAAGGCCGTCGACCCCCCCTGCAGCACGCGCCCTGCACCACGCGCGTCCCGTCCGTCACGTCGATCAGGATGGGGGTGACGCGTTCGTTCCGGATTACCGGAAGGGCTTCGTGGCGAGCGCGGACGGCGACGCCGAGGCGTTCGGCGAGGAGTTCATCGCGGCGGCGACCTCGGCCGAGCCCGTCGCGGAGGACGCACGGGACGAGATGCTCGCGGACGAGCTCTCGGGCCTCTCGGTCGAGTCGGTCGACGAGGACGAGGACGAATGAACCTTCCCAAGATCATCCTCGTTCCGACCGACTTCTCGGTCGCGTCGGAGGCCGCGCTGGACCAGGCGATCGGGCTCGCCACCAAGCTCGGCGGCAAGGTCTACGTGCTGCACGCGTACCAGCTCCCGGTCGTCGGGTTCCCCGACGGCGTGCTGGTGCCGACGGCGGAGATCGCGTCGCGCGTCATCTCGTGGGCGCAGACCGAGCTCGCCGCGTGCGTCGCGAAGCGGAAGGGGAGCGGCGTCGAGCTCCTCCCGATCCTGAAGCAAGCCGACCCGCGCGAGGCGGCGCTGGCGGTCGCGGAGGAGATCTCGGCGGATCTGATCGTGATGGGGACGCACGGGAGGCGCGGGATTGCGCGCGCGCTGATCGGGAGTGTCGCGGAGTCCGTGGTGCGCAGCTCGGCGGTGCCGGTGATGACCGTGCACGCCGCCGAGTAGGGGGGGGCCCACCCGCGCGGCTCGCGAGGAAGTCGCGCGGCGGTCCGCGCGCCGACGTTCAAGATGACGGCCCGCGCGGTGACGAGGACGATCGTGCCCCGATCGGACAGCATCGCCGCCGCGGACTCCTTGACCGATCACGTCGGCGAGCGTCATCATCCCGGTGTCGGGGATCAGCGCATTGATAGCGCCGAGCAGTGTCACCCCACGAGTCTCGCGCTTGTCTTCTTGCTCAGGCCCTGGCCCAATGAGGACGATGCGTGTTCTGCCGTCTCTGGCGGTGATCTCGATCACCCTGAGCCTCGCGACCATGGCTGGTGCCCAGCAGCCGGCGGCGGATCCCGACCTGATCCAGCTCCGTAAGAGTGTCCTTCCCGACGACGCTCCTCCGCCGAAGGCCGGCGCGAAGCCGGCGCCGAAGGGCCCGGCCGCCGGGAGCGCACGCGCCGCGCGCGCCGCCGCGGCGAGCGCGGCCCCCACACTTGCCGCCGATGCGGGCGCGAGCACGCTCTCCGACGCGAGCACGCTCTCCGACGCGAACGAGCTCTCCAACGCCGTCATCGGCGAGCTCATCTACTACACTCGCTCGCTCAGCGACGCCGAGCGAGATCAGATCATCGCCTACCTCAAGCTGGCCTGGGGAATCTGAGCGAGTGCCGACCGGCGCGTCACGGCTACTCGTCGCGTTCGTCGCGCTGATCTCGTCGCTGCTCGCCAGCGGATGTGCGGCGCCGCCCGCGCCCGCCGGCAAGGGCCTCGACCGCATTCGCGCATCGGGCGTACTGCGATGGGGCGCCGACACCCAGGGCGGTGAGCCTTACGTGTACGACGACCCCGCGAGCCCGGGACACATGATCGGCTTCGAGGTGGAGCTCGCCGCCGCGATCGCGCGCGAGCTCGGGGTGCGCGCCGAGCTGGTGCAGAACGACTGGTCGAACCTCGTGCCGTCGCTCGAGCGCGGCACCTTCGACGTCGTCATGAACGGGCTCGAGGTGACCGAGGCTCGCACGGGGCGCGTCCTGTTCACGCGCCCGTACTACGTGTTCGCCGAGCGCCTCATGGCGCGCTCGGAGGACGCACCGAAGCTGCGGAGCACACCGCTCGACGTCGCCACGCTGAAGGGCAAGCGGGTCGGGACGCTCTCGAACAGCCTCGCGTTCGAGATGCTCCGCGGCACCGCGGAGACGGTGCTCTACGAGGGCGTGGAGGAGCCGTACACGGATCTCCTGCGCGGCCGCACGGACGCGGTGCTCCTCGACGACATCATCGCGACGCGCTACGGCGTCCCGAAGCAAGGGCTCGAGGTCGTGGGCGACCTCGGCGACGGCTACTACGCGCTCGCGGTACGCCCGACCGAGCCCGAGGTGAAGGGCGCGATCGACGAGGCCCTCGCGAAGCTCTCCGCGAGCGGCGAGCTGAAGAAGATCCTCGACGGCAGCCGCATCTGGAACGCGCGACAGGAGCGCCTCGTCGCGTGGAGCGTCGCCGACCAGGCGCGCATGCTCGGACAGCCGCCGCCACCGCCCGTCTTCGGACGCGGGCACGTCGTGCTCTTCCTGAAGGGCGCGGCGATCACGCTCTTCGTCTCGGCGCTGGCGATGGTGATCGCGGTCGCGCTCGGCCTGTTCCTGTCGATCGTGCGCATCTACGGAGGCCCGGTCTCGCGGCGCGTTGCCGGCGCGTACGTCGAGATCTATCGCGGCACGCCCGTTCTCCTCCAGCTCTACCTCCTCTACTACGGCCTCGCGCCCGTGCTGAAGCTCGGCGCGCTCACCGCTGCCGTCATCGGCCTCGGTATGAACTACGCCGCGTACGAGGCGGAGGTCTATCGCGCGGGCATGCAGGCCGTGCCGAAGGCGCAGATGGAGTCGGCGCTCGCGCTCGGCATGACGCGCGGGCTCGCCCTCCGGCGCGTCGTGCTCCCGCAGGCGATCCGCCACGCGATCCCGAACGTGACGAACGACTTCATCGCGCTCCTGAAGGACAGCTCGCTCGTCAGCGTGATCACGGTCGTCGAGCTCACGAAGCAGATGACGATCACGGCCGTCGACGTGCGCACCTGGGTCGGACCTGGCCTCACTTGTGCCGCGCTCTATTTCGCCATGAGCTATCCGCTCGGCCTGCTCGCACGACGGCTCGAGAAGAAGCTCGAAGGTGAGCGCGACGAGAGCGACGCGCTGCCCGCGGGCGAGGTGGCCGCGTGATCCGCGTCGAGAAGCTCACGAAGCGCTTCGGGGCGCGCACCGTGCTCGACGCGATCACCGTGCGCTTCGAGCGCGGGAAGGTGTCGGCGCTCGTGGGCGCGTCGGGCTGCGGGAAGTCGACGCTGCTCCGCTGCATCAACGGCCTCGAGAGCTTCGACGAGGGGACGATCCGCGTGGGCGAGCTCGAGGTCACCGAGCAGACGCTCCGGCGCGTTCGCCTCGACGTCGGGATGGTGTTCCAGCAATACGGGCTCTTCTCGCACATGTCGGCGCTGGCCAACGTCATGGAGGCGCCCGTGCATGTGCGCGGCTTGTCGAAGAGCGAGGCCCGCGAGCGCGCCGCCGCGCTCCTCGAGAAGGTCGGTCTCTCGCACCGTCGCGAGGCCTTCCCCCGCGAGCTCTCGGGCGGCGAGCAGCAGCGCGTCGCGATCGCGCGCGCGCTCGCGATGGAACCGAAGGCGCTCCTCCTCGACGAGCCCACGGCCGCGCTCGATCCGGAGCGCAAGGCGGAGGTCATCCGGCTCTTGGAGCGCCTCGCAAAGGAGGGCACCACGATGGTGATCGTCACCCACGAGCCCGGTGTCGTGCGCGGCGTGGCCGACGTCGCGATCGCGCTGAAGAACGGGCGAATCGTGAGGCAGGGCACGCCCGCCGAGGTCCTGGACGCGGGGTGAGCTACGCGCGCGCCTGTCGCGCGCGCACCTGCTCGCTCAGTTGCAGCCGCAGCCGCTCTCGGCGACGCCGTCCGCGGCGCCCTCCTGCACGGCATGCAGGTGGCCGGCGGCGGCGGATTCGATCGATTGCGTCATCGTCGGGTGCGCGAGGCGACCGCGATCGTACGGGGCGACACGCGTGCACGCCGCGGTCGTCAGGGCAAAAGCGCCGCGGCGGGCGCGCCGACCCGGAGCGCACGCCCCGAAGAGAGCTCCCGCCTCAGCGGGAGGGAGCGAGCGCAGCGCCGATCGCGTAGCCGACGACCGCGCTCGCCATGCCGATCACCGCGAGCTCTGCGCCGCTCCGCGCGCGGCGCCCCGTCGTCACCGAGGCCTTGTACGCGCCGAGCGCGAAGAGAAGGACTGCGCCGAGGGCGAGCGCCGCGATGACGCCCTCGCGCAAGGCGAGGAACGCGAAGGGCACGACCGGAACGATCGAACCGGCGAGCGCCGCGACGCCCACGACCCCCGCGGAGCGCACGCTCGTTCCCGTGTCGATCGGGACGAGCTCGTGCTCCTCGGCCATCATCACGGCGACCCAGACGTCCTTGTTCGCGCAGATCGTCTCGACGACGCGCTCGAGCAGCTCACCCTCGAACCCCTTGCGAATGTAGATTGCACGTATCTCTTCGCGCTCGATGTGGGGCGCCTTCTCCACGTGGCGGTACTCGCGCTCGCGCTCGCTACGGAAGAGGTCTCCGCGTGCGACCGACGACGTGTAGCCGACGGCGGCCATGGAGAAGGACTCGGCGAGCCCCGCCGCCATGCCCGCCGCGAATACCACACGCGCGTCCGCGCTCGCGGCCGCCACGCCGAGCACGACGCCGAGGGTGTTGACGAGGCCGTCCTGCGCCCCCAGCACCACGTCGGAGAGCCATCGCGAGCGAACGTGCGGGTCGCGCTCGTCGTGATGGGCGTGCTGCTCCTCGGTCGACAGCTGGCGAGAGCCGTCGTCAGGCATCGGCCCCAGGGATGGTCGGCGTCGCGACGACGCGGTTTCGCCCCTGCGACTTCGCCACGTAGAGCGCGGCGTCGGCCCGGGCGATCCAGTCCGCGGGGACGTTGTCGTGCGTCGTGTCGACCTCGGCCACGCCGATGCTCACGGTGAGCGAGCGGCCCGTCGCCGGAGAGGCGATGGCGAGCCGTTCGATCTCGGCGCGCATGCGGTCCATCACGAACGTCGCGTCCGCGAGCGACTGCTCGACGAGCAAGACGACGAACTCCTCGCCGCCGTAGCGGAAGAGCGTGTCCGCCGCGCGCAGGTTGCTGCGCATGCCGGTGGCCACGCGCCGCAGTGCCTCGTCCCCTGCCACGTGGCCGTAACGATCGTTGAACGCCTTGAAGAAGTCGAGATCGCAGATCGCGAGCGCGCAGCGATGACCGTACCGCACGGCGCGCGAGAGCATCGCCGAGACCTCCTCGTCGAGGCGGAGGCGGTTTCCCACGCCCGTGAGGGCGTCGGTGCGGGAGGCCGCGTAGAAGCGCGTGCTGTCGTGGCGCAGCTCGGCGGTGCGTTTCGCGAGCCGCCGATGGAGCTCCACGACGCGCGCCGCCGACAGCAGACGTGCCTCGAGCTCGTCGAGGTCGACGGGCTTCCGCTGGTAGTCGTCGGCCCCCGCCTCCATCCCCCCCAGCAGGTGCGCGCGGTCGGTGAAGGCGCTGAGGATGATGAAGTACGTATAGGGGCCCTCGTCCTCGGTGTTACGCGTCTGGCGGCAGAGCTCGGCGCCATTCATGCCGGGCATCCCCCAGTCGCTGATCACGACATCGGGGTGCCGCTCCGCGATGATGCCGAGCGCCTCCTCACCGCTGGCCGCGGTGCGGCAATGGTGGCCGTACGAGCGGACCGCCGTCGCGAGCCCTTCGCGCGAGGAGCGCTCGTCATCGACGACGAGGACCTCGAGCGGGACCTTGACCACAGGGACCCGGTGGCGGCCTTCGTCGACAGAACCCTGCGGCTCGAAGGGATACGCATTCACATCCGTGAGGAGTGCACGCAATGTGCCGCGGAGCGCGGCCGCGCTCGGACGCCGGAGAACCAGCAGCGGCCGGCCGGTCGGGAGTGCGACGTGCTTGCGCACACGCGCGCCGCCCTGAAGGAGCTGCGCAGGCACGCAAAGGTTGCGTGAAGCTCGCCCGCGCGGAGCCCTCGAGGCCACGAAGTGACGGCACGTCCCGGCCGACTTCGCGGCACGGGGCTCGCATCCCACGGTGGAAGACACCATGCTCGCGATCAAGCACATCCTCGTTCCGACGGACTTCTCGGAGCCCTCCGCTCGGGCCCTCGCGGCGGCTGTCGAGCTCGCGCGCGCGTTCGATGCGAGGCTCACCCTCCTTCACGTGTGGTCGGTCCCCAACGCGGGCTACGCCGAGGCGCTCGCCTGGCCCATCGAAGCGATGGAGGCGGCGGCTCGTCGCGCGCTCGACGATGCGCTCGCGAGCACCTCGAAGAGCTACGCGAAGACCGACGCCACGCTCCGCGAGGGCATCGAGTGGAAGCAGGTGCTCGCGGTCGTCGACGAGCTCGGTATCGATCTCGTCGTGATGGGAACGCATGGCCGGCGCGGCCTCCCGAGGCTCGTCCTCGGAAGCGTCGCGGAGAAGGTCGTGCGCTTGTGTCCTGCGCCCGTGCTCACGGTCGCAGCCCCGAAGGAGCCGGAGAAGAAGTGATGACACCTCGCATCCCGATGTCGACCGTCCTGGAGCGCCTCGCCGAGCAAGGGCTCACCGAGGACGCCGCGCGACGGTCGCTCTACGCGACCATCGCGGTCCTCGGTGAGCGCCTCGTCGAGGACGAAGCCAGAGCCCTCGCGGAGGTCCTCCCCGGGGAGCTCGCGGAGAGCATCGAGGGCGCCGAGTACGACTGCGACTTCGGGACCGAAGAGCTCTTCGAGCGCGTCCGTCGTCGACTCCACACGACCCCCGCGCGTGCACGCGAGGACGCCGAGATCGTCCTGGCCGTGCTCGGCGACGCCCTCGGTCGCGACGACCGCCGACGTCGCATCGCGCACGGGCTTCCCGATCGCGCCGCGGAGATCTGGCTCGGCAGTCGCGAGCTCGGCGAGCCGCCGCCGTATCGCAGCGCGTCGCGTGCGCCCGCCATCGCGACCCTCGCGTCGGCGCGCCCGGGCAGCGCGCATCCGCTCTCCGAGGCCACGCCTTCCACCGGCCAGTCGCACTCGGTCGCGCGCAACGCTTCGCCGCACGAGGAGACCAAGCTCTCCGGTGCAAAAGGCCTCACGCAAGAGCGCCTCGACGACACACTCGGTGCGGGTCGCCCCCCTGGCCCGGCGCGTCCGCTCGCCGCCGCCAGCCGCGACAAGTAGTCCCTGTCAGGGCCGGATGCCGACCTTCATCACTCCGTCGTTCTGGTGCGCGAACAGCTCGTAGGCGTCCTCGATCGCGTCGAGCCGATACGAGTGCGTGACGAGCTCGCGGAACGGCAGGCGCTTCGCCTTCACGATGCTCATGAGCCGTCGCATGCGCTCCTTGCCGCCAGGGCAGAGCGTCGAGACGATGGTGTGGTCGCCGAGGCCGGCCGCATAGGCGTCGAGCGGGACCTGGAGGTGCCCGGAGTACACGCCGAGACTCGAGACGGTACCGCCCGGGCGCACGCTTCGCAGACAGCTCTCGAAGGTCGCCTGCAGCCCGAGCGCCTCGATGGCCACGTCGGCGCCGCCTCCCGTGAGTCGCTTGATCTCGGCGACCACGTCCTGCTGGGTGTGATCGAGCACCACGTCCGCGCCCATGCGCTTGGCCTGTTCGAGCCGCTTCGGCAGGCTGTCGACGGCGATGATGAGCGAGGCGCCCGCGAGCCGCGCGCCGGCGGTCGCGCACAGGCCGATCGGGCCCTGCGCGAAGACGACGACCGCGTCACCGATCTTCACGTGCCCGCGCTCCACCGCGGAGAAGCCCGTCGACATGACGTCCGGACAGAGGAGGACGTCCTCGTCGGTGAGGCCGTCCGGGATCTTCGCGAGGTTTGCCTGCGCGTCCGGGACCACCACGTAGTCGGCCTGACAGCCGTTGATGGTGTTGCCGAAGCGCCAGCCGCCGATCGCCTCGAAGGCGTCGCCCCCGTGGCTGCACTGCGCGCCGTCGCCCGAGAGACACGCGCGGCACTGGCCGCACGGGGTGATCGCGCCGACGATCACGCGCTCGCCCTTGGTGAACCCGGTGAGGCCGTCGCCGACGTCCTCGATCACGCCGACGAGCTCGTGCCCCACGATGAGGCCGGGCTTCACCGGATACTCGCCCTTGAGGATGTGCACGTCGGTCCCGCAGATCGTCGTCAGCGTGACCTTGACGAGCGCCTGCCCCGGGCCCGGCTTCGGACGCGCGACCTCCTGGAGGCGGATCGCCCCTCGCTCCACGAACACGGCCGCTCGCATCATCTTCGTCATCTTCGTCGCCTCCTTCGAGCGGCCTCCGAGCAATGTCCGAGCCACGCCGCGAGGAGGCGCGCGGCACGCGTCGTGCTCGGCCCCCGCGCATGACCGGAGAGCACCACGATGTCGCGCTCGAGTTCCCCGCGTATCTCGGGCGTATCGATCACCTGAAGACCTCGAACGTCGCGTTCGCGCGGCTGTTCGAGCAATATCGCGACGTCTCGGCCGAGCTCCATCGCATCGAGGCAAAGCTCGAGACGCCGACGCACGCGTACGTCGAGGCCCTGCAGAAGCGAAGGCTGCATCTCAAGGACGAGATCCATCGGCTCCTCACGGAGACGTGAGCGCGCAGCGCTACGCATGCCTTGCGGTACCCGTGCACGTGCCGCGCGTTCCGGGAGCACGAGGGAGAACGTCGACGGCGCGATCGCGTCCGGTACGCACCTTGCGAGTTGCTGGCGCCATGCAGTTCGTAAGACGCTTCGCCGAGCTCCGCCTGAAGGACGTGCCGGTCGTAGGGGGGAAAAATGCGTCGCTCGGCGAGCTGCTCGCGGAGCTCGTACCGCTCGGCGTGCGGGTGCCGGACGGGTTCGCGACGACGGCCGACGCCTATCGCGAGCTCCTCCGCCGCTCCGAGCTCGAACCGACCATCCGCGACATCCTGCGCGACGTGCGGCGCGACGACGTCGACGATCTCGTTCGCAGGAGCGCCCGTATTCGCGAGCTCGTGATGCGTGCCCCGCTTCCGCCCGAGCTCGAGAAGGAGATCGCCTCGGCGTATCGCGCCCTATCGCGGGCGTACGGGGACGACGCCACCGACGTGGCGGTACGCTCGTCCGCTACCGCCGAGGACCTCCCGAACGCGAGCTTCGCCGGGCAGCAGGAGAGCTTTCTCAACGTCCGCGGCACGGCGGCGGTCCTCGAGGCCGTTCGCAAGGCGTTCGCGAGCCTCTTCACTCCGCGCGCGATCAGCTATCGCCTCGACATGGGCTTCGACCACATGCAGGTCGCCCTCTCGGTCGGCGTGCAGAAGATGGTGCGCTCCGATCTCGCGAGCGCGGGCGTCATCTTCACGCTCGACCCCGACACCGGGCATCGCGGCGTCGTGCTCGTCACGTCGAGCTTCGGCCTGGGCGAGAGCGTCGTGCAGGGCCGCGTCGTGCCCGACAGCTTCTACGTCCACAAGGCGACGCTCGAGCGGTTCCGTCCGCTCCTCTGGAAGAAGCTCGGCACGAAGGAGGTGAGGCTCGTCTACGACGCCTCGGGGCATCGCCAGGTTCGAGAGGAGGCCGTGCCTGCCGCCGAGCGCGAGCGGCTCTCGATCTCCGACGACGACGTGCTCGAGCTCGCGCGGTGGTCGGTGCGGATCGAGGAGCACTACGGCAAGCTCCGCGGCGAGCCGACGCCGATGGACATCGAGTGGGCCAAGGACGGCGTCAGCGGTGAGCTGTTCATCGTCCAGGCGCGACCGGAGACGGTGCAGAGCCGCCGCGCGGCACCGAAGCAGCGGCTCTACGAGCTCGCCGGGCACGCGGAGCCGCTCGTGACCGGCCTCGCGATCGGCGACGCGGTCGCGTCGGCGCGCGCGCGTGTCATCCGGAATCCGAAGCAGATTGCCGAGGTGCTGCCCGGGGAGATCCTGGTGACGGAGATCACCGACCCCGACTGGGAGCCGATCATGAAGAAGGCGGCCGGGATCGTGACCGAGCGCGGCGGTCGGACCTCGCACGCGGCGATCGTCGCTCGCGAGCTCGGCATCCCCGCCATCGTGGGCGCGAGCGGCGCGATGACCAAGATCACCGACGGCAGCGTGGTCACGCTCTCGTGCGCGCAGGCCGACGTCGGCGTCGTCTACCCGGGCGAGGTCGCGTTCAAGGTGCAGGAGATCGATGCGTCGCAGCTCGCGCGGCCGCGCACCAAGGTGATGCTCAACGTGGGCAATGCCGAGCAGGCCTTCAAGCTCGCGCTGCTCCCGAGTGACGGCGTCGGCCTCGCGCGGATGGAGTTCATCTTTGCCGGCTGGGTCGGCGTGCATCCGCTCGCGCTGACCCGCTACGCGACGCTCTCGCTCGAGGAGCAGCGCGAGGTCGATCGCGTGACCCGCGGCCATGCGGACAAGACCGCGTACTTCGTCGACCGCCTCTCCCAGGGCATCGCGACGATCGCGGCCGCGTTCCATCCGAGGCCGGCCATCCTCCGCTTCAGCGACTTCAAGACGAACGAGTACGCGAAGCTCGTCGGTGGCGCCTCGTTCGAGCCCACCGAGGAGAATCCGATGCTCGGCTGGCGCGGCGCGAGCCGCTACTACCACCCGGGCTACAAGGACGGCTTCCTCCTCGAGGTCGCCGCCGTTCGGCGCGTCCGCGAGGAGATGGGGCTCGAGAACCTGAAGGTGATGATCCCGTTCTGCCGCACGCCCGAGGAGGGCGAGCGCGTGCTCGCGACGATGCGCGAGGGGGGCCTCGTCAGGGGCCAGAAGGGGCTCGAGGTCTACGTGATGGCGGAGATCCCCTCGAACATCATCCTCGCCGAGCGTTTCGCGCAGGTGTTCGACGGCTTCTCGATCGGCTCGAACGACCTCACACAGCTCACGCTGGGAGTCGACCGCGACTCGACGACCGTGGCTCCGCTGTTCGACGAGCGCAACGAGGCGGTGAAGTGGTCGTGCGCGCACCTGCTCGAGGTCGCGCATCGCGCGGGGCGCAAGGTCGGGATCTGCGGGCAGGCGCCGAGCGACTATCCGGACTTCGCGGCCTTCCTCGTCGAGCGCGGGATCGACTCGGTGAGCCTCGCCGCTGACGCCGTCGTCCGCACCACGCTCCGCATCCTCGAGGTCGAGGGCGCGATGGATCGCAAGGGTCGCAAGGCCTGAAGCTCGCGCTGGACGTGCAGCTCAGCGATGGGTTGGCTCGCGGCGTGCTCCTTGGCCCGGTCCGAAAGGAGCTACTCCGATGAAGTACGAAACGATGCTTCCGATCGCGGCCGTGCTCTCGCTCGCGCTCGGCGCGGGGTGCGAACGACGCGACGATACGGGTTCCACGCGAACGACCTCGGCGACGCCGAGCCAGATGGACGACATGATGCGGGACGCGGCCGGGAGCACGATGGGCACGCCCGGAACGCCTGGAACGCCCGGGTACAACGACCGGACGGGCACGACGGGCACGACCGGCATGAACGACCGGACCGGCACGACGGGCACGACGGGCACGACCGGCACGACGGGCACGACCGGCACGACCGGCACGACCGACACAGTCGGTGCGACGGGCATGAATGACACGGCTGGCGCGACTGGCACGACCACCACGACGGGCGCCACCACGGGCAAGGCCGAGCGGCCGCTGGCCGAGCACGACAAGGAGTTCCTCATCATCGCCGCGTCCGGCAACATGGCCGCGGTCGCGCTCGGCACGACCGCGTCTCAGAAGGCGACGACTCCCGAGGTGAAGAGCTTCGCCGATCGGATGGTGACCGATCACGGCAAGGCCGAGGGCGAGCTGAAGTCACTCGCCGCGAAGAAGGGCGTGACGCTGCCGACCGAGATCGAGAAGTCTCCGAAGAACGAGCAGGAGAAGCTCTCCAAGCTGACCGGAAAGAAGTTCGACAAGGAGTACGCCGACTTCATGGTCAAGGACCACGAGCACGACGTGAAGGAGTTCCAGAGGGCCGCGAAGGAGGCGAAGGACCCCGAAGTGAAGGCCTGGGCGATCAAGATGGTCCCGATCCTCGAGGACCACCTGAAGGCCGCCAAGCAGCTCGAGCCGAAGGTCAAGTAGGCGCGGAACAGGTCGCGAGCTGGAGGCCTCGTACCGAGGCCTCCAGCTTGCCGTTCGGGGTCAGCCCGTCGCAGTCTTCGGCGGAGTCGTCTTCTCCTCCACCGTGCGGCGCAGCTCGTCCATGTCGAGCGCGGCGAGCTTCGTGATCAGCTGGTCGAGCGCCGGACCGGGCAGCATGCCGGACTCGCGGAAGAGGAGGACGCCGTCGCGGAACGCAAGCAGCGTCGGGATGGCGCGGATCTGGAGCGCGGCGCCGAGCTCAGGCTCGGCCTCGGTGTCGACCTTTCCGAAGGTCACCTCCGGGTGTCGCTCCGCCGCGGCCGCGTAGATCGGGGCGAACGCACGGCAAGGGCCGCACCAGGAGGCCCAGAAGTCGACCAGGACGATGCCCGGCTTCTGGACGAGGTCGACGAACGCTTGGGTGGTGAGATCGAGCGGCTTCATGGCTATGTGCGTGGGAGTCGACGGCCGTGAGAAAGGGTTCGCGCGCGCTCCGGCGCAGCGTCTTCGGCGGGCTGAACGGTTTGCGCGGCGCGGCTCGTTCCGGAGAACTATGCTGCGCCAATGGAGGAAGCCCTCGTCGACCGCGCCCGCGCCGGAGACCGTGCCGCGATGGAAGGGCTGCTCGCCTCGGTCGCGCCGTCGATCCGTCGCTTCGCCGCGCGAATGTGCCGCAACGAGGCGGATGCCGACGACGTCCTCCAGGACGCGCTCCTGTCGATCGCCACGCACCTCGACAGCTTCGAGGGAAGGTCGTCGCTGCCGAGCTGGGCCTTCACGATCGCGCGTACCGCCTGCTCGCGCCGCCGGCGCGGGATGAAGAACGCGCCGGCGGAGGGCGAGGAGGCGCTCAGCACGCAGGCGGCCGACGGGCCGGGTCCCGAGGACACGGCGTCGAGCGCCGAGACCGGCGAGCTCGTGTCGCACGCCCTCTCACGGCTGCCCGCCGAGTATCGCGAGGTCCTCCTCCTGCGCGACGCCGAGGGGCTCACGGCGCCGGAGGCCGCGCAGGTGCTCGGCGTGTCGGTCGACGCCTTGAAGAGTCGCCTGCACCGGGCGCGCTCCGCGCTACGCGAGTCGCTGAGGCCCGTCCTCGAGGCCGAGACCTTGCCGGCCGCGGGTACGTGTCCCGACGTGATCCGGGCGTTGTCGCAGAAGATCGAGAACGACCTCGACGCGAACGCATGCGCCGACATGGAGAAGCACGTCGGGTCCTGCCCGGCGTGCGCGCACGCCTGCGACGCGATGAAGGACGCCCTTCGCGCGTGTCGCTCGTCCGCTTCCTCGGCCCTGACTCCCGAGATAGAGGAGCAGGTCCGCGCCACGATTACTCGCTGGCTCCAGACCCGCCTCTGACGGCTTGGATCGCGGCGCGCCCCGGCGTCGTCCGCGTGCAGCTCGGCATCGTCCCGTGAGGTGACTCGTCGCGGCCGCGGTCGTGCTGCCGGCGACCCTGGGTACGAAGGATGCTTCCGCTTCGTCTCGTGGAACGCTCGGCGGTCATCGAGAAGCCCAGTCCTGAGGTCTCGCCGAACCTGCTCGACTATGCGAGCGCTAGAGCCGCGTTCTCGTGGGCGGAGGCGCGGCGCGCGCTCGAGGGCCTGCCGGGCGGACGCGGTCTCAACATCGCGCACGAAGCGGTCGACCGACACGCAAACGGCGCGCTCGCCGATCGCGTCGCGCTGCGTTGCATCGCGAAGGACGGCCGTGTCCGCGACCTCACCTACCGCGAGCTGAAGGAGGCGACGAACCGGTTCGCGAACGTTCTCGTGGAGATCGGCGTGACGAAGGGGGAGCGCGTCTTCGTTCTCTCGAACCGCATTCCGGAGCTCTACGTTGCCTGCCTCGGCACGCTCAAGGCGGGAGCGGTGTTCTCGCCGCTCTTCTCGGCGTTCGGGCCCGAGCCGATCGCAGCGCGTATCGGGCTCGGCGAGGGGCGGGTCCTCGTGACCACCGCGGCTCTCTACGCCAAGAAGGTCGCGCCGGTGCGCGAGCGCATGAAGTCGCTGCGACACGTCATGATCGTCGGCGAGGCCGGCGCGGGGGCGGCCCCCGGCACGCTCGACTTCCGGGCGCTGCTCGCCGACGCGAGCCCGGTGTTCGAGATCCCCCCGACCGACCCGGAGGACATGGCGATCCTCCACTTCACCAGCGGGACCACCGGCAAGCCCAAGGGGGCGGTTCACGTGCACGCGGCGGTGGTCGCGCACCACGTCACCGGCTCGCTCGCGCTCGACCTCCATCCGGAGGACGTGTTCTGGTGCACGGCGGACCCGGGCTGGGTGACGGGCACGTCGTACGGGATCATCGCGCCGCTCACACACGGGATCACCAGCATCGTCGACGAGGCCGAGTTCGACGCCGATCGCTGGTACGCGATCCTGCGGGATCAGAAGGTGAGCGTCTGGTACACGGCGCCGACGGCAGTACGCATGCTGATGCGCGTAGGGAAGGAGACGGCGCGGGGGTATGCGCTGCCCAGGCTCCGCTTCGTCGCGAGCGTCGGCGAGCCGCTGAACCCGGAGGCCGTGTACTGGGGGGTCGAGGCGCTCGGCCTCCCGATCCACGACAACTGGTGGCAGACGGAGACGGGCGGCATCATGGTCGCGAACTACGCGTCGATGCCGATCCGTCCCGGCTCGATGGGGCGCCCGCTGCCGGGCATCGACGCGGCCGTCGTCACGCGGCGTCCCGACGGCAGCGTGCAGGTCATCGAGGAGCCGGGGGTCGAGGGCGAGCTCGCGCTACGGCGCGGGTGGCCCTCCATGTTCCGCGGCTACCTCGGCGACCCCGAGCGCTACGCGCGCTCGTTCGCGGGCGAGTGGTACCTCACGGGCGACCTCGCGCGGCGCGATGCGGACGGCTACTTCTGGTTCGTCGGCAGGGCCGATGACGTGATCAAGTCGGCCGGGCACCTCATCGGCCCCTTCGAGGTGGAGAGCGTGCTGCTCGAGCACCCGGCGGTCGCCGAGGCGGGCGTCATCGGCAAGCCGGACCCGGTCGCGCTCGAGGTGGTGAAGGCGTTCGTCTCGCTCAAGCCGGGCCACGAGCCGAGCGACGAGCTCGCGCGCGAGCTGATCGGCTTCGCGCGCAAGCGGCTCGGACCCGCCGTCGCGCCGAAGGAGATCGCCTTCCTCGCCACGCTGCCGCGCACGCGTAGCGGGAAGATCATGCGGCGCCTCCTGAAGGCCCGCGAGCTCGGCCTCCCCGAGGGGGACACCTCGACGCTGGAGGGAACATGATCGCGCTCACTCACGACATCGCGCTCGCGCGCCTCCGCGAGATGATGCTGATCCGCCGCTTCGAGGAGACGTGCGCCGAGGTCTACTCGGCCGGGAAGATTCGCGGGTTCTTGCACCTCTACGTCGGCGAGGAGGCGATCGCCGCGGGGGTGATGCCGGCGCTCGACGCGGACGACGCGGTCGTCTCGAACTATCGCGACCACGGCCACGCGCTCGCGCGCGGCGTACCCGCGCGCGCGATCATGGCGGAGATGTTCGGCAAGGTCGAAGGGTGCTGCCGCGGGCGAGGGGGCTCGATGCATCTCTTCGACGTGTCCCGTCGCTTCTACGGCGGCAACGCGATCGTCGGTGGCGGGCTACCGCTCGCCGTGGGCGTCGCGCTCGGTGACTCGATGCAGGGGCGGCGCCACGTGACGGCGTGCATCTTCGGCGACGGGGCGACGGCCGAGGGCGAGTTCCACGAGTCGCTCAACCTGGCGGCGCTGTGGAACCTGCCGGTGCTGTTCCTCTGCGAGAACAACCAGTACGCGATGGGCACCGCGCTGAGCCGACATCAGGCGGAGACGAACATCGCGCGCAAGGCGGACGGATATCGGATCCCGTCCGAGCGCGTCGACGGGATGGACGTCATGGCGGTCGAGGAGGCGGCTCGGCGCGGCGTCGCGCATGCCCGCGAAGGGAAGGGGCCCTACTTCATCGAGCTCGTCACCTATCGCTTTCGTGCCCACTCGATGTTCGACCCGGAGCTCTATCGCGATCGTGAGGAGGTGGAGCGCTGGAAGCTCAGAGATCCGATCAAGCTCTTCGTGCTCGCGGCGCGCGCGGAAGGGGCGCTCACGGACGCCGACATCGCGAGGCTCGAGCACGAGGTCGCAAGTGAGGTCGCGGACGCCGTCGCGTTTGCCGAGGCGGGCACGCTCGAGCCGGTCGAATTGCTGCTGAGGGACGTCACGACTCCGAGGGAGGTTGCGCCATGAGCGCCACGAGTTCGCAGGGGTTGCCATCGAGGAGCGACGGCGCCGGGACGCCCGGGGCGGAGGCAGTGCCGACGACGGTGCGCATCACGTATCGCGATGCCATTCGTGCCGCGCTGCGCGAGGCGCTCACGCGGGACTCGCGCGTCTTCCTGATGGGCGAGGACGTCGGGCGCTACGGCGGGAGCTACGCGTGCAGCAAGGGGCTGCTCGAGGAGTACGGCCCGGAGCGGATCCGCGACGCGCCGCTCTCGGAGTCGGCCTTCGTCGGTGCCGGCATCGGTGCGGCGATCGCGGGGATGCGACCGATCGTCGAGATCATGACCGTGAACTTCAGCCTGGTCGCGCTCGATCAGATCCTGAACACGGCGGCTACGCTGCGGCACATGACTGGCGGTCAGACGAGCGTGCCGATCGTGATCCGCATGGCGACCGGAGCCGGAAGGCAGCTCGCGGCGCAGCACTCTCACAGCCTGGAGAACTACTACGCGCACATCCCGGGGCTGCGCGTGCTCGCGCCGGCGACGCTCGAGGACGCGCGCGGAATGCTCGGCCCGGCGCTCGCCGACCCGGACCCGGTGATCCTCTTCGAACATGCGATGCTCTACAACGTGGAGGGCGACCTGACGGTGGACGCGGGGGCAGTGGACATCGATCGTGCAGCCGTCCGGCGACCCGGTCGCGACGTCACGCTCATCGCGTACGGCGGGACGCTGGGCAAGGCGCTCGAGGCGGCGGCCACGCTGGCGAAGGAGGGGATCGAGGCGGAGGTCATCGACCTGCGTACCCTGCGGCCGCTCGACGACGCGACGATACTCGCCTCGGTGGCGCGCACGCGGCGCGTGGCGATCGTCGACGAGGGATGGCGCACCGGGAGCCTCGCCGGGGAGATCAGCGCACGGATCACGGAGAGCGCCTTCTACGACCTCGATGCACCGATCGCGCGCATCTGCTCGGCCGAGGTTCCGATCCCGTATGCGCGCCACCTCGAGCAAGCCGCGCTGCCTCAGGCCGCGACGGTGGTCGAGGTGGTGCGGAGGATGGTGGGCCGTCATGAGTGACTTCTGCATGCCGTCGCTCGGCGCGGACATGGACGCCGGAACCTTGATCGAGTGGCGGGTCTCGCCGGGCGCGCACGTGAAGCGCGGCGAGGTCATCGCTCTGGTCGAGACGCAGAAGGGCCTCATCGAGGTGGAGATCTGGGAGGCGGGCACCGTCGATCGCCTCGTGGTCCAACCGGGCGCGCAGGTGCCGGTGGGCGCGGTCCTGGCGACCCTTGTCCCGGACACCGGCCTTGTCGCTCCGACGGTACCCGCCACGCCACCCGTCGCCGCCACGCCACCTCTCCCCCCCGTGCCTGCGCCCGTGCCTGTGCCCGATCTCTCCGTCCCCCTCTCATCCCCTTCCCACGTGCGCGCCTCGCCGGCCGCCCGTCAGCCCGCCCGCGAGCACGATCTCGATCTCGCTTCGATCCCCGCGACCGGCCCCCACGGCGCCGTCACCCGCGACGACGTCGCCCGCGCGATCACCTCCCCGACCCCAGCCGCGACCCCGGCCCCTCCCGCCA
>Ga0335397_10003471_pt1 | contig 21048 bp, 12 predicted proteins | sample MAT04_FD_205740 | JGI IMG/M metagenome (GOLD analysis project Ga0335397, IMG submission 205740) | Freshwater microbial communities from Lake Fryxell liftoff mats and glacier meltwater in Antarctica - MAT-04 (spades assembly) (version 2) ... | reverse complement strand
CAGCGTGCCATGAAGATGAAAGAAATTGGTGCATTGGATATACGTAACCAGTGCAGCGGTTTTGTTTACGCACTTTCTGTAGCAGACCAGTTTATAAAAACCGGTATGTATAAAAATATTTTATTGGTTGCAAGTGAGAAGCATTCTTTCGGTTTGGACTTTACTACACGGGGTAGAAACATCTCCGTAATATTTGGAGATGGTGCAGGTGCAGTGGTTTTGCAACCAACTGCAGCACCCGGAATTTTAAGCACGCATTTACACAGCGATGGCGAAAGCGCAGAAATATTGGCAATGCCCAACCCCGGCACACACGCCAACCATTGGCTGAAAGAAAAATTGGCAGATTTTGTAGATGCGCCAAGAGGTGAAATGTTTATGAGCCATGAAATGCTGGAAAACGGACAAAACTTTCCTATCATGGATGGACCGGCTGTTTTTAAAAAAGCCATCGTAAAATTTCCGGAAGTTATTATTGAAGCATTGGAAAAAAATGAGTTAAAGTCAACAGATATTAATTTGCTCATTCCGCACCAGGCAAATTTGCGTATTGCTCAATTTGTACAACAAAAATTACAGTTGAGGGACGATCAGGTTTTTAATAATATTGAAAAGTATGGTAACACTACAGCCGCATCTATTCCAATAGCTTTGTGCGAAGCCTGGGAAGCCGGTAAAATAAAAGAAGGAGACTTGGTTTGCCTTGCAGCATTTGGGAGTGGGTTTACTTGGGCTAGTGCATTGTTGAGGTGGTAAATTTTTCTTTCTATTATATTGCATTCAATTTTTAATTAAACATTTTGCAGCAAAGAAATTTTATTGTTTTTATAAATCCGATTTCTGGCACTGGAAATAAAAAAGATGTACGCAGTTTAATAAAAAATAAACTCCAAGAATTAAATTTTCCTTTTCAAATTTTACCAACAGAAATAACGGGAACATATCAATTTTTAAAAGAAAAAATTAGTGCTGAAAATATTACAGACGTAATTATTTGCGGTGGAGATGGTACCGTAAATCAGATAACTGCTTATTTACAAAACATAAAAATACAGGTAGGTATTATCCCGATGGGGTCGGGCAATGGGATGGCTTTTACTGCCGGTATTGCTAAAGATCCAAAAAAGGCATTGGATATTATTCTGAAAGGAAGAGCATCATTTATAGATGCTTTTATGGTTAACGAACATTACAGTTGCCACTTATGCGGCCTCGGTTTTGATGCACAGGTTTCGTATGATTTTTCAAGGCAGGCAAAGCGTGGGGCAGCCACTTATATAAAACAAACTATCAGGAATTTTTTTAAAGCAAAACCTTACCATTTTGAAATTACTTCTAGCGGTAAAACATTTTCCACCAATGCATTTTTTGTAAGCATAGCAAACAGCAACCAATTTGGCAACAGAATTTTAATAGCTCCCAAAGCAAGCCTGGGTGATGGTTTATTGGATGTTGTTATAGTAAACAAATCAGGAAAATTTGGACTTATTTTTAAATTAATTAGACAAATAAGTATTGGTAAAATTGCTTCTGTTCGTAATACTGATAAGACGATTCATTATTTTAATACAAAAAAGATCAGCATAAAAAATTTGGATAATGCCCCATTCCACATAGATGGAGAGCCAATGGAAACTGCCCCTTATTTTGAAATAGAAATTATAAAAAATGCTTTTTTACTATTACAACCATAAATCTATTTCAGCAAGTTTACCACTTGCAAAAACTTTTTCTTATTCAAGGAGCTATTGCCGGAATTAATTACATCTCTTTTATCTCTGGCAGATAAGTGAAAATTAAGCGACGCTGCTTTTTCTTCTTTTTCAGGCATGTACATAATTACAGATTTATATAAATTAAATCCTGCGCCGTTTTTAAAATAATTAAACTGATCTGTATAATAATAATCCTGCAGTTTAAACCAATTGTGTTGCAACATGGTAGCAGGGGTAACAATCATATCTGTTACCGATTTTGTTTCAAAAGGCTGTTGCCAACTATCATTTACCCTATCTCTTATTTGCAAAAATAAAACGCCACCCGTATTTTCTTTTAGCCAATCTTTAAAATTATCTACAAAGCGTAAAGATGTTTCCTGCCCATAATTATCTCTAAGCCCGGCATCCATCACATCTATAACAGGTTTAGTTGGTAGCCATACATTTGGCAGCACATAAGGAAAAGTAGCGTTCATACGCAAAGCAGTAAGCATGCGCAAATTTTGCGGATGAAGCTTTGTAAACAGCGCATTAAAATCAACTGCATCGGGGCTCGCATTTATATCATTTTGCGCTGAAAACGACTTCATCATAAAACTGATGGGCTGTGTGCTTATCATCAGTTTTCTTGCATCCGTTTTAATGACAGCATTAAAAATAATGAGTGGTATTTTTGCAGCAGCTTCTTCCTTCTCTACTTCATTCATTTGTACATTTAAAAGTTGTTCGGAGTTTTCACCAAGCTTTTTTTCAAATGCATAACCCCTGTCTTTTACATACCTGTTGTTACCTACCGAAAATTTTTGAATGGGCACAAAAATATCTCTCGCCATTAAAGAAGTAAATATTGGGTTCAACAAATCTTTTGCAATATTGTCTGTATATTTTTTTTCGTAAAGATTAAATGTAGTATCCATTATCTTCTTTCTGTACAACTGTCTGTAATAAGCGCCCGATAACATTCCGCCGCTGGCACCACTAATTAGAAAAGTTTTTTTCATTAATTTCCCCTTGCTCAAACTGTCAAGCTGCTGCAATACATTCATAGTAAAAACAGCACTGCGCAACCCACCGCCACTCACATTTATAAAAACCATTACAGGTTTTTCTTCTTGCTGTTTTACTTTCCATTTATTTAAAATGCCAAGCATATTTTGCCTGTCAGCATTTATTTTTTGTGGAGTGCAGAGTAATTGTAAAGCTTGTTTATTGTATGCAGGCCGCAAAGATTCATTTCCATATGTTAAACCATAAGCCTTGTTGCGTGGATCAATAATTTCTTTTTCGTATAAAAAATTTAAGCAGATTACTAAAACAATTACCCCAGGCAAACTCCAGCTTTGCAAAAAATAAGTGAGTGCTCCAATTACTGCAATCAGCAGCGAAAAAACGACTAAAATACTGGCTGCTGCAGGTATTTCAAAAAATTTAATTTCCTGCAAAAAACCGCTTGTTACAATAAGTATCAAAGCTATAACCATACTTATTATAGCAGCTAAATGATGGCGCTTAAAAACAATATCCAGAAAATCCTGTCTGTAATGTGCTACATTTCTACACTTGGTTATTTTGAATCCATCGCTCAAGTACCATTTTACTTTTAATCCAAATTCATCTTGCTTTATTTCATTACCATTTAGAGTTCTGCTAAATCTTTCAGGGTCACTTACAATTGGGCCAGTATTACGTTCTATAGTTTTGCCTGCACCAAAAAAGTAAGCAAAAGAAAAAAGAATTAAAATAAAGACTCCACCAGCTATACCGCTCAATTCGGTTATAATTTCACTGCTATCCATTAGTTCTTTATATTCATTAAACTGGTATAATTTTATAAAGTAATAAATGATAAATAAAAGCGGAAGTAAGAAATTGTTTAAACAGTATTTTAAAAATGGGTGAGATGTGGTTGCTAAAAATTTAAGCCTTCTGCTGTGTAAAATAAAAGTTGTAATGTTCCAACTCATTATTAAAATGCCTAAAGAAATTCCGGTAATAAATGCACCCAGCATATTTACAGAACCAAGGTACTCAGGTGCAAAAAATAATGCATCTGCACCAAAAGACTTCATAAAACTACTTGCAACAGTGCTAAACAATAAATACCAAAAAATAAGCAACACCTGGTATTTTCTAAAATGAAGAATAAACAGTTGGACAGGTAAAAAGTAAAATAAATTTTTGAAAAAATATTTCATGTTATAAAAATTTATTTACTGTTAAACTATCCTGTGTATTTAGAAAATATTTACAATATTTGAGGCTTCAATAAATCAGTAGTATTTTTTGTGTAGAGCAATATATACATCGTTTGTGTTATAGCAATGGCTGCAAGTAATAAATGCAAAGGCTGAGCAAGCGCAGGCATATCTAAATAGTACAAAACTACTCCGGTTGTAACACTTAGTAAAATAATACCTATCAATTTTCTTAATGGATTTTTTAATAGAGGAACTTTTCTACAATACCAGTTTGTATAAAAAACAGCGCCCAATACGAACCACGAAAAAGTACGGTGTATTAAAAAAGCAACGGGCATTTCTGCAAGCCATGCTTCCCTTTGCTCAAAATGCAATGCAGACGAAATATCGTCAATATACATTCTTACCATTGTACCCAACACGCTTTGAGCAAAAATGAGGATTAATAAAATAAATATCGCCCTGCGCATTTTCGTACCCGCAGTCTTTTTAAATAGCTTTCCCTTTACACTCATATACAATGCAAGTTGTATTTGCGCAAGCACAATAGCAAAAAATAAGTGCACAGAAATGCTGGCATGAGCAAGGTTAAATTTTACGACTACTGCTCCAAATAAACCGGTAAGTATTACACCAACTAAAAATGCAATAGCTAATTTGTATGATTGCTTTTGTTGTTCTCTTTTAAAAAATAAAAGAGCCACCTGTATTACCGCAAACAAACCAAGCAGTACACCAAGCAAACGATTTATATATTCTATCCAGGTATGATAAGCATTAAAACTGTGGTCAATATCCTGGGCCTTTAAATATTTTTCAAAGTCGGCGGGTAATTGCGATGCATTTGTTGGCGGCACCCACATGCCAAAACATTTTGGCCAATCGGGGCAACCCATACCACTCTGTGTTGTACGCACAATTCCACCGGCAACAATTACCAGAAACGTAAGAATAAAAGTAGCAAACACCCATTTTTTAATAGCAACCATAGTTTTAGTATTATTACAAAATTACGAAAAGCCTATGGCTAAATTTAGTTTGAATAAAGGATATTTGCATTTCGAAAATGTTAGAGCCCTATTTATATAAAACAAAAGTAGAAGCTGGTATAGATGAAGCTGGACGTGGATGCTATGCAGGTCCTGTTTTTGCAGCGGCTGTTATTTTACCTAAAGATTTTTTTCATCCATTGCTAAACGACAGTAAACTTTTATCTATCAAGCAAAGAGAAATGCTACGACCGATAATTGAAAAAGAAAGTGTGGCTTTTGCTGTAGCGCAGGTATGCAACAATGAAATAGATTCTATAAATATTTTACAGGCATCATTTAAAGCGATGCATATTGCTGTTGATAATTTAAATAAGATACCAACGCAACTTTTAATAGATGGAAACCGTTTTAATCCATATAAAAATATTAAGCATAAATGCATTGTAAAAGGCGACAGTAAGTACGCTTCTATTGCAGCAGCAAGCGTTTTAGCCAAAACGTACCGAGATGATTTTATGCATAAAATTCATGTGGAATACAGCCATTACGCCTGGGATAAAAATAAAGGTTACGGTACTGCTACACATAGAAAAGCCATAAAAGAAAACGGACTTTGCAAATACCACAGAATGAGTTTTAATATTTTGCCCTTCTAATTTTAAATTATTTTCTTGTTAAACCTTTGTATGCAGCAATCGTCTGTATAGTTGTGAAAGAAATTATTTAAAAACTTTAAACTTAATATCATGAATTTAAAATTATTTGTAGCCATAGCTATTTTTAGTGCAGCTACTTACTCATCAAACGCACAAACAGTAACAGCAGCTAAACAGGCAAGCACAATTAACAACGATAAACAAAGAATAAAACAAGGTGTAAAAAGCGGAGAACTTACTGCTGCTGAAACGGCAAGGCTTGCAGCACAAACCAAAAAATTAAAAGAAGAAAAAGATGCATATAAAGCTGATGGTGTAGTTACTAAAGATGAACGTAAAGATTTTAAAGAAGATAAGAAAAAGGTTAGCAGACGTATTTACCGCCAAAAGCATGACGGACAGACAAGACCTTAATATCTTTTTTGCATAAAACAACGAAGCAATTGCATTTCACGCAACTGCTTTTTTATTTTCGGGATGTTAAAAACTATTGCTGCAAAGTTGTTTCTTGTTATTTTTGCAAGATTCAAAAATTTTTATTTATGCAGCTTAAATCTGTAGATGTTGTAGATTCTATTACAGCAGAAGATTTTAAAAAATTATATTACAATGCCGGCAAACCGTTAATCATAAAGGATCTGGCAAAAAAATGGCCGGCTTACAGCAAATGGAATTGGGATTATTTTATAGATACCGTTGGAGAAAGCGAAGTAGGAGTTTACAATAATATTAAAAGTGATTCTTACACACCTATAAATACCGCCGATGCATATATGAAGTTTGGCGATTATCTGCAGAAAGTAAAAGCCGGGCCACTGGATCTTCGTATTTTTTTATTTAATATTTTTCAGCATGCCCCAGAAATTGTAAACGATTTTACTTGGCCCGATGAGTTGATGAAAGGTTTTGTGAAAAAGTATCCTATGCTTTTTGTTGGCGGAGAAGGTTCAATAACACATATGCATTTTGATATTGACATGAGCCATATTTTGCATACACAGTTTTCAGGAAAAAAGAGAGTGCTACTTTTTCCGCATGATCAACAACATAAATTATACCGTAAGCCATGGGAGGTTTTAAGTATTGCAAATTTTGCAGGATATAGTAAATCGTTCGATTATGAAAATTTTCCTGCAGTAAAAAAGGCTAAAGGTTACGAAGTTATTTTAGATCATGGAGATACTTTATTTATGCCCGCCGGGTATTGGCACCATATGGAGTATATTGAATCCGGCTTTGCTATGAGCCTCCGTGCCATGCAAAGTAATGTTGGAGGAAAACTTGGGGGGCTTTGGAAATTATTTGGCATGCGAGGAATAGATACTTTGATGAAAAAAACCGTACCAATTTGGTGGTACAACAGAAAAAAGAAAAAAGTGTATCAGCTTGCAGCAGTAGAACTTAATAAATAAAATAGAAAAGACAATATATATATTATGTAAATGTTAAAATATATTATGCCAAGTGAAAAAAAACACGTTATTTTGTGCTAATAATCGTAACTGATTATCAATTCCATCCTGTAAAAAATCTCCCCTATCCAATCCTAATAAAAAATCTCCAAGACTATAATGTTATGTATTGTATATAATCTATTTGTATAGATAAACTTTTTTTTGTGGTTTCAGAGGTAAGCAAGGCCGGTGATATCTATCTCCGGCCGTTTTTTTTAATTATTGAAAATTAATTTCTACAATTATTTTCTTCAGATATTCTTCGTCCGTTTTATCATAGTTGCTTAATTTTTCGCTGTCGGCATCCAATACAGCTACCACATTATTGTTCCATATTATTGGTATCACAATTTCTGATTTTGATAAGCTACTGCAGGCAATATGCCCCGGAAATTTTTCAACATCATCTACAATTAATGTTTCAGCATCTGCCCAAGCTTTGCCGCAAACACCTCGTCCTTTTTGTATACGAGTACAAGCTACCGGCCCTTGAAAAGGTCCCAGGACTAATTCATCTTCTTTAACCAGATAAAAACCTACCCACAACCAGCTAAACTGTTCTTTTAAAGCTGCGGCTACATTTGCAAGGTTTGCAATTAAATCCATTTCTCCATAAAGCAATGCGCTTATTTGTGGTAAAAGGGTTTCGTATTGCTCTTTTTTTGTGCCTAATGTTATTTGTAAATCATCTGCCATAGTAATTATTATTGGTAGTTGAAATGTTTCTTTTATTTTAAATTAATTTCTCTCCTGCACCCTTAGCCATCTTTCAGGCAATTCATTTTTGGCAGCCGTTAAATAATCTTTATGGCTGCAGGCCAAAAACGAAGTATCTGGCATTTGCATCCACCACCGGCCGGTTATTTTGCTTTGCAAAAACAAGGTGTCTACTTCTGAAAATACCACATGGAATTCATTAAAATGTTGCCTTTGTTCCAATGCAGCTTCCTGCGCCATTTTATGCCGCCCATCTATAAAATACCAAAGCATTTGAGCAATTTGTTTTGCAGTAATATCATCGGTATCGTTTTTTGGTATATAACCATAAACACCCAAACTGTTTAGTTTATCGCTCATGCCTGCAAAGCGTGCAAGCGTGCAGGCTTCTACACCTGTTAGCCCATTAGGGCAATTTTTATTGGCGGGGGAGTCACTGTGTTTTATTGCACTAATATCAAAACTCACCATATTTGAATTTCGAAAAACTGGTTCCATTTCTTCTATTTCGTGCTGCACATTTCCCAACCTGTAACAATCAAAACGAAGTTTATCTACTGTTTGCAACATGCGTGGGTGTACAAAATAACTTTGAAAAGCAATATGGTTATAATGCTTTAAAATATTTGGCTCGCCGGTAAACATTTCCAGCAAAAAATTTTCTGCAGGTACATTACTTTCGCCACGCAGATTTATTTCTGCATCTATACAAGTCACCTCCACCATTTTATTGGTGTTTTTGTACGATTGATACTGCGCAAGGGTTACATCGTGTGAGCCACCAATAATTATAACAGTTTTTTGGTAGCTGTATAATTCTTTCAACACCGTTCTTATGGCTGCATAACTATCTGTTATGCCTGCGCCAATTTCAATATTACCTACATCGGCCATTTTAATATCGGTATGCCAATAGTGTAACCTGTATAATTGTTTGCGAATAATATCTGCTGCATTATTTTCTTTTTCTGCAGTACCGTTGCCACGTGTTTCTTTTACGCCTACTATAATAATATCAGCATGGGAAATATCAAACGCTTCATCTTGTTGTGTCATTATATGTGCACCGAGCTGTCCATCTACATATCCTTCATCTTCGTTTATTTCTGAAAAAGATATTGGTACTAAAAAATCCTGAAGATCCTGCATTAGAAATTAGTTTGCGGCAAATGTAAAAGAAAAAGATTTGTTGGGAAAAAGAGTATAAAAAATTTATCGTTTAGAAGTAAAAAGCAGTTTTCTTCAATTATTGTATCTATCCCTTTCATCCAACAATTTTTAAAACACACCTAAAATATTTCCCTCCTAGTTTCTATTTTTTAACCTTTAATATATGATTGCTTGTGAGCTTACTGATATATAGACAAATATGTAACTAAAAAATTCTTTGATATGATAAAGGCTAATTAAAATAGATCATTTGCCATCATAATGGATTATTAATCGGTATATTTGCCATTACGATGGAAAATATACCAATTTTACGTATAGCGGAAGAATTAATTAGCCGCGATTGTTTTAAAGGAAAAGCAATCATTTTGCTTGGTGCAAGGCAGGTAGGAAAAAGCACTTTGCTTAAAAATTTATTTAATGATAATTTTAAAGATATCCTGTGGTTGGATGCGGAAAATGCTGATGTAATTTCGCTTTTTGATAATGCCACAAGTACCCGTTTAAAACAATTGACAAACAACCATAAAATTTTAATTATCGACGAAGCTCAAAAAATTCCAACTATTGGCAATATTTTAAAACTTTTTACAGACCATATCCCCGATGTTCAGGTAATTGCTACAGGTTCATCTTCATTTGAATTAAGAAACAAAACAAATGAACCGCTTACGGGGAGAAAATGGGAACATTATTTATATCCATTTTCGTTTAAAGAAATGGTGGACCATACCAATTTGCTGGAAGAAAAAAGAAATCTGCATCATAGGCTTGTATATGGAAGCTATCCTGAAATAGTTACCGCTACAGATAATATTGAAAGACGATTAAAACTTTTAACGGACAGTTACCTTTATAAAGATGTGTTATTGTGGAGTGGTTTAAAAAAACCAGAAAAAATAATAGACCTGTTAAAGGCACTTGCATACCAGGTAGGGCACGAGGTAAATTACAATGAACTTGGCAACAAACTTGATCTTAAAAATGACACTGTAGAAAATTATATTAGCATTTTGGAACAGACATTTGTAATTTTTAAACTTCCATCTTACAGTACAAACCAACGAAAGGAATTAAGAAAAGGAAAAAAGATATACTTCTTTGACTGCGGTTTACGCAATGCGCTAATTGGCGATTTTAGACCTGCAGAAATCAGACAGGACATAGGTCAACTTTTTGAAAATTATGTATTAAGTGAGTTATGGAAAAAAAACAGTTACGAAAATAATTTTGGCAAATTTTATTTTTGGAGAACCGCTGACCAGCAGGAAATAGATGTAATAATTGAAAAGGATAATACATTACATACTTTTGAAATAAAATGGAATTCAGAAAAAAAAGTACGACTTAGTAAAACATTTTCCAATGTTTATCCAAATCATACTTTCTCAATAATTAACCCAAAAAATATTGAAGATGTTTTATTGTAAATTATTTTTACTATCCCCTTCCATCCAACAAATTACCAAGCCCACCCAAAACACTTCCTTCTTCTTTTCTGGCTCCTAAACCATATTGCATCAACCTGCCCGCAAGCCTGCTGATGGGCAATGATTGTATCCATACTTTGCCGGGGCCACGCAATACTGCAAAAAACAATCCTTCGCCGCCAAACATAAAGTTGCGGATACCTTTTATAAATTCAATGTCAAAATCAATTCCTGCTGTATAGGCTACCACACAACCGGTATCTATTTTTAATACTTCGCCGGGTTGTAAAGTGCGCTCTGTTACATAACCACCTGCATGTACAAATGCCAATCCATCGCCTTCCAGTTTTTGCATTATAAAACCTTCTCCGCCAAAAATACCTGTACCGAGTCTTCGTTGAAATTCAATACCAACACTTACGCCTTTTGCTGCGCATAAAAAAGCATCTTTCTGTGCTATTATTTTTCCGTTTAACTGAGCAAGATCTAGTGCAATTATTTTACCAGTGTATGGCGATGCAAAACTTACTCTTTTTTTGCCTTGCCCCTGGTTAGTAAAAGCAGTCATAAATAAATTCTCTCCCACAAGTAACCGCTTGCCTGCACTCATTAATTTACCAAACAAACCGCCGCTGTCACTGCTTTGTGAGCCATCTCCAAAAATGGTATTCATCTGTATACCGTCGTCCATCATCATAAACCCACCCGGCTCACCTATTACAGTTTCATTAGGATCCAGTTCAATTTCTACATACTGCAATTCTTCTCCAAAAATTTTATAATCTATTTCGTGGTTTGTTTTCATTGTTTTAATTTTTTTATAAATGTAATAAATGCCTTTTTTATTGAATAACATGTATGTGATAAGCGGTAAAATTATTCGTTATTTTTTATCGTATTTTCAATTTTAAACCAAAAATTTTATGAAGAAATATCTTTTTGCTACAGCGGCCGTTTGCTTGGCAGTATCTACAGGTTTTAGCCAAGCAAAATTGCTGGAAACTGTAACCAAAAAAGGGAATGAAATTGTAATCCCCTACCAAAAATACGTTTTACCCAATGGACTTACCATTGTATTGGCAGAAGACCACAGCGATCCGCTGGTACATGTAGATGTTACTTATCATGTAGGCTCTGCACGGGAAGAAATTGGTAAAAGCGGTTTTGCACATTTTTTTGAACACATGATGTTTCAGGGAAGTGATAATGTAGGAGACGAACAGCATTTTAAAATTATTTCCGGCTCCGGCGGTACATTAAACGGTAGTACAAACCAAGACCGTACTAACTATTACGAAACTGTACCATCTAACCAATTAGAAAAAATGCTTTGGCTGGAGGCAGATCGCATGGGCTTTTTATTAGATGCTGTAACCCAAAAAAAATTCGAAATACAACGCAGCACTGTAAAAAACGAAAGGGGGCAAAATTATGACAACCGTCCTTATGGCTTGGTTGGAGAATTTGCAAGTAAAAATTTATATCCTTACGGTCATCCTTACAGTTGGCTTACTATCGGCTACATTGAAGATTTAAACAGGGTAAATGTGCAGGATCTTAAAAATTTCTTTTTACGTTGGTATGGTCCAAACAACGCTACTATTACCGTAGGTGGAGATATTAAGCCCACAGAAGTTGTAAAAATGGTAGAGAAATATTTTGGCGGTATTCCTCGTGGCCCGGAAGTTACAAAAACGGTATTGGCACCTGTTGTAATTGAGCAAGATCGTTATGTGTCTATAACAGATAATTACGCTAAACTTCCTATACTCACTAAAACTTTTGCAACCGTGCCAAATTATGATAAAGATATGGCCGCATTGGCTTGTTTGGCGCAGGTTATAGGTCAGGGGAAAAATTCTATTCTCTATCAAAAAATGGTAAAAACTCAAAAGGCTTTAAATGCAGGTGCATTTAGCAGGCTAAGCGAACTGGCAGGTGAATTTACTTTTCAAATAACACCATTTCCGGGCAAATCTTTGGCAGCTATGGATAGTTTGTTTCAAGAATCGTTGGCAGCATTTGAGCAAAAAGGCGTAACGGATGAAGACATCATAAAATTTAAAGGTGGTATTGAATCGCAGTTTATAAATGGTTTACAAAGTGTATCAGGCAAAGTATCGCAGTTGGCTGCATTTCAAACTTATACCGGTAATCCCAATATGATTGGAAACCAATTAGAAATGAACCGAGCAGTTACCAAAGGAGATGTAATGGCTGCTTATAATAAATATATTAAGGGAAAGAAAAGTGTAACAGTAAGCGTATTGGTAAAAGGACAACCGGCAGTGCCGGTAATGGCAGATAATTACACGGTAAATACAGACAATTATAATAGGCCAAATTATGGTTATGATGGATTGAAATACGTAAAAGCCTCTGATAAATTTGACAGAAAAACACAACCAGGCTTTGGTGCAAACCCTGTAGTAAAAGTACCTGCGTTTACCACAAACAAAACGCCAAACGGAATTAAAATGATTTTTGCACAAAGCAATGAGTTGCCCATTGTAAATATTTCTATTAGAATACCTGGTGGGCGATTGGCTGAAACCACTATCCCTACAAAGTCAGGAATAGCGGGCATTACAGCATCTATGCTTAACGAGGATACTAAAAAATATACGGCAGAACAAATGGCGGTTGAGTTACAAAAACTTGGTAGCAACATTAATATTTCTTCTTCTATTGATGGTACTGTTTTTAGTTTGCAATCATTAAAGCAAAACCTATCTCAAACGTTGGTTTTATTGGAGGAAAGAATGTTGAATCCTGATTTTAATGAATCAAATTTCAACAGAATACAAAAGCAGGCAATGGAAGGTTTTAAGCAACTAAAATCTCAACCATCGGCTATTGCAGATAATGTATTTGATAAACTAACTTTTGGCAACAGCATTTTGGGCATGAGTGCCAACGGTACGGAAATAACTGTAAAAGGTTTGTCCTTAAAAGATGTGCAGGATTTTTATACAAACAACCTAAGCTCACAAGGAGCACGTGTGGTAGTGGTGGGAGATGTAAAAGAAAGCGAAGTGTTGCCACAACTTGCTTTTTTAAATAAATTGCCCAATAAGAAAGTAGATGTTATAATGCCATCTAAAGCATCAATGCCCGGCAAGACAACTGTGTTTTTAATTGATGTTCCTAAAGCTGCGCAAACAGAATTTAGAGTGGGAACAGCTACCAATTTATTTTATGATGCAACAGGCGAATTTTACAAACTTGGCTTGTTAAACTATAACCTTGGTGGTGATTTTAATAGCAGACTTAATATAAACTTGCGGGAAGATAAAGGTTGGACTTACGGTGCACGATCATCGTTTGCTGGCGGGCAATATTCGGGCGATTTTACCTTTAGCTCAGGCATACGTGCAGATGCTACAGACAGCGCATTGATAGAAGTAATTAGAGAAATAAAAAACTATGCAGCCAACGGTGTTACAGAAGAAGAGCTTGCATTTATGAAAATGGCCATTGGCCAGAGAGATGCATTGGCTTATGAAACAGGTGGACAAAAAGCAGGTTTTGTTGGAAGAATTTTGCAATATAATTTGCCTGCAAATTTTGTCACTACACAAAGCAACATCTTAAAAAACTTGAAAAAAGCTGAGCTTGATGCGCTCGCAAAAAAATGGCTTGATGTAAATAAAATGAACATTTTGCTGGTAGGCGATAAAGCGAAGATTTTACCTGGACTTCAAAAAATGGATTATGAAATTGTTGAGCTAGATGTAGATGGAAATAAGAAATAATTAAGGTTAGAAATGTTTAAAAAATGTCGTCCAAAATAGAGGACGGCATTTTTTTTATAATGGCGTCAGACTTATAAAATTTGTAACTCTTTAATTGTATAAAGTAATCATAACAATTAGGGTATTATTCTCCCTAATAAAAAATTCGAATTGCCGTACAAACCTCTTAGCAATGCAATTCTCAGCTTTGTTACTTCTCGTAAGAGTACTCGATTATTTTTCCATTGAAAATAAAGGAAGAAAAAATCTGTTACCGCATTTGTAAGCATCACCCAACACTTTAAAAAGTTGTTTGCTAAAAAATTGTTCCAACTCCCTAAGTATTATGTAAAGTACTTTTACAACCGTTGCTAACGTGCTAATTTAATTTTATAGTCCAAACGCCCTTGCATAGTCTTAAGCCAAATGTATTGTAATTACTCGCCTATATAATCTGTCTGATGGTTCGAAATCAGTAAGTATTTCAAAGCACTAAAGCCATAACCTCAAACGTACTACCAATTTTATAGACCAAACGCCCGTGCATTGTCTTAATCCAAATGCGTTTTACTTATCCGCTACTATAATTGGTCTCACTTCTTAATCGGCAAGGCTAAAAATTATTTATTGCAATAAAAAAAGGCTGTTTCAATTTAGAAACAGCCTTTTTCATTTTTAAAGATTAATATTATTTTACGACAACTATTTTAAAATTCTGTACTTCTTTCGCTTCGTCTGTTACTTTAAAGGTATAAATACCTTCGGCTAAGTTTTCAATTTTTACAAGGTTAGCACCATTCACTAATTTTTTTGTAAGAATGATTTGGCCTGCTGCATTAATCAAATTTCCATTAACAGCTCCCGCAAAATTCGTAATGTTTACATGTAAATCTTGCAAATTTTGAATTGGATTAGGATAAATGAAAACCTTTTTCTCATTACACTTAGTTGTAACATTTACTACTTTGCTGTACGTAACTTCACCCGTTGCACTTCCAATTTTCAACCTGTAAAATCCTTTACCGTTTCCTTGGCTGTAAGAAAAGTCATATTTTGATCCAGTTGCAGAACGACCTGCCACAGTTCCGACTTTTACAAAACGAGCACCGTCAGGACTATACTCTACATCAAACGTACTTCCTGCATCCTCCCGTACTGTACTCCAGGTAATTTTTGCAGAGCAATCAGAAGCTGTAGATGTTACTTCGGTTAGGGAAACAGCAAGGACTGATACTACAGTCAAAGAAGTAATTGGATTATCGTTAGTTGGATCTATATTACCTTGTGATGCGCTTGGGGCGCTTAACGGAAGTAGCGGATTTAGGCCAACTCTATAGGCAATATTTCCAAGAATATTTGACGGCCCGCCCAATGCCACCCCTCTTACAATTATCTTTATTGGAACAGGAAATGGATCAAATTGAGTTATAATCCCAGATGTATTTTGCAATCTCCAAGTATTGCTAGCACCTGATGGGTTTGATATTAATGTCCAGTCAGTACTACTTGTTGGGTCTAAGCCAATCATCTCGGCATTCAATCCAACTGAAATTTGAACTATCAATGAATTGGCAACAATATCTCTTGATCCAAAATTATTTACTGTAGCCTCCATAACACTATTTGTGTTTAAAGCAACAAGTGGTGGAACCATATTAAGATCTAAATTGGGATCTGCTGTAGCTTGTGCATTTACCATACTTATTGTAAATTGAACAAAGAACATTGCAAAAAGTAGCTTTTTCATATTGTTTATTTATTTATTATATAACGTATTACGATGATTATTATTGTTTGATTATTGACCAGATGTTACAATACTATTTGTATTATTTGTATTTATATTATCTCCACCTGTACCATTTATTAAAGAAGCTGTTATACCACCGGTTTGATTAGGAGCTGTGCCTGTTCTTCTGGTTGCTCTAAATCCAATTACGCTATTACCAAATGGAGAAAGAGTTACACCTGTTTTAAGCGTACATGTAATAATAGCTCCGGCTTTTGTAATATTCCAATCACTATTGTTATTTATTGTACCGCCAAACACACTTGATGTTCCCGAAGCGGCGTTAAATGTAATATCTAATAGGCTTGGTTGCGTAATTCTAAATACAACCTGACCAAAGTTTACACTATTTCCCAATTCAGAAATATTTACAATGAAATCTCTATCAAATCCAACAGTTGCAAACTGAGTTGCGTCAATATTTACTATAGGAGAATAATCAGGCACACTTGATATTACCGTTATGACAGCTATAGGATTTGTTTGAGGCAATAAGCCAACGCAACCATTAGCGTCCGTAACACTTACTAAAGTATAAATGTATTGGCCTGTAACAGAACTCGATTGCGGTACAGTAGTTACACTATTGCTACCTGTTGTGGTAATAGTTTGGTTTGAACCTGCAGCGCCTCCATTACTAGATATATTATAAGTAAACGTATAAGGTCTCACACCACCACTACCTGTAAACGTAATGTTTGAAGTACTACCTGCGTTTTGCTGAACCGTTGCAGTTCCACTTATTGTTCCTGTTAATGTATTTGTTACCGTTACTGTGTATGTACATGTAGCTGTATTACCTGCTACATCCATAGCTGTGTAAGCAACTGTTGTAACACCAACCGGGAAGCTATAAGTCCCAACATAATTAATACCTGTGGCAGGAGAACTTGCATTTACAGCACCTGTCATTGTCCAGTTTAAATTTATCTGACTTGCTGCAGTGCAGTTATCAGTAACTGATGGATCAAGTGTGTTTACCGTGGCTACACAACCTGCTGCATTTATAGCAGGAGTAATAGATGGAGGGCAACTTGTAAATACCGGCTTGGTATTGTCAGTTACATTCACCGTAAAGCTGCACGTTGAAACATTTCCGTTTACATCTGTTGCTGTGTAAGTAACCGTTGTAGTTCCTACAGGGAATGAAGCACCCGAATTAAAGTTAGAAGTGAATGTTGCTATTCCACAATTATCACTTGCTGTTGGTGCCGTCCATGTTGCTACCTGAGAACATGTTGCAGGGTTACCGCCATTTGATGTTAATACAATGTTTGATGGACAACCAGCAATTACCGGTAACGTATTATCTGTTACCATTACTGTAAAGCTGCATGTTGACATGTTTCCGTTTACATCTGTTGCAGTGTAAGTAACCGTTGTAGTTCCTACAGGGAATGAAGCACCTGAGTTAAAGTTAGAAGTGAATGTTGCTATTCCACAATTATCACTTGCTGTTGGTGCCGTCCATGTTGCTACCTGAGAACATGTTGCAGGGTTACCGCCATTTGATGTTAATACAATGTTTGATGGACAACCTGCTATTACCGGTAACATATTATCTGTTACCGTTACTGTAAAGCTGCATGTTGACATGTTTCCGTTTACATCTGTTGCGGTGTAAGTAACTGTTGTTACTCCTACAGGGAATGAAGCACCCGAATTAAAGTTAGAGGTGAATGTTGCTATTCCACAATTATCACTTGCTGTTGGTGCCGTCCATGTTGCTACCTGAGAACATGTTGCAGGGTTACCGCCATTTGATGTTAATACAATGTTTGATGGACAACCTGCTATTACCGGTAACGTATTATCTGTTACCATTACTGTAAAGCTGCATGTTGACATGTTTCCGTTTACATCTGTTGCGGTGTAAGTAACTGTTGTTACTCCTACAGGGAATGAAGCACCCGAATTAAAGTTAGAAGTGAATGTTGCTATTCCACAATTATCACTTGCTGTTGGTGCCGTCCATGTTGCTACCTGAGAACATGTTGCAGGGTTACCGCCATTTGATGTTAATGTAATGTTTGATGGACAACCTGCAATTACAGGTAACGTATTATCTGTTACCATTACTGTAAAGCTGCATGTTGACATGTTTCCGTTTACATCTGTTGCTGTGTAAGTAACCGTTGTAGTTCCTACAGGGAATGAAGCACCCGAATTAAAGTTAGAAGTGAATGTTGCTATTCCACAATTATCACTTGCTGTTGGTGCCGTCCATGTTGCAACCTGAGAACATGTTGCAGGGTTACCGCCATTTGATGTTAATACAATGTTTGATGGACAACCTGCAATTACCGGTAACGTATTATCTGTTACTGTAAATGTAGTAGTGCAATTTGTAGCATTACCAGATGCATCTGTTGCAGTTAATGTGACAGTTGTAACTCCGGTGGTTACTATTGATCCCGCCGCAGGCGTTTGTGTTTTTGTAATCGTACCAGCAGCTGTACAATTATCTGTAGCCGTAAATGCACTTACAAAATCTGGTACTGTTGCAGAACAACTTGCATTTGCAAACGCAGTTTTTGGTGCGGTACAATTAGTAATTACCGGTGCTGTCTGGTCTGCAAAGAATACAGTGAACGAACATGTTGATGAATTACCGTTCTTATCTGTAACCGTTAAAGTAATTACTCTTGAATTAACCGATGCAGCAATGATTGTTCCTGCAGGTATGCTTTGTGTTACGCTGTTTGCATTAAAACCACAAGCATCAGCTTTTGTTACCCTAAAAGTAAGGTCAGGTAATGTTGTTGTACAATTTAATCCTTTAGCAATAGTTGTATCGCCAAAGCAAGTAATAACTGGTGCTGTTACATCTCTAACCGTTACTACCGATGTACAGGTAGAAGTATTGCCGGTTGAATCAGTAACCGTAAGTATCACATTGTTGTTACCAACATTACTGCAATTAAAAGTAGCATTGTTTATTGCCAATGTTACAGGAGAGCAGTTATCAAATGAACCATTGTTCACCATAGATGCTGTAATGGTTGCATTTCCTGCTGCATCTAAATCAACCGTAATTGGTTTGCATATAGCTGTTGGTGCTACATTATCCAATACTGTATATGTTGTTGTACAGGTTGAGCTGTTATTAGCTGCATCTGTTACAGTAATTGTTACTGTTGTAATTCCAATACCTACTGTTGAACCAACTGCGGGTGATTGTGTTATTACCAGAGATCCTGTTGCCGTACAATTGTCACTTGCAGTTACTGTTCCTGTAAAGTTTGGAACTGTTGATGTGCAAGCAGCGCTTGTAAAGCCTGTTTGCGGTGCTGCACAAGTTATAATAGTAGGGTTAATGTTATCTGTTACTGTAAATGTGTTGCTACAAGTTGTTGTGTTATTTGAAGCGTCTTTTACAGAAATTGTGATTGTTGTAACACCCGTTGTTACAACTGTACCTGCTATAGGTGATTGTGTTATTACCAATGTATTTGTTGCTGAACAATTATCTGAAGCAATTACTGCTGCAGTAAAGTCAGGTACCGTTGCTCCGCAACTTGCATTTGCAAATGCAGTTTGAGCAGGTCCACAATTGGTAATTATTGGTGCCGTATTATCTAACGCTGTAAATGTAGTTGTACATGTTACGGTATTGTTTGACGTATCTTTTACTGTTATAGTTACAGTTGTATTGCCCAATGGAACGAGCGTACCAACCACCGGCGACTGCGTAATAATTAAACCTGTTGTACCTGTACAATTATCAGAAGCTACAACTGCGGTTGTAAAGTCAGGAACAGTTGCCATACAATTGGTATTTGTAAAACCTGATTGTGATGGTGCACAAGTTGTAATAACCGGTGCAGTACTGTCTTTAAACAATACATTAAAGTTGCATATACTAAAGTTTCCGTTCTTATCAGTAACCGTTAATGTTACCACCTGTGTATTTGTTGAAGCGCTTATGATTGTGCCCACAGCCGGACTTTGTGTTACACTACCTGCATTAAAGCCACATGCATCTGTTGCAGTTACTCTAAATGTTAGGTTAGGCATTACATTGGTACAGTTTGCACCTTTTTTAATAATGGTATCTGCAAAGCAAGTTATTACCGGTGCAGTTACATCAACAATTGTTACAACTGCTGTACAACTATCTACGTTACCACTTGCGTCTGTTACATAAAGCTTCACATTATTTGGCCCTACATTACTGCAGTTAAATGTTGATTTATCTATGGCCAAGCTAACCGTTGAGCAATTATTATCAGATGATCCGTTGTTTATCATTGCAGGCGTAATGGTTGCATTACCTGCTGCATTTAAGTTAACCGTAATTGGCTGGCAAACGGCTGTAGGAGCAGTTTGATCTACAATCGACAACTCAAAACTAGTTGTGCTCATGTTACCGCAGGCATCAGTTACTTCAAACTGTATTGTTCTTGTACCGCCAAATCCTATTACCAACGATCCAGGATTATTTGGAGCTAGCTGTGCAATGCTTACTGCATTACAATCTGTGAAAGCTACTCTGTATCTATAATCCGGCATCGGTACTGTACAATCAGCCCCACTTCCTACATTTAATAAGGTATCTGTTGGTTGAATTAATATTGGTGCAGTATTATCTGTAATTGTTATCACCTGAGTAAATACTGAAGAAGTATTGCCACATGCATCTGTTACTACAAACGTATTTGTAAAACTGCCAGCAGCCGCACATGTTGACCCTGGAGCAAAAGTACCTGCAGTTTTTACCGTAGTTAATGTAGTAGAACAATTATCAGTTGCGCTAGGCTCTAAAGCTTGTGCAGCTGCAATACCTGCTGTGTTGCTACATTCTACTGTTCTGTTTAAAGAACCTGCTGTGCTGGTAATTACAGGTGCTGTATTGTCAATCACCGTAATCACCTGAGTGAATGAAGAAGATACATTGCCACATTCATCTGTAAGTGTAAATGTATTCGTGTAAGTTCCTGCCTGAGGACATGTAGAGCCTGCTACAAAAGCACCTGAAATTTTATTGGTAGTTATAACACCCGTACAATTATCAGTTCCCACTGGAGTAAGCAAATTTGCTGCTGTAAGAGCAGGTGCATCACTACATTGAACTGTTATATTTAGAGATCCTACAACTGAACTGATCACCGGTGCAATTAAATCATTCACCGTGATCGTCTGAACCATTGAAGAGAAGTTACCACATACATCTGTTGCTGTGTAGGTACG